>Ga0114951_10006098_pt1 | contig 10809 bp, 9 predicted proteins | sample AM7aDNAmetaG_FD_88677 | JGI IMG/M metagenome (GOLD analysis project Ga0114951, IMG submission 88677) | Freshwater microbial communities from Finland to study Microbial Dark Matter (Phase II) - AM7a DNA metaG | ecosystem: Environmental > Aquatic > Freshwater > Lake | place: Finland: Lake Alinen... | reverse complement strand
TTTTTAGTGAGGGTTTCACTTAAAGTGAAGCCCTCACTTGTATATTTACACATTCGGAGTGCGACTTAAAGTCGCGCCCCGAATAAAAATTCACGACTTTCAATTAAAATAACGATCCATTGTATAATCAAAAAGGTGTTGAACTTCGACTATTGACTTATTGATTAGTTCTTTTTGTTCTTCTATTGACTCAATTTGTCTAGCAAATTTTCTTTGTAGTAGTATTGGAGAAAATGGGATTTCAATTTTCTCTAATTTACCAACAGCAAGACCTGGTTGAGCAGCTCCCGTTGCATACTTATTTAGATTTAATATTTTAAGTATGTAATAAAACCAGATTGTTTCATAAGTTTTTAATGGAGTACAAACTACCGCATGTTCAGTGGCATGAAAGACATCTTTTGCAATTTTTACATTACCACACAAAGCTCCTTGTCTTCCAATCAAAACAAATTCTCCATTGTGGGTAAAGGATTTTGTATATCCTCTTAAACCATTTCCACCAAAGCACGGATATAGCCCTTTAAAATATTGAGACTGAATATCAGAAGCCTTAACAAACTGTCCTGATTTGAGTGACGAAATTTCTCCTATCAGCTTCATTTTCCATCCCTTTTCATTACTCACAGGGTCTCCAAATAGTTCATAGAAAGTGGCTTGTGCCAGAATATCTAAGTCAGCGAGTTGTTGTTTTTTCTTGCTGATAATATCGCTTAAGGTATCTAATTCGGAAACTATTTGTTGTTGAATTGGAAGTGGGGGAAGATTGATTTTGATGTTACAAATTTGTTTTGATGATATATGTTTCACTGTAACAAATGGGGTTTTATCCTCGATTGCTTTTAATGCTTTTGGCATGAAATAATAAATAAACTTATCAGTTGTAAATTGACTATCTATTTTCAATTTACATACTCGTTGATTTAATAATGCATTTTCACTATTCCATTTCCCAATATTAAATTCACCATCCATTCCAATTAGAAGTTCACCTTTTTTTACAATGTAATTTTCAGAATAACTTCCATTAAAATATGTTTTAGTATAACCCCTAACAACATCACGTATTCGAATCAGTGGCATTCCTGACTCTATGTCAGAAAATGAAGCAGAATCAAATGCAAAACCGTTTATTACTGCACATATTTCTTCAATTTTCTTTTTCTCCCAACCTACTTTATTTATCATTTTGATTGGAATTATTAAATTAATGATTCATATTTCGTTATCGCCTTATCAATTTCAGACTGCAAGGTTTTAATACGTGCCAGTACCGTTTCGGGTTTTTCATACTCCACCGCCACACGATCCACTTTTTTGTATTTGTTTATCGAAAGGTCGTAATCGTTTTCCACAATTTCTGATTTTGGTATCAGGAACGATTGTTCTTGTGGGGTGCGGTCGGTTTCGCCTTCCAAGTTGGCAAATCGTGCTAAAATATCGGGTATATCGTTGTCGACTATTTCGTTACGTTTATCATCAAGAGATAAACCATCCGCTTTCATATCGTAAAACCAAACCTTGTCCGTTCCACCCGCATTGGTTTTGGTAAATATTAAAATGGCGGTTGAAACTCCCGCATAAGGTTTAAACACACCGCTTGGCATAGAAATAACCGCCTCTAACCGCTGGTTTTCAATCAGTTCTTGTCGTATCGCTTTAGGGGCGTTATTTCCACCAAACAATACTCCATCGGGAACAATACAAGCACATCTTCCACCTAACTTCAGTATTCGGATAAACAGACTAATAAAGAGTAATTCTGTCTTTTTGGTTTTGGCAATTGTCAATAAACTTTTATCCACTGCATCGTAATCCAAACTACCTGTAAAGGGTGGATTGGCAAAAACTTTGGTATATAAATCGGTATCGGTATTATCATCTGACAGACTATCACGCCAGTCGATATTTGGATTTTCAACACCGTGTAACATCATATTCATTGCCCCAATTCGGAGCATTGTTTGGTCGGTATCAAACCCGTAAAACATGGTATTTCGGTAATGTTCACCGTGTTCTTTCTTCAGTATTTCGGAATGGTAATGTTCGGTGGTGTACCGTGCCGATTCAACAATGAAACCCGCCGATCCCATAGCAGGGTCACATATACGGTCGTTCAATGTTGGTTTTAGCATTTCCACCATCATACGGATAATGTGTCGGGGTGTACGGAATTGTCCGTTTGTACCACTGACCGCCATTTTGCCCAAAATATATTCATACACATCGCCCATGGAATCTTTATCGTTCAAATCCAAATCGTTGATACCATCTACAATTCGGGCAAATGTCCGTTCGTTGGGAATCATAAAGATGGTACCCTTCATAAACTTGCTGTACGAACTATCTTTTCCGGTACTTATGTTTTGGATAAACACAAACACATCGTTGCGAACGGTGGACAACATAGTGGTTGTATCAAAGTTTTTGAATACACTCCAGCGTAAATCATTGTAAGGAACTTCTTTGTTTGTTTCGGGATTCAACCAATTGCCGGTTTTAAAAACTGCATCCTTCACTCCCACCCCAAACATCTTGGCGTTGGCTTCTTTCTTTAGTTGACTGTCGTCCAGCAGTTTGATAAACAGCAAATACGTCATCTGTTCCAACACGGTGAGCGGTGAAGTTATCCCCGCACTAAAAAAAGTATTCCAAATACCATCAATCTTGTTCTTTACTTCGCCTGTAATCATTGTTTTTGTTTGTTATTGTGAATTAAATATTTCGTTTTAGTTGTGTCTGTTGTTTATTCCATGCAAATAAGGACTTCACTGGCAGTGAAACCCTTTTAGTGAGGGGGTGACTTTGAGTCACCCTCTCACTTGCGCTTATAGATTTATTGTTTTTCATGGCTCACCGGTCGGCTGCCATTATTCAGATAAGATTTTTGCCCACAAAAAAGCGTGAACTAAATCCTTATTCGATGCCGAGGCCCTGAGAAGCCCACCAAAGAAAATAAGTCAAAAGCCCACGCCGTTTGGCGTGAGCATTTTGCTCATTGAATCTTTCTTTGGTTCGCTTAATGAAATTTCTCAGGTTTCGGCATCGCGAACAATAGCAGAATGCTATTTAATTAATATATTGAAAAATTGTTTTGTTTTTTGACCTCCCTCCAACTCCCTCCAAGGAGGGAGAGCTCTGGCATAAGAGGCTTTGCTCATTTAATAATGTTTGTATTTTGATTTATTTTAAATTTTTAATCAGTCGCACCGAATTTATTTTACCCGATGTTCCCCTCCTTGGAGGGGTTAGGGGAGGTCTTCTTGAAAGCTTACTCGTTTTAATAAGTATTTTTTATTTGTTCAGTGCAAAGATATAATTTTTCCTGATTAACAACTAATTTTTCAGAGCGCTTTTTCAAAAACATTTGTTTCCTGAATTAGCATGTCACACACTTTTGTACGCTACATTAACATGAAATCAGGTATGACACGAACAAATGTACCGTACATTGGCATGAGAATTAACAGGTCACGCCTTTTTGTACGCTACATTAACATGAAAACAGTCGTGTCACACACTTTTGTACGGTACAATATTAATGAAAGTAGCTTGTCCCGGACCTTAGAAGCTTACAAAAGGATGAAACAAGCCGTGTCGCAGTTGTTTGTACGCTACATTTTTTTGTTTCGGTCGGTGATTCAGAACTTCGAACGCTTCGATTACTTGATTCTGACTATGTTTATGTGCTTCGAACACTTCAATGATTTGATGCAGGAAGAAGTACAAAGCCCTGAAATGTTCATTTGGATGGTTCAGCGTGCATGTTCACGCTTTTTTTGTGGACAAATGCTCACGCTAAACGGCGTGGGCTTTTGAATTATTAATCATTGAAGGGAAGTCTTAAACAATGAATTAACGCCAGTGAAGAGGTATTGCACAGCAACTGAAAAAATATTGCAATAGAAAAATAGTTAAAATTGTCGATAACTTCTTCTTAAATGGTTGAAAATTTCAACAAAACAATATTATATTTGCAGACGTATTAATAACGTAAAATTAAATCCGATACAATATGAAACGCATCGGGATGTTATTAATCAAAAATAAAAAAGCGGTCTTTGACGTAATGAGGTTAAACGTTTCGGTAAGCCCGAAAATATAATAACGATTCACTTTTATTGTGTTCCGGTATTAGCATCTGTTTAACCGAACAATTGCATGATTCATGCAGGGTTCGGAGCAATGGATGTAACAGGTTATTCTCCAGGCTTCCGAAATGTCATTTACGATGAAAACCGCGAAATAATTAGTATTAAATTTTAAATTTTAGAAAAATGAAAAAGGTAATTTTTATAATTGTTTCATTTTCCCGCTTATGGAAAAATGAATTTCGCGTGTTAGTAAACAAAGTTGTTAGTGTATTGGATCAGTTCGACCCCGCAGCACTGCATTTGAAGTTTGTGTATGATAAACTTGTAGAAGTACAGGAAGAAAATTACGCAAAATGCAGGTAGCTCAGGGTAAACATCTGTTGTCCAAAGATCTGTCGGAAAAAAGAAAAAACCGCAGGAAATTGATTCGAACCCTGGTTTCACAAATCAGGGTGCTGAATTCGGCCAATGCTGTGTATGCAATTCCTCAACTGGATGTAGTTACATCCTTTGTGGTTCGCTATCTGAATCCGATAGTAAAGGTAAATTCAACCGTTCAAACCGACGTGTTGGAGGAGATGTTTTCGACACTGAATGGTGACAGCACCCTTCAGACTGCAATCGAAACATTGAATATGAAAACATCCTTCGACGAACTTAAGGTATTACAGCAAAGTTTCACACAAACTGAAATGGAGCGTATGAATACTCGAATCCGTCGACTGGTAGTTACCACCGACGTGAGAGCCAATGCCGAAAAAGCATTGCATAATCTGATGAAGGAAATTGAACTGTCGCAGTTGAAATATCCGGAGTTGGATTACAGTCTGATGATTGAAAAGTTGAATGAACTATTTACGTTTTACATGGCACAAGCCAAAACACGTACAACTATTCGTAAACAAAATGCCTCTGGAAAAGTAAGTACTATAAACACAACGACAACCGCAGAGAACGGGAATTCAAGTGCGGCTGCCAGCTAGTTGTAGTGCATACAATCTTTAATTAAAAAGCCTCGTATACCTGTTTACGCGGCTTTTTTTTGTCGCCAAATATTCTGCCGCATCAAACACGATTCAAATATACAGCATATATACATACATTGTACACAAGTTCAGTATTTGATTATAATCGTTGTTACAACATATAATGCAATATTATTCTGAATTACAATGAAATACGTGGATTTAGTGTGCAGTTAAAAAAACTTAACGTCACTGACTTTAACCTGATAAAAAAAAGAAGCTCATTTCTGAACTTCCTTCTGTGTAGCGGGAACGAGAGTTGAACTCGTGACCTCCGGGTTATGAATCCGACGCTCTAACCAACTGAGCTATCCCGCCATTTTTTTAAAAGCGAGTGCAAAGATAGCTATTTTGCCTCACCCGACAAACTTTTCAACTGAAAAATTCAGTTTTTGAGCCTATCTATTATTTAATTATTTGAAAATTAGAATGCTTACTACTTGTCGCTTACTTTTTACTGCATACTGCTTACTGCTTACTGTTACTAAAAAATAGGTTTCATTCCCAAATTCCACATCACAAACGACCACATATCGGCTTGTGCATCAATCGCTTTTCCAACTGGTTTGCCCGCTCCATGTCCGGCTTTAGAGTCAATTCGAATCAATGCCGGCTTTGTTCCTTCCTTATTTTCCTGCAAAGTGGCAGCAAATTTAAAGGAATGTGCCGGCACAACACGGTCGTCGTGATCGCCGGTCATAACAAGCGTGGCAGGATATTTTACACCAGGTTTTATATTGTGAAGCGGCGAATATCCTTTCAGGTATTCAAACATCTCCTTGCTTTCAGCACTGTTTCCGTAATCGCTCGTCCACGACCAGCCAATGGTAAACAAATGATACCGCAACATATCGAGCACACCCACTTCGGGAACAGCTACTGCATATAAATCGGGACGTTGAGTCATGCACGCACCAACCAGTAAACCACCGTTAGAGCCGCCATCAATAGCCAGTTTGGAAGAATTGCTGTATCCTTTAGCAATGAGATATTCAGCTGCCGCGATAAAATCGTCGAATACATTTTGCTTTTTCAGTTTAGTTCCGGCTAAATGCCACGCTTCACCATATTCGCCACCACCACGGATATTGGCTACACAATAAATACCTCCATTTTCGAGAAAAGGAACACGGGCAATGCTGAAAGTTGGATTCAGACTGATATTGAAACCACCGTAACCGTAAAGCATTAGTGGATTTTTTCCATCTTTCTTCATGCCTTTTTTATAAATAATTGACATGGGTACTTTTGTGCCATCTTTGCTGGTATAGAAAACCTGCTCCGAAACATAATCTGCCGGATTGAACGACGCTCCGGATTTTCTAAATACTTCCGTTTTATTTTTAGCAATATCAAAGCGATAGATAGTGGGTGGATAAGTGTAGGATGTAAACACATAAAATGCTTCGTTATCGTCTTTATCGCCCGAAAAACTGCTCAGCGAGCCAATCGCAGGCAATTTAACTTCATACAGTTTCTTTCCTGTCAAATCAAAACAGTATGCATGATTGCTGGCATCTTTCATATATTCTGCCAAAATTTTACCGCCGATAATCGTAGAGCTTTCCAGCACATTAGTCATTTCGGGAATTATCTCTTTCCAGTTTTCGCGGGCAGGTTTCGTTACATCAACTTCCAACAAACGACTTTTCGGAGCTTTCCAGTTGGTCAATATATACAATTTGCCATTCACATGGTCAACAACCGAATAATCGTTATCAAAACCAGCGGCAAGTTCTGTAAAATCCGATTCAGATTTGCTCAAATCTTTCATCAACAAACCGTTTCCGCTAGTGGTTTCGGCAATTGAAATAAATAAAAATTGTTCATCGTCTGTCAGGCTGGCATAACATTCCCGCAAGGGGTGCTGTTTATCTTCGTAAATCAATTTATCCTGACTTTGCACCTGCCCCACGGTATGATAATAAACTTTTTCGTATTCATTTTTCACCGAATACTCTTTTCCTGCTTCAGGTGCATCATACGCACTGTAATAAAATCCGTTTCCCTGCCAGGAGATTTCGGAGGACTTTGACCATTTGATATGATCGGACAATAACTGCTTCGAAGCAACATCCATCACAAAAATCTCGTTCCAGTCGGAACCACTACGGGCAATGGAATAACCCATATATTTTCCATCCTTCGAAAAGGCAAAGTGTGACAAAGCAGCTGTTCCGTCAGCAGAAAGCGTATTTGGATCAAGTAAAATTTCGGGTTCTGACTGAAGGGTTTTTAAACGGTAAAGTACACTCTGATTTTGCAGTCCATTATTTTTCAGAAAGAAATACTGGCCATTCTTTTTGAAGGGTGAGCCATATTTGGGGTAATTCATCAGAGTTGTCAAACGTTTTTTCAAGTCATTTCTGAAAGGAATCTGAGCCAGATAGTCATTTGTAACCTTGTTTTGCGCCTTCACCCAGGCTGATGTGGCTTTGGAAGTATCATTCTCCAGCCAGCGGTAAGGTTCATCTACTTTTACACCAAAATAAGTGTCAACAACATTTTCTTTTGCTGTTTTAGGATAAGTAATTTGTGAATCGCAGTAATTGGAAAGTGAAATCATGCTGAGAAAAATTGAAATAATACGTTTCATATAATTATGTATTTAAGAGTTCTGTAACCCAAGTTCTTTTGCCACTTGCATCATATATGCTTTGGCAGCTTCATATTCGTTTGGAATAATACCATCCAAAATGGCATCCTTTATTCGCATTTTTATATCGCCTACAATAGCCGATGCAGGCAGATTGAAGGTTTCCATAATTTCCTGCCCGCTGACAGGTGGCTGAAAATTACGGACGCGGTCTTTTTCTTCAATTTCTTTTAGTTTCTGACGAACCAACTGAAAATTGGAACGAAATTTCTTAACTTTTTCGGGATTTTTCGACGTGATATCGGCTTCGCACAACTGCATCAGGTCATCAATATCGTCACCTGCCTCGAACAACAAACGACGAATGGCCGAATCGGTAATTTCTTCCTCACTCAGGGCAATGGGACGCATGTGAAGCGTTACCATTTTCTGCACATACTTCATCTTGTCATTGGTAGGCAATTTCATTCTGCGGAAAATTTCCGGAATCATTTTTTCACCAATGAAATTATGGTTGTAGAATGTCCAGCCCAATCGTGCATCGAATTTCTTAGTACGCGGTTTGCCAATATCGTGGAGCAATGCCGCCCATCTGAGCCACAGATTATCTGTGTGTGCGCATAAATTATCCAGCACAGCCAGCGTATGATAAAAATTGTCCTTATGCCCTACTCCATCTTTAGTTTCAGCACCTTTCAATGCCAATACTTCAGGGAAAATAAGCTCAAGCAAACCTGTCTTTTCAAGCAAAATAAATCCAACAGACGGTTTACGCGACATCATAATTTTATTTAGTTCATTGGCAATTCGCTCTTTGGAAATGATTTCAATACGATCCTTATTTCGTGTAATAGCGTCAAATGTACCGGTTTCGAGGAAAAATCCAAGTTGAGCTGAAAAACGAATACCGCGCATCATACGCAGTGGGTCATCCGAAAATGTGATATCGGGATTCAAAGGGGTGCGTATAACAAAATTCTGCAGGTCTGCCAGTCCGCCAAAAGGATCAACCAACTCACCAAAACGATCCTTATTCAGGCAGATTGCCAGTGCATTCATTGTAAAATCCCTTCGGTTCTGGTCATCTTCCAGTGTTCCATCTTCCACAATCGGGTTGCGGGAATCATGCTGATACGACTCACGACGCGCACCTACAAACTCAACTTCCAACTCATTTAATTTTACCTGTGCCGTACCATACGTTTTGAAAACAGTCAGTTTTGCACGCTTTCCTAATTTTTCAGATACAAGCTGAGCCAGGTCAATACCGCTTCCCACCACCACCACATCAATATCTTTTGATGGACGCTTCAAAAAAATATCGCGTACATAACCACCTATAACGTAACATTCCTGCTGCAATTCATCAGCGGCTTCCGAAATTATTGTAAATATCTTATCCTTTAAATGCTCCTTCATTTTTAATCATCCTGAATTAACGAACAAAAGTAATTGAATTTATTTAAACAACCATAAGCTGAAATGTTTCATTTCTTATCAAAATAAATCTCCCGCAAATTCTGCAAATAAACACAAACTTTAAAATCTGTATGTATCGGCGGAATTTGCGGGAGAAAATTAAGTGATAAATTTGTTTATTTTTTCTCTACAGGTTTTGATTTCTTAGTTTTCAATTTTGCCACCTCATCCTCTAGTCGTTCAATTTCTTGTTCCTGATGATTGATGGTCTTAAGAAGTTCGTTAAGTTCTTCGTTTTCAATAGTCGAAGGATATTGTGCTTCCACCCTATCCAGAAAATCTGCCAATACATTCATATAATTCATAAATGCCTCATAAGGTGTTTCATAATTTGTTCCATGCGGATCTTTATGACTCATGTAACGGAAATGTTCTGTTGATTGAAGAATCAACCAGTCGAGTAACAATGGTTTATCAGTGCATAAGCGAACACGTTCACCTACTGCATATAATTTATTCAGGGCTTCCTGCTGAAGGTCATTACCTGTCCATGGTGTCAGGTCTTTATCATTCCCCACCCAACTTATGGGATAAGGAACAGATAATGCACCTGCAGAATCAGCTTTTTTGGTAATTTCAGATGGCAATACAAAACTCATTTGTTGTTCCATAGCATGATAAGGAAGTGCTTTCAGGAAATCAAAAATTCCAGTGTATGCTGGTTGAATCATTCCAAATACTTCATATCCCATTCCCAGGTTAATCACATTCTCACCTTCTGGAAGTGCAGAAATCCAACTGACGAACTTTTCAGCCGTGAGCGAAAGACTGCTAAAACGGAAAGCCATGTCATCGCTCAATTTGTAGTTTCGAACCAGTAATTTCAATTTTGATATATAGGAATGATTATATACATAATTCGGACTTTTCCAACCCATAATGTGTTTTGCTTCATCAATCATCATGGTTTTATAGCCCATCTTAGAAACTAGTTCACCAATTTCGTCCGAGTAAATCAACTCCGCATTGAAAAATGCAGTTGGTTTTTTGCCGAAAAGTGCCTCAATCTTCGATGAATGCATTTTTACCTGACGCACAAATTCATCCCCTTCAAATACTGATGCAAGCGAATGTGCATAAGGTTCAGCCAAAAACTCAATACTTCCGGTTGCTGCCAGTTCTTTAAAACTGTCAATCACTTCAGGAGCATATTGTTCGAAAAGTTCTAGTGTGATTCCAGAAATTGAAAAAGCACATTTAAACTTCCCGTTCGAACTTCGTATCATTTCGGCAATCGTGCGGTTAGCCTGTAGGTATGAATGTTCAACAAGATTATTTACACGGTCGCTTGTCTGAAACTCATCATAATAATAATGGTCATTCCCGATATCAAAAAAACGATACCTTTTCAGGCGGAATGGTGTATGAATCTGAAAATAAAAGCAAATGTTTCTCATATTATATAGATATTTGTCCCGCCTTCAGCGTGACGATATTAATTTCTTGTTATTTACTTCGTGTTGTTGATTGGTTGATAAATATAAGTTTACTGCCTACTGCTTACTGCTTACTGCTTACTGCTTACTACTTACTGCCTACTGCTTTATAGTACGCTATCATAAATCCTACGTACTTTCAAACCGGCATCGTACCACTTAATATTGTTTACTTCTTC
>Ga0114951_10006097_pt1 | contig 10809 bp, 8 predicted proteins | sample AM7aDNAmetaG_FD_88677 | JGI IMG/M metagenome (GOLD analysis project Ga0114951, IMG submission 88677) | Freshwater microbial communities from Finland to study Microbial Dark Matter (Phase II) - AM7a DNA metaG | ecosystem: Environmental > Aquatic > Freshwater > Lake | place: Finland: Lake Alinen... | reverse complement strand
ATTGACGACGCTGCGGTCAAGGACGCGGAGCACGACGGATTCGCCGAACTGTGTCGGTAACGTCGAGACGCGCAGGTCCACTTGGCGGCCGGCGACGCCGAGCTGAATGCGTCCGTCTTGCGGGAGGCGGCGCTCGGCGATGTTGAGGTTAGCCATGACCTTGATGCGGGAGATGACCGGCAAGGCGAGGTGTTTGGGGGGCGGCGCCATTTCGTAGAGAGCGCCGTCCACGCGGTAGCGGATTTTGAATTCTTCCTCGAACGGCTCAAAATGGATGTCGCTAGCACGGTCCTGAATGGCTTGGAAAAGGATGAGGTTGACGAAACGGACGATGGGGGCCTGATTGGCGACCTCTTCGAGGGCGGCACCGCCGATGCTGGCCTTGTCGAGGGCGAGCATGAGGTCCTTGTCCTTAGCCAGCTCGGTTTCCATGTCCTCAAGGACCTGCTTGAGCGAGCCGCTTTCCTCGCTGAAATGGCGGGCGATGACTTCCTCGATCTGCTTGCGGGGCGCAACGAGCAACTGGACGTCCTTGCCGAGGACGAAGGAGAGTTCCTCGACGAGGTGCGGGTTGAACGGGTCGAGGACGGCGACCATGATGTTGTTGCCGGTAAGTGCGACGGGGACGGCACCGTACATGCGGGCGACACTGGACGGCATAGCGTTGAGGGCGCTGGGAGAAAGCTCGGTCGCATCCAGGCTGATGTACTCCAGATTCAGGTGGTCGGCGACGGCCTGAAGTAACTGGTCCTCGGAGACGAGGCCGAAGTCGGTGATGATGTTGAAAAGCGATTTGCCGGTGCGGGTGTGTTCCTCCTGAACCGCGGTAAACTGATCCGTCGGGATCAAGTGGCGTTCGCTGTTGATCTCACTAAGGATGATGGCTTCGTTCTCGTGCATGGCTTAGTGTTTGCGCCCGTCTTCTCCTTGGAGTTTGGCGACTATGGACTGCGGGTCCTGCGCTTTGGTGATGAGGTCGCCGTAGGTGATGTAGCCTTTCTCGTAAAGGCTCATGAGGTTGGAGTCGAGCGTTACCATGCCGAACTTGGCGCCGGTCTGGATGTCGGAAGTGATTCGAAAGGTCTTGTTATCGCGGATGAGGGCCTGGATCGAAGGGGTGGAGATCATGATCTCGAAAGCGGCGATGCGGCCTTTGGTGTCGGCGCGGACTAGGAGTAACTGTGAGATGACTGCGACGATGGAGGAGGCGAGCTGGGTGCGGATCTGTTCCTGTTGGCTGGTTGGAAAGGCGTCTACAATGCGATCTACGGTGCGCGCGGCGCCAGTGGTGTGCAACGTGGCAAAAACGAGATGGCCAGTTTCGGCGGCGGTGATGGCAGCTTCCATCGTTTCGAGGTCGCGCATTTCGCCAACGAGGATGACGTCAGGGTCCTGACGCAGGCCACGGCGCAACGCCTCGGCGAAGTTAGTCACGTCCACGCCGATCTCGCGCTGGGTGACGATGCTTTTCTTGTGGCGATGGTAGTACTCGATGGGGTCTTCGATGGTGATGATGTGGCAGTCGCGCTCGGTGTTGATGATGTCGAGCATGGAGGCCAGCGTGGTGGTTTTGCCGGAGCCGGTCGGTCCGGTCACGAGAACCAATCCGCGCGGCTTGTACAGCAGATCCTTAGTCGAGGGTGGCAGGCCGATCTGTTCCAGCGAGAGAAGCTTGTTGGGAATCTGGCGGAGGACTAGGCCATGGTTACCGCGTTCCTTGAAGACGCTGACGCGGAACCTGGCTTTGTCTTCGTAGGCGAACCCAAAATCGGTGCCACCCTGTTCGCGGACTTTTTGAATATGCGCCTCAGAGGTGATGGCCTTCATCAGCGTTTCGGTGTCTTCCGGTTCCAACGCAGGTAAATCGAGTGGTACCAATCTGCCGTGCAAGCGGATGACGGGTGGTACACCGACGCGGAGATGCAGGTCAGAGCCGCCTTCCTCAACTATGATCGCCAATAGTTCATCCATGTGGGCTGGCATTATGTGTTCCTCCGTTAGTTCTCGTCGCCTTGGGTGATGGAAATGACTTCTTCGGGTGTTGTGACGCCCGCCATGATCTTGCGGACGCCGTCTTCGCGCAATGTCCGCATGCCTATTTCGCGGGCGCGGGCGCGCAGGACGTTAGACGGCACGCGTTCGTAAACCATTTGCCGTACTTCGTCGGTCAACTCAAAAATCTCATAGACGCCTGTGCGTCCGCGGTAGCCGGTCTTGGCGCATTCGGGGCAGCCACGTCCGCGGAAGATGGTGGTCTTCTCCAGTTCGCGTGGGTCGAGCTTGAGGACCTGCATCTCGTAGGCGGTGGGCGTGTATGGTTCCTTGCATTTCTGGCAGAGTTTGCGGACCAGCCGTTGCGCCATGATTGCGCGACAGGAGGAGGCAACCAAGAACGGTTTGACGCCTATGTCAATGAGGCGCGTGACGGCCGATGGGGCGTCGTTAGTGTGAAGCGTGGAAAAAACCAAGTGGCCGGTCAATGATGCTTGGACGGCGATGTTGGCGGTCTCCAAGTCGCGGATTTCGCCAATCATGATGATGTTAGGCGCTTGGCGCAAAATGGAGCGCAAGGCGGCCGCAAAGGTGAGGTTGATGTCGGCGTTGACTTGGACCTGATTGATGCCGCTCAGTTGGTATTCGACGGGGTCTTCAACAGTGATGATTTTGCGGTCGGGCCGGTTGATGGAGTTGAGGCAGGCGTAGAGGGTGGTGGTCTTGCCGGAACCGGTGGGGCCGGTGACGAGGAAGACACCGTCGGGCAGCGAGATCAGGCGGTTCATGACCTCCTGCTGGTCGGAGAAGAAACCGAGGTCGCCCAAGCCAAGCAGTAGACTCGATTTATCGAGGATACGCATGACGATGCTCTCGCCGTGGTTGGTCGGCAGGCAGGAGACGCGCAGGTCGAGGACGCGGCCCATGACGGGAATCTGGATGCGGCCGTCCTGCGGGACGCGTTTCTCGGCGATGCTCATGTTGGCCATGATTTTCAGACGGCTGATGATGGCGGGCTGGAGGCGCTTTGGCGGGTTGTCCACTTCGTGGAGCATGCCGTCAATGCGATAGCGGACGCGGAGGCGTTTCTCTAGCGGCTCGATGTGGATGTCGCTGGCCCGGTTGCGGTAGGCTTCCATGATCAATAGGCCGACCAGTTTGATGATTGGCGCGTCGACGTCGCTCTCTGTTGGCTCTTCGAGGTGCTGGTCGGTCTTAACGACTTCGAGGTCAATCTCGCCCTCGGTGATTTCCTGTAGCATGCTTTCGACCGCGTCGTCTGCAGTGCCGTAGTAACGATTGAGCGCCGCCGCGATGTCCGCTTTGGAGGCGACGACCGTCTCGACGTTAACCTTGAGGATGTAGCGCAGACTGTCAATGGTCTCGACGTCCATCGGATCGCCGATGGCCACCGTCAGGGTGTTGTTGTGCTTGGAAAACGGTATGATCTTGTAACGGCGGGCAATCTGGCGCGGCACCATCGCAAGCACGTCGTCGGACACCGTGTGCTCAACCAAGCTGACGACGTCCATTCCGAACTGGCTGGCCAAGCATTTGGTAACATCGGCCTCGGTGATGTGACCGGCCTTGATGAGAGCCTCCAAGACACCAATCTCCTGCGCCTTCGCGGTGTCGCGGGCCTGAGCAATCTCGTCGTTGTTGACCAGGCCAAAATCCCGGAGAATCTCAACGACGTATTCGTCTTGTGCGAGCATATCCTTCTTGAGAGTGCTGGCAGCTTAACGTCCGCTTCTCACCACGTCAAGGTCATGCCTGCAATTTCCGCGCCAGTATCTCCCCGACCAGTTGGGGATTTGCCTTGCCTTTGCTGAGTTTCATGACCTGTCCCTTCAGAAAATTGATGGCGGATGCATTACCCGCCCTATAGTCGGCCACCGACTTCGGATTCGCCGCAATCGCCTGCTCCGCCAACACCTCCAACGCCCCCGCGTCGCTCACCTGGACCAACCCCTTCTCCTTAATGATAACCGTCGCACCTTTGCCAGTGGCGAACATCTCAGCGAACACGTCTTTTGCCATCTTGCCGCTGATCTGGCCGCCGTCAATCGCAGCGACCAGTTCCGCTAACTGCAACGGCGCAATCTTGTTGTCGGCGAACTTGCCCAGCAACTCTGTCATCACCCAGTTCGAGATTGCCTTCGGATTCTTCGATCCCGCTGCCGCCTGCTCGTAGTACGCTGCCACCGCCGCGTCCGCCACCAACACCTCCGCGTCGTACTCCGGCAAGCCGTACTGCTCCACAAACCGCTTGCGCTTCGCCTCCGGCAACTCCGGCACCGCGCTACGAATCTCCGCCAACCAAGCCTCGCTCACCACCACCGGCATCAGGTCGGGTTCAGGGAAGTACCGGTAATCGTGCGCATGCTCCTTCGTCCGCATCACGCTCGTCACCCCCGCCTCATCGTCCCAACGCCGCGTCTCTTGGACCATCTTCTCCCCGCGTTTTGCCGCCGCAATCTGACGCTGAATCTCGTATGCCAATGCCCGACGCACACCCGAGATCGAGTTCATGTTCTTGATTTCGATCTTCTCCCCAAATGCCTTCTGCCCGACCGGCCGCACCGACACATTCGCGTCGCAACGCAGTTGTCCCTTCTCCATGTCGCAATCGCTCACTCCGCCGCCGATCAGCACCTCCTTCAACGCCGTCAAATACGCAAACGCCTCCTCCGTCGTCCGCATATCCGGCTCGCTCACAATCTCCATCAACGGCGTCCCCGCCCGGTTGAAATCCACGCCGCTGGTCGTCTCGTAATGAAAACTCTTCGCCACATCCTCTTCCAAGTGGATGCGCGTGATGCCGAGTTTCTTCCCCGGAATCGCCACCGCGCCGCCTATGCACAACGGCAGGTCGTACTGCGAAATCTGGTAGTTCTTCGGCATATCCGGATAGAAGTAATTTTTCCGATCCCACTTGCTGAACCGCGCAATCTCACAGCCCAGCATCAACCCCGACAGAATTGTCTTCCGCACCGCCTCCTCATTCATCACCGGCAACACACCTGGATAGCCGAGGCACACCGGGCAGACCAGCGTATTCGGTTCCGCCCCAAACGCTGTTGCGCACCCGCAGAACATCTTGCTCTGCGTCTTGAGTTGGACGTGGACCTCCAGGCCGATGACCGCCTCGTATTCCATCACAGCACAGGCCTTTCCTTGTGCCACGCCGTCGCCTGCTCGTAAGCGTACGCCGTCCGCAAGACCGTCTCCTCGTCAAACGCCTTGCCGATGATCTGCAAACCGATTGGCAACTTGTGCGCAAATCCGCACGGAATGCTCACACCGCAATTACCGGCAAGATTGACGCTGATGGTGAAAATATCCGACAGATACATCTTCAGCGGATCGCCCGATTTCTCACCGGCCTTGAACGCCACTTCCGGTGTCGTCGGCGTCACAATCACGTCGCACTTCGCGAACGCCTTCTCGAAATCCTGACGGATCAACGTCCGCACCTTCTGCGCCCGCAGATAATAGGCGTCGTAGTAGCCCGCGCTCAGCGCGTACGTGCCGAGAATAATACGGCGCTTCACCTCCGGACCAAAACCGGAACCTCGCGTCTTGCCGTACGTGTCAATCACGTCCTCGCCCTTCACGCGCGCGCCGTACCGGACGCCGTCGAACCGCGCCAAGTTGGCGCTCGCTTCCGCGGTCGCGATCAAATAATAGACCGCCACCGCGTAGTCGGTGTGCGGCAACGAAATTTCCACCACCTCCGCACCGAGCGACACAAGTTTTGCAATCGCCGCCCGCACCGCCGCCTCGACTTCGCGATCCATGCCGGGGATGAAATACTCCTTCGGCAACCCAATCCGCAGCCCCTTCACGCCGCGTTCCAACGCCGCAACGTAATCCGGCACCGGCCGCGGCACGCTCGTTGAATCCATCGGATCGTGTCCTGAAATCACGCTGAGCAACAACGCCGCGTCGCGCACATCCTTCGTGAACGACCCGATCTGGTCGAGTGACGACGCGAACGCCACCAGTCCGTACCGCGACACTCGTCCGTACGTCGGCTTCAATCCCACGCACCCGCACAACGCCGCCGGCTGGCGGATGGAGCCGCCGGTGTCGCTGCCGAGGGCAGCGAATGCTTCATCCGCGGCGACCGCGGCGGCGCTGCCACCGCTTGAACCACCGGGGATACGCGTCAAATCCCACGGGTTGCACGTCGTACCCCACGACGAGTTTTCCGTCGAGCTGCCCATCGCAAACTCGTCCATGTTGGTGCGGCCGACGAGAATCGCGCCTGCCTCGCGCAGTTTGCGGATGACGGTGGCGTCGTACGGTGCAACGTAACCTTGGAGAATCTTCGACGCGCACGTGCACGGCTGGCCGTCCACGTTGATCACGTCCTTGATGGCCACCGGCACACCAGCGAGCACGCCGCCTTTCTTTGCGGCGTCAGCCTGCGCCAACGCGTTGTCGGCATTCAGCCAGTTGTACGCCTTCACCTTGCCGTCCACCGATGCAATCCGGTTTAGCAACGACTGCGTCGCCTCGCGCGACGACACTTCACCGGTGCGGATCTTGTCGCGGAGCTGGCAGACAGTGAGAGTGTGGAGGCTCATTCGACAATCTTCGGCATGATGAACAGGTCGCGCGCGGTTTCCGGCGCGTTTGCGAGCACGCGCTCCCGGTCGATGGACGGACGCGCCTCGTCCTTGCGCAACACGTTGGTCAACGGTACCGCGTGGGCCGTCGGCTCGACATTCGACACGTCGAGTTCATTGAGCTTGGTCACGTAGGAGAGGATGTTTTGAAGCTGGGAGGAGAATTGTGTCATCTCCGCGTCGGTCAACTGCAACCGCGCCAAGTGCGCTACATACGCTACATCAAATTGGCCTTTGTCCTCAGGCATGGCGTGACAGTGTAGCGGTCGCTTCTATCCCGCTCAAGGAAAAAGCCCATGTTCCGGTTTTGTTCCGGCGGCGTGAATGTCACAAAATCAGAAGGCCGCACTTGCGGCGCGGCTTTCCTTGTGATGGTAGGCGATCTTGTAACCGGCAACGGTGACGCCGATTTCTTCGATGGCGAGTTGGATGCCGTTGACGATACTGCTGCTTTGCGAGTTGGCGCTGCCGGTGCGCGGGAGGCTGGAAACGATCTTGATGGTCTGGGCGTTGACGGGAAAAGCGGTGAGGCAGACGGCAAAAAAGGCGAGGGCTAGTCTGTTCATGGCGGATTGTGTCCGGTATCGCCGCTTGCCAAGCGAAATGGCGGTGTGTTACAAGCTCGCGCATGGTGAAACAACAGCAGACCATCAAACGCGCCGTCAGTTTTTCCGGCATCGGCATCCACACTGGCAATAAGGTCAGTATGACGTGGAAGCCTGCACCGGTGGACCACGGCATCAAATTTATGCGGGCCGACTTGGAGACCAAACCGGTTGTCGAGCCACTCGCCGCCAATCTCGGCGATGTGACGCGCTGGACGACGATCCAGTCGGGCAACGTCGCCGTGCACACCGTCGAGCACGTGCTGGCGGCGTTGAACGCATTCAGCATTGATAACGTGTTGATCGAGTTGGACGGCAACGAGCCGCCGGTTGCCGACGGCAGCTCGAAGGAATTCGTGCGGATGATTCACGAAGCCGGTATCCAGCCGCAGGAAGGCAAACGCGAAACGTTCGCGCCGCAACAACCGCTCTTTGTCGAGAAGGACGGCGCGCTGGCAATCGTGTTGCCGAGCGATCATCTGCGCGTCAGCTGCACCATCCAGTACGGCAAGCCCGGTCTCGACGCTCAGTACCTGAGCCTCGCGATCACGCCGGAGACATTTGAAACGCAACTATCCGGCGCCCGCACGTTCGCGTTCTTCGAGGACCTGCATTACCTGATGGACAAAGGTCTCATCAAAGGCGGGAGTCTCGAAAACGCCGTCCTCATTCGCAACGAAACCATCCTCGCGACCGAGCCGTTGCGGTTCCGCGACGAGTTTGTCCGTCACAAAATTCTCGACATCGTTGGCGACCTCACGCTGCTCGGCGCGCCACTCGCCGCGCACATCGTCGTCGTCCGCCCGAGTCACGCTCTCAACGCCGAGTTGACCAAGGCGCTCACGAAGGCGATGGAAAAAGCCAAGCCGGTCGTTGCCGAACCGTTCGTGCCCGTAATGCCAGCGATGCCGAGCAAGGAGATCGCGTTCGATATTATGGGTGTACTCGGAATTTTGCCGCACCGATATCCATTCCTCATGGTTGACCGCGTCCTCAAAGTCGAAGCCGACAAAGTCGTAGCACTGAAGAACGTCACGGTCAACGAGCCGTTTTTTCAAGGCCATTTCCCCGGTCACCCGATCATGCCCGGCGTGTTGCAGCTCGAAGCGATGGCGCAGGTCGCCGGTGTCCTGATGATGCGCCCCGGCGAGAACGCGGGCAAAGTTGCCTATTTTATGAGTGCCAACAACGTCAAGTGGCGCAAGCCCGTTCGTCCCGGTGACCAACTGATCATTGAAGTGACGATGGGCAAGATGCGCGGCAAAATCGGCAAAGCTCAAGGCGTCTGCAAAGTCGGCGACGAAGTTGTCAGCGAAGCCGAAGTGATGTTCACCATCGTGGACAAATGAAGGGTTGATTGTGACCGTGGCCTTGGGGATCCTGTTTTTAGTCGGCTTTGTCGCAAATTCATCCACTGTCCTTGCTGCTTTGCCGACACAGGCAGAAATTTTTACCATTTCGTCATTGGGTACCAACTACATTTCGGTGGACGAGATTTTTTCAGCCCTTCCCTTTTATAAAGAGGTTAATGATTTCGACCATATCAAAGACTATCATCCATTGCACAAGGACGCCGATGCCTATCAATCGGGAGTAATCGTGCTTCGGGACAAGACCGCGCTCTTCTACAACACGCGTTCGTCGAATTATCTGGACCTCACCGATTCTTCCAACCATTCCACATTCTATCGGATGGCGAAAACTTCTCCGATCCGCCGTGCCTGCCCCAAACCACCTCCAAATGTTAGTGCATTTCCATTGCCGAAACCTGAAGCTGTGTTTTGTGTGGCGACATTTCCATGGAATCGGGGCAAACACTTTACTCCCCAGGGACTTGTTGCGATGCTTCCCCATTTCCGTCCGCTTGCCGAACAAGACGTTCCGGAGAAAGCCGTTGTGTGCCAGACCGGTGTTCCACCGTATCGTTGTCTTTATCCCAAAGATTGGATTGACGCTTGGTTGAAGAACGAACCGTTGAACGGCGTGCTAGTGCTCACCAATCGATTAGTCATGAAATGGTTTACATGGTCTCCACACGCAATCGTATTTGAATTTGATAGTGATCCGCAATGTGCCTATTTTGTATTAGACCAATGAGGCGAATTGGCTTGTCGAGTTAATTGACACGGAGAATGACTTATGTTGCCACGTTTCGCCTGAGAGGCCATGTCGAACGCAAAACCGAACCTGCCTCGCGCTTACTTTTTGCTGCGCGACGCCAACTGCCGTAGCACGAACGGCAGGATGCCGCCGTGACGGTAGTACTCGATTTCGATGGGCGTATCTATCCGGAGCATAACCGGAACACGGGCTTCTTTTCCATCGGCGCGATGGATGACGAATGTGAGGTCTTGACGGGGCTGGATTTTGTCGGTCAGGCCGACGATGTCGAAGGTCTCATCACCGGTCAAGCCAAGGGTCTGCGCCGTTGTGCCGTCCTTAAATTGGCACGGCAACACGCCCATGCCGACGAGATTGCTGCGGTGAATTCGCTCGAAGCTTTGCGCGACGACCGCTTTCACGCCAAGCAACCGGGTTCCTTTCGCCGCCCAGTCGCGAGAGCTCCCGGTGCCGTATTCCTGCCCGGCGAAAATCACGAGAGGCGTACCGGCCTGTTGGTGTTTCATCGAAGCGTCGTAAATCGACAACGTCTCCGCACCCAATTTCGTCACGCCGCCTTCGGTGCCGGGCACCATGAGGTTCTTGATGCGGACGTTGGCGAACGTGCCGCGCGTCATCACCCGGTCGTTGCCGCGCCGCGCGCCGTAGCTGTTGAAATCGGCGGGCGTGACGCCATTCACGATGAGGAATTTTCCGGCAGGCGAATCCTTCTTAATGTTACCGGCAGGACTGATGTGGTCGGTGGTGACGCTGTCGCCGAAGATCCCGAGCGCCTTCGCGCCTTTGATTTCGGTGATGGTGCCGGCTTGCATCGAGAAGTTCGTGAAGAACGGCGGCTCCTGAATGTAGGTGCTCTTGTCGTCCCATTGGTAAACGGCACCGACGGAGGCGGGCACTTCGTTCCATGCCGGGTTTTGGCTGGCGAAATCTTTGTAGAGCCGACGGAATACTTCCGGCTTAAGCGCGGCGGCCATCGCATCGCGGATCTCTGCTTGCGTCGGCCAAATGTCGCGGAGATAAACGCCGTTGGCAATCGGCTCGTTCGCCATGTCAATATCAGCGCGCCCGGCCAACGCGAACGCGACAACGAGCGGTGGTGACATGAGGAAGTTGGCTTTGACGTGCTGGTGGACGCGCGCCTCGAAGTTGCGGTTGCCGGAGAGGACGCTGGCGGTGACAAGGTCGTTCTTGATGATGGCATCTTCAATGGGCTGCGGGAGCGGCCCGGAGTTGCCGATGCAGGTCATGCATCCGTAACCAACGACTTGGAAACCGAGTTTATCGAGGTGAGGTTGCAGTCCGGTGGCGTTGAGATATTCGCTGACAATGCGTGAGCCGGGCGCGAGCGAGGTCTTGACATGGCTAGGCACTTTCAGTCCGCGCGCCACCGCTTTCTTCGCGAGCAACCCGGCGGCGAGCATCACGCCGGGGTTGGAGGTGTTGGTGCAACTGGTGAT
>Ga0114951_10006095_pt1 | contig 10811 bp, 25 predicted proteins | sample AM7aDNAmetaG_FD_88677 | JGI IMG/M metagenome (GOLD analysis project Ga0114951, IMG submission 88677) | Freshwater microbial communities from Finland to study Microbial Dark Matter (Phase II) - AM7a DNA metaG | ecosystem: Environmental > Aquatic > Freshwater > Lake | place: Finland: Lake Alinen... | reverse complement strand
TGATGCAAGTGCATCTGGAGAAGCAAACACGGCAACAAATCTCGGATCAGGTGAGGGAATATTTGCTTATAAATCAGGAGTTGACCTTAATTTTAGAAGTTTGTTAGCTGGTAGCAACATTGGTTTAACATCAGGTACAAATGGAATTACAATTGATGCGTCTTCTTCGGGTGAAGCAAATACCGGAGCAAATGTTGGTTCTGGTGTTGGGATATTTAAAGATAAAACTAGTTTATCACTTAATTTCAAGAGTTTATTATCTGGTGGATTGATCTCAATCGTATCTTCATCAACTGATATAACAATTAGTAGTTCTGCGGAAGCAAATACGGCTTCGAATTTAGGAGCAGGAACAGGAATATTTGCAAACAAGTCTGGAGTTAATCTTAACTTCAAAAGTTTGTTGGCTGGTACGAATGTTACTTTGTCAACATCTTCAACAGATATTACAGTCGCAACAACAGCAGAAATAAATACTGCGGCTAATACTGGCTCAGGATATGGAATCTATGCAAATAAAGTTGCCCCAACGCTAAATTTTAAAGGACTGTTGCCGGGAACCAACATTTCTCTAGCTAGTTCTTCTACGGACATCACAATTAATACAACAGCGGAAATAAATATTGGTGCTAATTTGGGTGCGGGTGCTGGAATTTATGCGAGTAAATCTGGTTCCACACTTCAATTTAATAGTTTAGTTGGTGGGGGTGGTGTTTCTATCACGACAGGATCAAATACTGTTATAATATCAGACGAAATAATTACGGCTTCTAACTTGGGGACAGGTTTTGGTATCTTCTCGGCTAAATCTGGTTCAATACTTCAATTTAATTCAATTGCTGCTCCAACTAACAGCGTTGGAGAATCACTTAATTTGAGTCTTGTTAGTAATGTTGTACAAATAACAAAAAAACCATTAAGAAAATCTTATATTCTACACGAGGATTTTTCAGGTGCAACTTCTGATGGAACCTATACATGGCTAAACACAACCAGCGGTGCTAACTCTTTGGTCGCTCCAAGCACTGTTGGTTTTGATGTTGCTCCGCTACAAGATGCATTTGGGGTAATTGAACTTAGAACTGGGACTAGTGTTTCCGGTCGGGCGGCTATAAGTTCATACGCAAATGCACTTAGACTTGATAAATTTGATAATACAACTATAGAATGGCGTGTCTATATCCAAAATCTTTCGACTGTTACACAAGAATATAGGGCGACATTTGGCTGGATGAGCAGTTTTGCTTCTGGTGATCAAGCCAACGGAATATATTTTGAATATGACAGATTAACTGCTGGAGATTTCTGGCGGTGTGATATGGCATTGAATACCGCCAGAAATAAACAAACAACTTCTGTTGCTGTTCAAACTGGTTCATATTCTACATTCCGAATTTATACATCGGCAAGCGTTGCTTATTTCTACATCAACGACGTTCAAATTGCTTCTGGTACATTAGACTTCCCCGTTGGTTCGGGTGCTACTTGCGGCTTTGGAGCAAAAATTGAAAAAACTGCTGGGGCTTTATCAAGAAGTATGTATATTGACTACCTAGAAATTAATGCAAATTGGGCGGGTACAAACGGCAGAACATAATTAAAATGTGTCATTAAAACTAAACTTAAACAACAATTTAGCAATACGTATTACAGTAGATGAAGTTGAAATTTATGAAGCTATTCGACAAAATAGTTCTTGGAAACAGTGGAAACAACTTTTAAACAACAAAAAAATTAATTGGTTGCCTAAACCATCAATTTATACACAAAATAAAAATATTCACTTTGAAAGTTGGTTTACACTAAAGGGTTTTATTTTATTTAACTTATTAACTGCTCCTTTATTTAAAAGAATCCTTCCAAAAACTTGTGGACAATCAAAATCACAAACATAAACAAACTTTCTCTTGTTTACGAAGATGATTACCAAGTAGTAAGCCTACCCAAATAAAGATAATTTATGAGCAACAAACATTTTGATACTTGCCGACCAGCACGCACATGCGACCCAGACCCAGAAGCGATCCTCCAATATATCAAAGAAATGAATACAACTCCAACCTTAAAAGTTTATATTATATTAGAAAATACATGGTATGATTTTGGTTTCGCTATGGAGCATGGTAAAGCTTTTCTAAGCAAAGAGAAAGCTTTAAAATTCATGAATGAGTACGAAGGCAGAAAAATGTGGGAAGTGGACTTAACTGAATGATTTGGGCTTGGCTTTCACTCTTATGTTTTGGATTTAGTTCATTTGCAAGCTATAAAGCTTTGCATGGTGCGGGCATGTGGAGCGTTCAAGCTATTGTTTCAATTATATGTTGTTCTTGCAACATACTTGCAATTCCAGCATTCTTCTGGTTAAGTCATAAACATAGTGAAGTATCAGCCATGCAACATTCTTCTTTGCCATGGTGTGTAATGGCAGGAATATGTAGTGTGGCTGGTGGTACAATACTTTTGGCTACAATGGGGCAAAACAAAAATGCTGTCGCAGTTGCGAGTGCATATCCTTTAATTTATATGTTGTTATTATCTATGAGCGGAAGACAATCAAGTGTCAAAGAATGGATTTGCGCAGGTTTAATTGCATTAGGTTGCTATGGATTAAGCTAATGAAAAACAAGAATCATTATGTAGAATTTATAGATATGATACCCAAAAAGTTTATTTCATATCACCACAGTCTTACATGGATAAATGGTGAATGGTTCGATCCCGTCGGATTGGAAGAAAAATATATTTTACCCACCCCACAAAAAACCATTATTCAAGATGGTGTTGAAATCGAGGATGTAAAAAATAATTGTACTCAGTGTGGAAATAAACCATGTAAAATAAAAGAATTTTGGAGAAAATTAAATGATAGCACCTTATAGAGCTCCACCCAAACCTCGCAGAATTATTAGTATTGAAATACCAGAAAAGTGTTCAATTTCGCAAGCGGAATGGTGGCTGAAGGGAGCACGAGCAGCACTAAAAGCATACCAGAATACCGAAATTATAGAACGTGATGACATTTCTATTATAAATGACTGTTCTATGGGCTGTGAAAACAACCATACTCGATTTGAACCTATTCTACCATATCCATTTGGAGAAAATGAAATATTAACATATGATAGATTTCTAAAAGGAAAAATACCCGTTGGTTTTCTAACTAAAAAACACTACAATGAAATGTTGTCAGATTTAGCTGAAAAATATAGGAATGAACAAAATCCAGAGAGAAAAAATTTCTTGAAGTATGAAAAAGATTGGTATGGAACCTTTTCAATAAATTTCAATCAACCGAAGGAAGAATTCAAATGGTAAATCCTAAAATGGAAGCTCTTTTAAGAGGCGAAACAATCGAGTCAAAAGAACCTGGGAATTCTATGCTACCACTCATCAAGTCAAGACAACCAGTAATGCTTGCTCCGATAACTTGGCAAGAGTGTCGAGTTAATGATATAGTTTACTGTAGAGTTAGAAAAGTATTTTATACCCATCTTGTTAAAGCAATTGATTATGAAAAAGGCTGCTTAATAGGGAATAATAAAGGTAGAATCAATGGGTGGACTAAAAAAGTCTATGGGAAGGTTATAGAAATATTATGAAACTGATAAATAGAATATTTTACATTAATATTGGAAGCATACATCCTGCTGGTATCCCAGAATATCTTGAAGAAGCAAGAGACTCAATTCGATGCAGCAAAGATCCTCTTGAATTAGAAACTTATTTTATTCCCATTCATGAAGGTGACTCTAGGGTTGAATATTATGAATTAGATACAGACGCCAACACAAAAACCAAGATTGAACCCTCAAAACCAACAAAAACTGCCCTTGAATCCTATGAAAAATGGAGAGGCTCATGAAAGTTTCTTTGGTCTTAGATCCACCTTGGGAAATTCATGAAAAGGTTGGAATTGGTTGGAATTTAAAAGAAGACGGAACAAAACAACCAATGGGTGGTTGTGACTATGTTTTTGTCGATGTTGAGTGTGAAGACGAACAAGGTGTACAATGGCTCATTGATCTTCTGAAAGACAGATTTGTCGAAGAACCAATAATCGTGGATAAGGATTAAATATCATGGGCATGTCAGATTGCGAGAAATGTTGGAACACTCCTTGTGTGTGTGGTGATGATTATGAAAATTATGATTGTGGTCATAATTATGAAAATTATGATTTAGCGTATTTGATAAAAATGAGAGATATGTTTGATGATTTAATCAAAAGAAAACAAAAAACTCAAACGTCAAATAACTTTTTTAAGTTTTTTAAAAGAAAAGAATAAAATGAGGGACGAAACACATAAATATTGTGGAAATTGTGGTAAAGATTTGGGAGAAAAACCTAAAGATTGTAATGAATATGATAAATTCTTCTGTGGAAAAGAATGTGAATGGTTATATACTTCAGAATATGCTTGCGTCCCAAACAGATGTGGTTAATGAATAATTAACTTCATGTCCAAACTCAAAGAACTTTTATACGAAAACAAAAGTAAACTGCCGAATTTTAAATCTCCAGAAAATTTATTGATATGGTTATCAAATAATATTGAATACGCTTGGATGGACAAAGATTATAAGAAATATGATGATTTCGGAATGGAGTGGTGGGATAATTACCGATTACTTCTACCCGATGAAGTTGTCAAATATGGAGTAGGAACCTGTTTCGAACAAGCCTTGCTTGCCAAACAAGTTTTTGACAAAGACTTTCCAGACCTAGAAACTAAATTAATATTTTTGGGCACGAAAGATAGAAATGATCACTTGATCTTAATTTACAAAAGAGACGATATGTGGTTCTGGTTTGAGCACTCTTTTGAGATGTTCCGAGGAATACACGGTCCCTATGGTTCTAATAAAAAGGCTTCCGAAGACGCAGCAAAAGCAATGAAAATACATGATGCAAGCATCAAAGAAAAAATAAAAATTTTGGAAGTAGATCCAAAAGACTATCAAACCAAATTGTCAGGAAAAGAATTTTATAAAACTGTTGGTTGGAAAAAAGATCAAGACTAAGATAAATGATGCTATCCTATATCCAATAGGATAAAATTATGAAAACTAGAAATGGTTTTGTTTCAAACAGTTCAAGCTCCAGCTTTATTGTAGGATTTCCAAAAGGAATGTCTTTAACAAAAGAATCCATCAGAGAATATCTTTTTAAGCCAGAACAAAAGTTTATTGATTGTTATGATGATGAACCAAGTTCGGTATCTGTTGAAACAGCAGCAGAAATAATTGCAAGAGACATGGTTCCATGCCCCTTGGAGAAGCTACACGAGGAGCTTGGGGGTTGGACGTATGAATCTGACGAACCCAAGTATGACAATTTTAGAATTCCCGTAGAAGGCAAACGGGAGTGGGATTGGAAATGTGATGAAAAGGCGTATGATCTTGCTGTCGAAAAATTTGAAAAAGCCTATTCAGAACGTATAATAAAAAAACTTGATGCAGAACATAACGATTTATATGTTTTAAACTTCAGTGACAATGATGGATCTACCTACGCCATACTAGAACACGGAAATACATTTAATAATATTCCTTCTATTGTGATAAATCATCATTAAAATGTTAGATTATAATTGTTTTAAAATAGAATTCTTGAATATTGTTCTCAAAAAAAGATCAACGCCAGTTTTAACTTGCAGTTTGGGGCATAAAACATATTGTTTCGAAGGTTCAGTTACAGCCGTCTACGAAACATATACAAAACCTTGTACAAAATGTGGTTCAGAGTACAAAATATTAATTGTTGATCCATTAATCGAATTAGATTAATTCAATATTCAAAGGAAATTATGGAAACAACCGTAACATATGGTCGCTGTGTAAGAATTATCGAAGAAGAAAAACTTATAAAAAAATGGGGAAGAGTAGGACTTCTTCAAGGGATTGAAGATGAGAATAAAAAATATATTTTAGCTAGACTGTTAGAAAATGAAGCAATTTATCTTGTAGCACAATCTATGATAAAAGATAAAGAAATGCCAGAAAGCATGGTGAATTATATCTTCCCGATTGTAAGACGACTATTTAATGAAGGCATTGAAGATTTTGACGCACAATGGTTGTTCGAAGATTTCAAAACATATCATGAGAAGTGGGTGATTTCTCTTGGTGGATTAACTCCTCACGTAGATTGGGAATGTGGAATGATTGTTGACTACATAAAAGATGTATCAAAAAGAATTCCACAAAAAACTGTTTAAACTTACACTTCTGTTATGCTGGAATCATACAATGTCCTATGCTTCCTAAACTTAATTCAACTTTATTTTCTTGGAACATATGGCGAGCAGCCTCTATTCAAATGTTTGGTTTAAGCTGTAAAGAATATGACTTAACTTCAAAAGCCGGTAAACTTATTCTTCAAGAAATCGCTGTTGGGTGGTGTAACGGTGAGGAACTTCCTTGTAGGCCAAAATTAAATCACAAAGCAATTATGTGTTACACTTCACTAGAACCAGATAAAGATGATCCTGAATTTTTTTGGTTCCACCTAACAAATAAAGAATTTGAATTAGTATTTGGCAAATTATGAAAATTGGACAAATTTTAGAAAATGGCTGTGGTCTGAATTTCCAAATAGTGGATATTGATGACGCAAATGAATATGCAATAATCGTGTGCTTGTCTGTTGACAAATTTTGGAAAGATCGAATTGTAGATCGTAAAAATGGAGGACTAGCCTTAGAAGTTGGTTCGAAATATCAATTACATTCAATACACTACCCTTGGTGGGCATTTCAGAATACTCTTTTGCCTTGGTTGGTTTTTAACGAAGAAACAAATGAGATACAATCTGCATGAAAACAAGTAAAATAAATATACCCATTATTTTGGAGTTCCGAGATTATCACGACATTGATTTTTTTGGTTCTGACCTTCAAAGAATTATTCCACTTATTAGGTGGAAAGAAATTGATTTTGACCGCGGCAATTATTTAGCAATTTATTATTTTAATATCAAAGAAGCAAATGAATTTTTATTAAATAATAAATATAATAGACAGATAGAAGGTGGTGATATGATCCCGGTTGTAAGCCCACCAATCTTAAAACTTGATAATAAAACTATAAAAGAAATCAGAAAAAAAGAGAAATAACATCATGTCTAAAAAGACGATTCTAACAATTGGACTTCAAGGCAGCGGAAAATCAACTTGGGCCAAACAAATGGTTCAAGATCATCCGGGTGACTATAAGCGTGTAAATCGTGATCTTCTTAGAGAAATGCTCGATAATGGTCGTTTCAACGATGGAAATGAACGTTTTGTGCAAGAAATCAGAGACAAAGTTATTCTTGAGGCTTTAAAATCAGGGAGAAACGTTATTGTTGACGATACAAATTTAAGTTCTAAACACTTCAATCATATTGAAAGTTTAATTCGGGGGCGTGGAGAAATTGAAGTTGTGTTTTTTGATATTCCAATTGAAGAGTGTATTCGTAGAGACGGATTACGAGATAACCCTGTGGGTGAAAAGGTTATTCGTGGCGTTGAAGGAGCTTTCTTAAAACAAAAAGAAGGACTAGGAAAACTCAAGTGTAAAGTAACCATTATTGGAATGGACGATAAAAAAATAATGAAACACCAATAGTTCCTTATGATCTGGAATTACCAGAATGTGTGATTTTTGATTGTGATGGAACCTTGAGTCTAATGAATGGAAAAAGAAATCCATTTGAATATGAAAAATGTTTAGTGGACGATTTAAACGCTCCAATTGCGCATTTAGCCAGAACTTATTATAAAGATGGAATTAAATTAATCATAGTTTCTGGCAGAGACGCTTCATGCAGACAATTAACGGAACAATGGTTGGTATCCAAATCGGTTCCATACGATGAACTTTACATGAGGCCGGAAGGCGATTGTAGAAAAGACTCAATAATAAAAAATGAAATTTATCTTGAGCATATAAAAGGAAAATATAATGTGCTGTATTGGGTAGACGACAGACGGCAAGTTGTCCAATGGATTAGATCAATAGGAATTACATGTCTACAATGTGCAGACGGCAACTTTTAATTGTGATTGTTCCGTCAATAGTCAACCTAATTACTATTTATAATCATGACCTCAAGAACAAAAAGACATCCAATCTGGAAAGAAGACCCAAAAACAATAATAAATTTATCAAAGTTATAGATAAAAATTGGCCGAAAATAGGTCCGAAAACTAACATCGAATTATTTAATTATTATCAAAATTATAAACTTGCTTCAAACGTTCAATGAGAATTTATATTTATGGATCTGACTGTGACTATAAATCAATTCGTAATCTTCTAAATAAACTCCGAGTCAAATATTCCATTCATTGCCCAGAATGTAATTCATTTTTAATAGAAAATTTCAATGTATACTTGCTAGAACACTCGATTTTCAAAGATACTTTATACTTTATGGGTTATCACTTTGAAGAGTGGGGCGATGACAAGACAAGCATTGATATTGTTCCAAGATTAAAATGGGAAAATCCGTCAAGTTGTTCGATGTGGACTCATGATTTTGATGAAGATATCTATGGTCTAACATTTCTCGGTTAGCCTATTTGTTTCTTTGGTCTGCCACGGGAGCGGGGTTTATCAAAAATTACTTTTGGCAGTATATCTTTAATATAAATCTCAGGATCCTTCACGAGAGTCTCAAATTCAGTGTCACCCAAAAACTTACGAAGGTATTTTGCTTCTTGCAACAACGCCTCAAAAAGATCAACATCTTTCATGCTGTGTATATTATCTTTTAAAGAACTCAACCAAGATTCAATATTAATATGATTTGCAACACTTGCTGAATCACGAATCATGTGTTCTAAAACATTATTTATGGTTGGTGATTCTTCATAAGTTTTATCTGTATAGAACGTTGTATTTAAATGACGTTTTTCATCTGCTTCTATGAGTTCGACGTTCCAAGCTTTGGTTTTTTTAGGTAAATTCTCAATTTCACTGTCGATATTTTGAATCATTCCATGTATGTACATTGTTTTATCCTTAGCTAATTAAGATTGAAGAAAGAGAAAAATTATGCCATCTACAGAAGTAAAGCTCGGACCACTGTCACAATTATACTACGATGAAGTTTTAAAGGTTAGAAACCCTAAATTTCAAATTAAAATGAAATCAGATTCCAAACTTCATCTTTATATTTCAAAAATTGTTAAATCATTTAATCCAGACTATATGAAATCATATATTACCACGATTGATGGAACTATGTGGCTGCCAAGTGATCCAATACCAGATGAAAATTTATTAGATATTATGGTTCATGAAGGAATACATGACGATGACAGGATGAAACTTACTTCTTTAATATTTGATTTCTTGTATTTGTTCCCACAAACACTTTGTTTGATTCTTGTTTTAGCCGCCCTTTTTCTAGTTATTTTTGGATTGGGATGGGCCTCTTTGGTTTGTTTAATTTTAGGTCTAGCTTTTCTGGCTCCTATTCCTGCTCCTTTCAGATTTCTCTTCGAATTAAAAGCATACAGAACTTCACTCATATTTACAAAATATGTTTGGCAATCTGATCCTTCTAGGGATAGAAGAATTATAGACAATATTATTGCACAACTATGTACCAAACTTTATTATTGGTGTTGGCCTTTTAAGACTCATGTTGCTAAACTTCTCGGTGATGAGAGTGTTCTAAAATCAGAAACATATACACATATTTTTGATTTCTTAAAAAGACACGAAATGCTAAATGTTGAAGGAAAAAAAATCTGTTAGCAATACACCATTTCACGTATTAGATGGTTTTAAACCTCTTCATGGCTCATCTTACTTAGAAGCTGGTTATATTTTTGCTCCTTATGTTCCTTTGCAAGTCACTCCGGTTATTAATTTTGAACCTATTAGAATTGGATTTCAAAATTCAAACATGGATTATTGTAGACAAGTACAAGTTGGAGATTTAATTGATCTATGCCAACTTGAATTTGATCTATTATTTGAGCCTGGGTGTATCGAGTTAAAGCCCACCAACTATTTGTTAAATGATTTTATAAAAGAGTTTGGTTCAACATCAGGAACGGTGATAAGAATAGTGAATTTTTCAACTAAAAAAATTGAAATGCATGTTTTGGTTGGTTCCAAATCAACCAGAATCAAATTATCAACTTTTGGTAAAGAAAAAATATTATAATGTCAACAGTAACAACAACCAATATACTTAATCATTTTATGGGGTTATTACCACGTAGAATCTATCCCTCAATGTTTGCTCAACAAATTGTTTCCGTTCAACCAATGACGTTACCAGCGGGACAATTATTCTATTTAGATTATAAATATGGCAAATTGTTGGAATATAATTGGAAAAAACCTGGGTTGTTTGATCGTATTACTTTTATCCAAATTGGTGATTTAATAGATATCACATCCGATATATTTGGAACTAGAAGTGACGAAGAAAGTATAATACTTACAAGAGAAATTGATGTATTGTATCCAAGTCCAATAAAAATCATAAAATTTGTTGAAGAATTTGGATCTGCACTATGTACAGTGTGTGAAAAAATTCCAGAAGATAAACCGTGTGTTTATTGCTTTGCTGGCTCTAGTGACAATTCTAAAATATTGGTACAAAAAACAAAATTTAAACTATTGTGTGGTTCCAAAGTTTTTTATTATTCTTTCTATGCCGAAATATATGATTGGATTACTGATGATTTAAAAAAATCAACTGCAATAGATAAAATAAAACTAGTTTTTAAAAAACTAGATTACTGTCTGTAATTTGTGTCACACTCAAAGTGAGGACATCATCATGAAACTTCAAGATATTGGTTTTT
>Ga0114951_10006094_pt1 | contig 10816 bp, 9 predicted proteins | sample AM7aDNAmetaG_FD_88677 | JGI IMG/M metagenome (GOLD analysis project Ga0114951, IMG submission 88677) | Freshwater microbial communities from Finland to study Microbial Dark Matter (Phase II) - AM7a DNA metaG | ecosystem: Environmental > Aquatic > Freshwater > Lake | place: Finland: Lake Alinen... | reverse complement strand
GCTTGAACAATGTTTGGCAGCAGTTGAAAGCGATCCATTTTTTCATCCGTAATCTTTATAGCAGTTAAATATGGCAAAAACTGTTACAACAAAATATGAAGTATCCGAGCATCTTCGTACTCCTGAAGAAATGGCCGCTTATCTGGAGATGTGCATCGAAGAAGCAAATGGAGATACTGCGTTTATTACCAAGGCATTGGGAGACATCGCAAGGGCAAAAGGTATGACACAGGTGGCAAGGGACGCTGCTTTGTCTCGTGAAAGTCTGTATAAGGCTTTCTCCGGGGAAAGAAGTCCAGGGTTCGATACCATTCTTAAAGTAATAAGCATCCTTGGTTTGAAATTGCACGCAGAAGCAGCTCATACCACGAAATTAACAGCCTGAGAAAAGCAAGCCAGCCGCTCTGGCTGATTTCTTCATTTTGCATACATTCCGGAAACAAGCACGTAGGCGCGTTGTACAGTTACTCACTGTCGTCCAGAATCTTGCCGACTGAGAACCACTGGATTCAGTGTATCTTGATCATCCCCTGAAAGGTCAATATCGTGGAAAACGTGATTGTCATCTTGAGCCAGATTGGATTTTGATTTATGCCATTGAGTGGGAGTAACACACACGTCAGTATTCAGTAGCGGGTTCTGGCCAACTGTTCAAAACAGACAACAATCACCAGAATATCGAAGCGATGTGGTAATAAATATTTCCAGTTACTATATTATCCGGAAAGAAATATATCTGGATGAAAAAGCATGACTGAACTATTGAAAGAGATAATCCTTGATTTTCAGGAGGTTGATTTACCTACAGGCGTACCCCGAAGAGTAGATGTTACGCCTGTAGCGGGTAAAGCGACAGTTTGCATAGGTGTTCGTCGGAGTGGCAAATCGGTCTTTATGTTCCAACTTATCCAGCGACTTCTGGATATAGGAATACCACTGCAGAACATCTTCTATCTGAACTTTTTCGATGATCGTTTGTACAGCCTTCTGCAGCACGACAATCCTGGAGTTATTCTTGAAGCATACTTCTCGCTTTATCCGGAAAAAAAGAGTGTGGAAATGGTCTACTGCTTTTTTGATGAAATACAGGTCGTTTCTGGCTGGGAGCCGTTTATAGACCGCCTGATGCGCACAGAAAAGTGCGAGGTCATTCTTACTGGCTCTTCTGCACAGATGCTTTCAAAGGAGATCGCAACCCAGATGCGTGGACGCGCTCTTTCCTGGGAAATCTTCCCTTTTTCTTTTCGGGAGTTTCTCGATTTCAAGGGAATCACCAGTGACGGCCCCCTGTCGACAAAAAAACGTCTTACCATACAGAAAGCGTTTGAAGAATATTGGGAAACCGGAGGCTTTCCCGAAGTGGCCGGGCTCGACAGGATGCTGCGGATAAAGATTCACCAGGAATATTTCAACGCAATGTTGTTCCGCGATCTTGTTGAGCGTCACGACATCGCTCACCCTAAAGCGGTCAAGGATCTTGCCCATTGGCTGGTGGACAACACTGCGGCATTGTATTCGATCAACAATCTTACTGGCTACCTGAAATCACTGGGGCACAACGCGCCGAAATCGGCGATTGCTGATTATCTGGAATGGTTCGAGGACGCTTATGTTTTTTTCACTGTACGCATTTTCGACGCATCACTGGCACGCACCAATACTAATCCGAAAAAAATTTATTGCATCGATCATGCTCTTGTGACCTCGGTCAGCTCAGGCATTCTTGTTAATTCTGGTCATTTGCTGGAAAATCTTGTTTTCATCGCACTTCGCCAGCTCACGCCAGATATCTTCTACTACAAAAACAAGTCCGGTCGGGAAGTTGATTTCATCGCCCAGCGGCAGGATCGCTCCCATACGCTGGTACAGGTCTGCGAGTCGATGGCTGACCCGCAAACCCGCAAACGGGAAATCGCAGCGCTTTCTGAAGCGATGACTGAGCTGAGTTTGACAGAAGGAACCATCGTAACCCGTAATGATGATGAGCAGCTTCACGTCGAATCAGGAATAATACATGTGGTGCCAGTGTGGCGTTTTCTTCTGAACGAGAAGTGATGCCCGTCATGCCGGACTTCTATTCAGATTGTGCACGTCAGCAAAAAAGAATATGAAAAGATGAATGTCGACAACTTCAGCCTTTCGGCATATTTTTTCAGAACAGGCTTTCAGGGTGCCGCTTCTGCAGATTTTGCCACACTGCAACGCATGATGCGTTGCCAGCTCTTTTCGGTGCCGTTCGAAAACCTCGATGTTCAGCAGGGGAAAGTGGTCTCGCTTGTCCCGGAGGAGATTTATCGGAAAATCGTTGATCGAAATCGAGGGGGTTACTGCTACGAGGTCAACGGTCTGTTTGCCATGGCTCTTGGAGCGTTGGGAATTCCTTATCAATTTGTCGCTGCCCGCCCGATGACCTACCCCGTTCGTCGTCCGAAGACGCACATGGCGATTGTGGTTACGATAGAGGGCGAACAATGGCTTTTCGACTTGGGTTTTGGCAGTTACGGCATACGGGAGCCGGTCAACCTGAACTGGATCAACCGGGAAATCAGGCAGCATTATGAGACGTTCAGACTGACCTTAAGCAAGGAGGGGGATTATCTTTTGCAGTCATTGACTGATGATATCTGGAAAAATCTCTACGAGTTCAATCTCTCACCTCAGGAGTGGGTGGATTTCGAACCGGCGAACTATCTGAATTCGACGCATCAGGACTCGATTTTCGTTCGCGGACTGATGGTGGTCATGCAGAACCCCTCGGGCAAGGATGTGCTTATCGGCGACCGCTTCATGTCCGTTTCAGAAGGCAGGACAACGGGGTGGACAGTCAGGCGCGAAGAGATTCCGGAGTTATTGCAACAGAAGTTTTCTCTCCAGTATCATCAATGAGCTGATTTGCCCTTCAATACTCGATAAACTGGTCGGAATGGCGAAATACTGCGTTTTAAATACCGCCTCATCGTTTTGGTAAATTCCTTACTGCGGCTCATAACAGGATGTCCAATAGGAATCGCAATACCTTCACGTGCTAAAAGTGGTAAGTTATACCGCAACCATTTGCCTCTCTCTAATCCATTAGTACGTTGAAATACGTTGCTCCGAGTAGCATAGAATCCGTTAAATTGATCAGACCTACGACTACCTGCTGATTCCATTTCCCAAGGCGATTCGCCTGTTTTTAAGAGGTTAAGTAACATTTCTCGGCTCCAGAAAGCATTATCTAATGACGTACGATATTCAACACCAGGAAGTAACTCAAGTAACTTATCATCAATAATACGCTTCAACTGATCACTTCCTCCATCAGGTGACATCCTCAGGTAATTGGCCTGAAGTTTCAGAAATCGCTCATAAAGATTGGTAACTTTAGAAGTTGACACTGTATCCCAGAGAAGGTAGTCATCCAGAAACCATAGAATATTTGTTGCTGGTAACATAGCAACCATTGCCTGAGTTGAATCAGCCCAACTTTTATCTGGCCCGACACAAAGAGTTGTTACCCTTGGATCATTATAGGTCTTTTCGTTACTTCCTAAAAATACTGGGAAGGGACAATCAGGCCAATATTTGAAAAATAATTGAAAAAAAACGGGCCAAATATCGGAATACTTGTCACAACTGTTTACCAAAACAGCGACATTCCCGTCTATGTTGTTTAACACCTATACTCCTAACAAGAATTAGAAAAAAGTTTGAATCTGATATCACTCCCACTCAATCGTCGCAGGTGGCTTCGATGAAATATCATAAGCCACCCTGTTAATCCCGCGTACCTCGTTGATGATACGGTTTGAGACTCGGGCAAGAAAATCGTGTGGTAAAGGTGCCCAGTCCGCAGTCATGCCATCGGTTGACTCAACTGCCCGCAGTGCCAGAACATTCTCATAGGTGCGTTTGTCGCCCATGACGCCAACCGACTGGACTGGAAGAAGCACTGCAAATGCTTGCCACACCCGCTGGTAGAGGCCGCTGGATTTCAGCTCTTCGATGTAGATCTGGTCAGCTTCCCGCAACACCTCAAGCCTCTCTTTGTTGACTGACCCAAGCACTCGGACGGCAAGGCCGGGGCCTGGGAAAGGGTGGCGCATCAGAATATCCTCGGCAATGCCGAGCTCGCGGCCTACGGCACGAACTTCATCCTTGAAGAGTTCACGAAGCGGCTCAATCAGCTTGAGCTTCATCCGTTTTGGAAGACCGCCTACATTATGGTGCGACTTGATGGTTTCCGATGGGCCTTTGACGCTTACACTCTCAATAACATCAGGGTAGAGAGTGCCCTGCACCAGAAACTTTTCATGAGCCATCTGTTCTTCAAAAACCTGTATAAAGGTTTTTCCTATGATTTTGCGCTTCTTTTCAGGTGATGCAACATTCTTCAGCCGTTTCAGGAAAAGATCGGAGGCATCGACGAGAGATACTCGCAGACCAAGTGTCGAGAGAAAGCTCATCACTTTTTCGGCCTCGTTTTTTCGCAGCAGGCCATTATCGACAAAGACGCAGTGCAGTTGTTTGCCTATCGCCTTACCAACCAGCACAGCAGCAACGGTTGAGTCAACTCCGCCGCTTATGCCGCAGATAACCGTTTCTTTACCTGCTTTGCGCCGAATCTCTTCAATCTGGTGGTCGATAAAGCATTTTGATGACCAGTCTGGCGTGATGCCAGCAATATCGAGAAGAAAGTTTGAGAAAAGTTGTTTGCCGTACAGGGTATGCTGCACTTCGGGATGAAATTGCAGGCCATAAACTTTCAGTGCCGCTTTGCTGCCGCAGCTTTCAAAGGCACATATTTCAGAGTTGTCGCTGCTGGCCGTTGCTCTGAACCCTTCAGGAAGCCGTACTACCTTGTCGCCATGGCTCATCCAGACATCCGAATCTGGAATATTATGAAAAAGCATACTGTCACTTTCACCATTGCGATCAACCATTATTTTTGAGCGCCCGAACTCATGCTTTGATGAACAGGCAACCTCACCCCCAAAATGGTTGGCGATTGCCTGCAAACCATAGCAGATGCCCAGTATCGGAATACCAAGCGAAAAAATGCCTTCATTGGGAAGAATGGCCGACTCTTCATACACGCTGGTCGGGCCGCCCGAGAGGATAATTGCCTTGGGATGGTGTTTCCTGATTATTTCAGGTGTGGTGTTATAGGGGAGAATCTCAGAATAGATACCCAGCTCGCGGATACGACGGGCAATCAACTGGGTATATTGCGAACCAAAATCAAGGACGACTACCGATTGCATAAAAAAATGTTCTTAGAGTTAACTGTGTTCAGGAGCTCAAAGGGCTTGCACTGGTTTTGGCTTCGGTTTTGGCGCAGGTACCGGAACCGGAGTTGGTGGTTTTGGAGAGCCATTGCCGTTTTTTGCGCTGCTGCTATCACTCTCTGTAGCGGTACCGATTCCATCGGATGGCTGTACGGGATGGGACTGATAGTATTGAAAGCCTTTTGGTGTGTAATATTCGATATAGACATCACTGCCGAGAAGGTCGGACGGTGTATTGGTCTGCCCGGAAATAGGTACCGCTATAACGGTTTCAGGAATATGGAAATACTTGTTTTGAAGTTTCAGCGACGGATCATTGTAGCAACGTTTCATAAACCCTGCCCATACAGGAAGGGCTGCCCGTGCGCCCTGACCATATTCCATCGAGGTGAATTTAATGCGTTCATCATCAAACCCGGTCCATACAACAGCAACAAGTTGAGGTGTGAAGCCAGCAAACCATGCATCTCTCATGCTTTGGGTTGTCCCGGTTTTTCCTGCAGCCTCAGCAGTAAAGCCGTAACGGCCACGGACTGAGGCCCCGGTACCTTTATTGATCACATCCTTGAGCATCGAAACCATTACAAAGTTGGTGGTTGAGTCAATGGCAAAACGACGGTTTGGAGAGTATTCCGATATGGTACGGTTATGTTTGTCCTCAACCTTCAGGATTGAGACCGGCTCGTTCCAGATGCCGTTGTTGGCAAATGTTGAAAAGGCTCCGGCAAGTTCAAGCGGGCTTACTTCCGACGTTCCAAGGGCGATAGAGAGGTTCGATGCCATGGGTGAAGTGATACCCATTCTTCTTGCGTAACTGATAATTTCTGAAGTTGAAAGGTGCTCATAAGCAAGCCTTACTGTTACCTGGTTCAATGATCGACTTAATGCCGTGCGAAGTGTCGTCATCCCTCCTGACGAACCGTCGGAGTTTCTTGGTGACCAGATCCCGTTACCGCTATTGAGTTCAAGGGGCTGGTCCAAGACCTGGAAGTTTGCTGGTAATCCTTTATCGATGGCAGCAGTATAAACAAATGGTTTAAAGGTTGAACCTGGCTGCCGTTTTGCTTGCCACACATGGTCAAACTGGTATTTGTATTCATCAGGTGAGAATCTGTTGCCTCCAACCCAGGCTTTGACATGACCATTGGCAGGATCAATAGCCACTAAGGCCACCTGTATTCGGGTTTTTTCCTGTAACAGTTCATTCAGCCATACTTTGTCGGCCTTGAGCTTTGCCATGGCCTGCTGATCCGAAAACCCGTTATCTTTAAGCTCCTTGAATCGGTCACTTTCCGTGATAATCTGATTTTTCAATGATTCAGGCCATCTCCATGAACGGTCGAATGCTGCCTGCAGTTCGGCAAGATGTTCAGCGGCAGCCTGCTGGGCATAGTTCTGCATGCGGCTGTCGAGTGTTGTCTGGATCGTTAGTCCGTCACGGTAAAGGTCGAGATTGCCAAGCATAGTCGATGGCTTGACGGTCTGTCGAACATATTCCGTAAAGTAAGGGGCCAGGCCTTGATGGTTGACGGGTGTATATTTTAGCACCAAAGGGCTCTTTTTTGCAGTTGCAGCCTGCTTTGGGGTAATGAATTTTACCTTTTCCATCAGTGAGAGGATAAGGTTTCTTCTTCCGATTGCACCAGCGGGGTTTTTTGCGGGATTGTAAGCTGTGGGGTTTTTCAACGTCGCGATAAGCGTTGCGCTTTCCGGCAGGGTAAGGAGGTATGCTGACTTGCCGAAATAGGTATAGGCTGCAGCTTCAATGCCATAAGCTCCAGAGCCGAAATAAACAGTATTGAGATAGAGCGCCAGAATTTCATCTTTCGTATAGGTTTTTTCCAGCTCAATTGCTGTAATCAACTCCTTGAATTTTCGGGTGACAGTGCGCTCCTGAGTGAGGTAAAGGTTTTTTGCAAGCTGCTGGGTAATGGTACTTGCTCCCTGCCAGCGGCTTGGTCCTCTGAATATATTTTCACCCATCGCAATTACAAGCCGTCGCAGATCTACACCCCAGTGGCTGTAAAAGGCTACATCTTCAGTAGCAATCAATGCGTAGCGAGTTGACAGGGGAATAGATTTGAGCGGAATGAAAGTTCTGTTTTTTAGAAAAAATTTATGTAGAAGCACACCGTCCTCCGAATAAACTAAAGAGGCGAGTTCCGGGTTAGGATTTTCAAGTTCCTCAAGGCTTGGCAGACCCATAAAAGACTTCATTGCGTAGGCCGCAGCGGTCGTCAGTGTTATGGCGATAAGTGATGCAAAAAGAAATAACAGGCTTTTGGAAAAAATTTTATTACTCACAGTAGAGATTAAGGTTTAGACTTGTAAAATTGCTCCGCAAATTCAAAATGCTTTGTAAGCTCATTCGCAAATTCAGCAGTCTCTTCCAGCATTGGCAGATGACCAACCTCCATGAACTTTGCAAGGTGTGTCGGTGCCTCTGACTCTGCTTTGCGTTTGTTATAAAGCGAAATGGTACCTTCAGGTGGAATAGTGTGATCGGCCATTCCGACACAGCACAACAAGGGAGAAGCGATATAAAGAACGTGACGGGTATAAGCCCTCAGCGAATCACGATCGATTGAAAACTTTCCTACAGCAATAGTTGCATCCTTATCGGATTGAGTGAAGTCCTCAATAAGGATATCATGATATTCAGGGCTGATCTCTTTTGAAGCAGCACGTTTGATAAACATGCTTTTTAATGGTTCAGTCTGAAAAATATTCCGGAAATTCAGAGAAACATCAATCAGTCCACCAAGAAAAAAGAGGCCCAGAAATGTATAGGGGGTCTCTTCAAAAATGCCGCAGGCAATGATGGTAGCTGATAAAAGAGCTTCACGGTAGCGAAGACAGAGTTCGGTAGCAACCATGCCACCCATCGAATGGCCTACAATATGCAGTTTTCTTGGCTTCTTGAGTCCGAGATGCTCAATGAGTTCACCAGCTTCATCAGTAAAGCCCTGAATGGTAAAGGTTGGTTGATAACCCTTGATGATCGTTTTTCCAGTGCCGCTCTGATCATAAGTAATGCACCGGTAGTTTGCTGAAAGCATACCGACCAATGGTTTCCAGTATCGGGATGAGACTGCCCAGCCGTTCACAAACAGTATTGCGGGTTTGTCCCGTCCTGATGGGTCAGACTCCGCAGTGTCTTCATAGTAAAGCTTGCAGCGGGTTGATGCGAAATAACTCATTGGAGTTGCATTGTTATTCTTGCTTAAAAAGACGAAAACAAATATAAACAATAATAACTTTTCTTTAGTCTTCCCTCCATTAAGCTCTTGACGGGTTTTGTGACTCTTGGGCTCAATAACTACATTGCATCGGCGAAGGGCAAAGATTTTTCATTTTTAAGAGCATAAATTTTATGGACTATTCCCTAACCTCTCTGGTCACCTCTCTCGCCGATTTTGTTATCAATATTGATACACATCTTCAGCTTCTTGGTGCACAGTATGGTTTCTGGCTTTATGCCATTCTTTTTATTATCATTTTCTGCGAGACAGGACTCGTTGTTACACCGTTTCTTCCAGGCGACTCTCTGCTCTTTGCTGCTGGTTCGCTTGCATCAATGCCGGGTTCATCACTAAACCCTCACCTGCTCTTTTTACTCTTTTTTATTGCCGCTCTGCTTGGCGATAACCTTAACTACCTGATTGGTCGCAAGCTCGGACCAAAAGTATTTAATTATCAAAAATCCCGCTTCTTTAATCCGGAACATCTTGTCAATACCAATGTTTTTTTTGAAAAACACGGGGGGAAGACTATCATTATTGCTCGTTTCATTCCCATTATCAGGACTTTTGCTCCTTTCGTTGCCGGAATCGGCGCTATGTCCTATAGTCGCTTTCTTCTTTTCAGTATTGTCGGGGCGTTGTTTTGGGTGGGATTGTTTTGTTATGGTGGTTATTTAATCGGCCACCTTCACTTTGTGCAGCAGAACAGAAAGCTGATATTCCTTGCTATTATTGCGGGTTCCATTTTGCCGCCTTTTACAGGGTATTTGAAGCACAGGTTAGGCCGGAAGAAGGGTGTATGAAAATGTTTGAGGATTGTTGATAACTTGTTGATTTGTAATTCGATGCTTCATGTTTCGGTATTGTCCGGCGCCACAGCTTTATTATTAACTTGCTATAAATAAGTACTTTAATGTTTTGTTAGCAAATCCCAGTCATGTTTTCCGGTTAAATGATCGAGATCAGCCGTTTGTCGCTTATTAACAGGGGAAATGTTGATAACTTCTACCATAAGAATGGGATGTGTTTGAAGATGCTTTCAGGAAGGAGCGTGAAAAGTCGAAACTTTCAAAAAAACATTATATTAATTCATGGATTTTTTTATAATTACTACCTCTTCAGACACATCGGCGTATAGCGCAGCCTGGTAGCGCACTTCCTTGGGGTGGAAGGGGTCGTGGGTTCGAATCCCGCTACGCCGACTCTCTCGCTACTGTTTTTTCCTTTCCGTTCCGTATATTTCCTGCATGGATACCTTGGCAAAATTACAGATTCTTTCTGGTGCTGCTCGTTACGATGCTTCGTGTGCCTCAAGTGGAAGCAAGCGTGGAGTACCTTCATGCGGGACAGGCAATACCTCGCAGAGTGGTATCTGTCATTCCTGGTCGGATGATGGTCGGTGTATCTCACTTCTGAAAATCCTGCTCTCCAACGATTGCCGTTACGACTGTGCCTACTGTGTGAACCGCTCAACCAATTCTGTTGAGCGAGCATCTTTCACCGCTCGAGAAGTGGTCGATCTTACCCTTGATTTCTATCGTCGGAACTATATTGAAGGCCTTTTTTTAAGTTCAGCCGTCATGCAGAGTCCCGATGTTACTATGGAACGGATGGTCAGGGTTGTTGAAACGCTGCGTACCGAAGAGCATTTTGGCGGCTATATTCATCTGAAAATCATTCCCGGTTGCAGCAGTGAACTGGTGCGTAAAGCCGGGCTGTATGCCGACCGTATCAGTGTTAATATTGAGCTGCCTTCACAGGTTTCGCTTCAGCGGCTTGCGCCCCAGAAGCATAAAGATTCCATTCTGGAGCCCATGGCGCTTATCGGTCGGGAGATAAACTCCAGTCTTGTTGAGCGCCAAGCTGACCGCAGGGCGCCTCGGTTTGCCCCGGCAGGGCAAAGTACCCAGATGATTATCGGTGCAAGCCCTGAAAACGACTTTCAGATTTTACGTCTCTCTCAAGGGCTGTACAAAAAAATGAATCTCAAGCGCGTTTACTACTCCGCTTACGTACCAGTCAGTGCCGATAACCGTCTTCCGGTGCTCGCTGCACCTCCTTTGCTGCGTGAACACCGTCTCTACCAGGCCGACTGGCTTCTGCGTTTTTATGGCTTTTCCGCTGAAGAGATTTTGTCGGATGATTTGCCCAATCTTGACGAAACGTTCGATCCAAAAACTGCATGGGCTTTGCGCCATCCTGAATTCTTCCCGGTCGAGATCAACCGTGCCGACTACGCCACGCTGCTGCGCGTACCGGGTATTGGCGTCACTTCAGCCAAACGCATTATTGCTGCAAGGCGTTTTT
>Ga0114951_10006092_pt1 | contig 10817 bp, 20 predicted proteins | sample AM7aDNAmetaG_FD_88677 | JGI IMG/M metagenome (GOLD analysis project Ga0114951, IMG submission 88677) | Freshwater microbial communities from Finland to study Microbial Dark Matter (Phase II) - AM7a DNA metaG | ecosystem: Environmental > Aquatic > Freshwater > Lake | place: Finland: Lake Alinen... | reverse complement strand
CAAAAAGATAACATTAAAACTGCTCGGGCTGCCTTATCACAAATGGACACTGCAGTTGACCAAGTTATGGGACGATCAAATGACGAAAAAGGCGCAGACAAAGCCGTAGCAATCCGCCGTAGTCAAGCTCGTGAACGCACAGCATTACAAAATGATATTAGTAAAGCGCAAACAGAAATCACCAAGTTACAAGAACAACGAGCTCCTATTGCTAGTCAAGCTCGTAAAGTAGAAGCAGAAGTAGGGCCTATTAAATATATTGCCGCATTAATCTATGGTGATAATCCCGACGCTAATATACTTGAAAAAGCAGTACGCTGGGTTATTATTCTTATTGTTATTGTGTTTGACCCACTGGCATTAACCTTATTGTTGGCCGCCACTAAAACTTTTGAATGGGAACACGAAATTGATTTGTTTAATCTAGGTAAGAAGAAAACAGATGAAGAACCCTTAGAGGAAGAATCAGTAGAGTCATGGTTTAGTCGAATAAAAGGCAGAGCTAAATTTTGGGATCAACAAAAAAAATCTAATATTGATAATGATATCGACGAAAAACAATTTTATGTTAGTACTTTAGATGATAGTGAACCAGTAATAGATCAACACACCCATATATCGCCCGACGACTATTATCGTGCTATGGGATTGTTTGACGAGGCCGCAAATGCAAAACCAATTACAACAACAGAGCCTGAAATCGAAATTCCGGCCGAAGCTGATCCAATAGAACTTTACGAAAAAGAACCCGAAGTAACAGTAAGTCTAGATGACCTTGAACCTTATGGCACCGATTTAGAAAAACACGCTATGCGAGTTTGGAAAAATCAGAATCCCGATAAAACATATAAACAATATTTAGATGATTTAAGAAATAGTGTAATAACCGAATTACCTTGGAAACATTTTGACCATATTGAAACCCTTAATTTAAGCGACGGCGAAATAGCGCACTTACTCTCGACAAGTTTACAAGCCGATAATGAAGAACCAGCTATTGGCGAGGTTCAGGGCTTTGGAATAGAATTTCCAAAGACTTCTAAAAAAGGAGATATGTTTTTACGAGTAGATAATTTGCCAAGTCAATTATACAAGTACAACGGTCTTCAATGGATAAAAGTAAATAAAAATTTAAGCGATAGTTACATTTATGATGATGCTTACATTGACCACCTTATTCAAAAAATTGGATCTGGTGAGTATGATCCAGATTTACTAAGTGATGTTGAGCGTGAGCGCATCTCCGAAAAACTTAAAAATTCTAACGACCTAGGATAATATGACTACAGAAAAAATTGCCCATTGTTCTTTTTGCGGGAAACATAAAAGTTCAGTTGGTCGGTTAATAGTAGGAGACGAAGTCGCAATCTGTAGTGAATGCGTAGAATTTTGTGACAAATTATTAAAAGATAGAAAATCTACAGCTAAAAATTCTCTATTGATAGATGTCCCCGACCCCCGAGATATTAAAGAATACCTTGATCAATATGTAGTGGGACAACACGAAGCTAAAATAGTTTTATCGGTTGCCATTACAAACCATTATAAAAGAATTAGTGGCCCCGAAAACGAAGTAGCAAAATCAAACATACTGATGATAGGCCCCACCGGTACTGGAAAAACACTCTTAGCTAAAACCGTAGCTGAATATCTAAATGTTCCATTCGCTGTAGCCGATGCTACTACATTAACTGAAGCCGGGTATGTTGGAGACGATGTCGATTCAGTTATTACTCGATTATATCAAAATGCCGACAATGATGTTGAGCGCACACAACGCGGTATTATATTTTTAGACGAAGTTGATAAAATTGCCCGTAAAAGTGAAAGTGCTACCGTTAGTCGCGATGTATCCGGCGAAGGTGTTCAACAAGCATTATTAAAATTGGTTGAAGGAACTAAGATTAAAATTAGTCCCACTGGCGGAAGAAAATTAGACGCTACTGTAGAAATTGATACTACAAATATTTTGTTTATAGCTGGCGGTGCTTTTGTTGGACTTGAAAAGATTCTTAAAAATCGAATCCAAGGAACTAATATGGGGTTCAATGCGGAACTTACATCAGAAGCTATAGTAGATCACGAAATAGTAACTCCTGACGATTTAGTTAAATATGGAATGATACCTGAATTTGTAGGACGATTTAGTTCAAGTGTAAGTTTACACGGATTAACTAAAGAACAACTTATTAGTATTTTAACCGATGTTAAACACAATTTTGTAGAGCAATATCAATGGCTATTCAATCAAGATGGGGTAGAACTATCATTTGAAACAGAATCGTTAGATCTTATAGCAGATCGGACATTAAAAACTAAAACTGGGGCCAGGGGATTACATTCTGAACTAGAGCGTATCTTACTACCCCATATGTACGATTTGCCACGCTATCGTACACAAAGTATCACAACTCTTGCGATTACATCAAAACTAGTAAATACTCCTACAACACTCGCACAGGAGAATGAATGAGTTTTTACGGCAATTCAGTATTAGTTAAAGATGGTAATGTAGAAAAAGCCCTCAGAAAGTTCAAGAAAAAGGTTCAAGAATCTGGACTTCTTGATGAGCTAAGAGCCCGAGAAACTTACGAAAAACCTACTACTGAGCGTAAACGCAAAAAGGGTGCGGCTAAAGCCCGCTGGCGTAAAAAACTTCGTGATCAGCAACTTCCAAAAAAGATGTTTTAATTTCCCCAAATTATATTTGTATATAATGATTTTGTAGTATAATAAATACTATCACGAATGCCGCAGTTTGGGTTCGTATATGTCATCTTGCTAAACAAAGGAGAAAAATATGACAAAAATCACAACCTTGGATCTCAATCCATTTTATCGCAATGCTATCGGCATTGATAATCTGTTTAATCGTATCGTCAATCAAATCGATCAACATGGTAACGACGCAACACATTATCCACCGTATAACATCATTAAAACCGGCGACGAAGCTTTTGAAGTACAAATAGCTATTGCTGGGTTTAACGAAGGAGAAGTTAATGTTGAAGTCCGCGATAATAACTTAATCGTGTCAGGCGAAAAGTTAGATAAAGAATTACCGGATGGCCACGAATATACCCACAAAGGTATTAGTGCCCGTAATTTTTTGCGTACTTTTAGTTTAGCCGATTATGTTGAAGTAATTAGTGCGACATCTAAAAACGGTATTTTAAGCGTTCAGCTAGAACGCAAAGTACCGGAAACAATGAAGCCAAAGACTATTGCTATTACCTACGAATCGTAATACAATAGTAAATACAGTACGGGGGCATTTTGCCCCCTGCTTACAAAAGGATCAAGAATGTCACACGCAGATGTAGTATCACAAATACATGTTAATAACGAGCTTACAGAACCGCCAATGTTTAAAGTTATATACTTAAACGATAACGGAACTACTATGGAATTTGTTATTGAATCTTTAATGAACTTTTTTGATTATAATGCCGATAGCGCAGTAAAAATTACGCAAGATATTCACGAAGCTGGCTCAGCAGTTGTAGCAGTATTACCTTACGAAGTTGCCGAACAAAAGGGGATCGAGGTTACATTATGTGCCCGCTCGGTAAATATGCCTTTACAAGTTAAACTTGAACCCGAAACAGTTTAAATTTTTATACTAATTCTTTTTGGATAATAAGCAATTTGGGAATAAGGCGTATTCCCTCTTCCGCGAGGATTGCTTATATATCTAACTCCGTTAATTATAGTATCAACTGGCCGATGGTAATGCCCAAAACACCAAATCTTAATTTTATTTTCAAGGTCTTCTCTTAGCGCATTTTGCATATGACTATTACCCATTGAGTTAAATCTCCAAGTATCGATCAACTCTAGATCGTGTTGAATAATTTCTGGGTGTGGGACAGTATGCGTGACCATAATAATAGCCTTAACATCGTTGTGAGTTTGTAATTTTTGGACCCCGTTGACCATGTAACCAACATCGTTGTATCCGAGACCGTTTATATTCATTGCCGCCGCTTCGCTAATTTTTTCTTTATCCATCACCCATTGTACTGATTGGTTTAATTCTAATTGGGGATCAAAATCGTAACTCCACCACCCATTGGTTGCTAGTATCGCTATGCCATTAATAATTACCACATTGTCTTGCATATAAACAACTTTAGGCATTTTTCTAACAAGATCATTCAATTCAGCATAACTACGACCTAACTCTTCGGCATAATCTTTGTGTTCGTCGTTGCCATCTATATAAAAAACTCCTTGATATACCTCGCTAAGTCTTTCTAAAGTATCAATTACTAATACTCGATCTCTGGCTATATCACCGGCTACAATACAATACGGTGCTGTTGGTTGACCATCCCAATCAAATGAAGGCCAGGTTTCTCTGTGGATGTCGGAAATTAAATCAAAGTTGAAAATCATGATAATTATTTAACAGGAGATTGAAATTGAATATTATTTTTGGCACCAACGAAGCAAAACAATTAAGTGACAAATACATAGTTCTTGAGTTAGATACGGTAACCATTCGCGGTAGTACTCCATCTCCTGTGTACTGCTTAATAGAAAATATGCCATTAAATGAGCTACCCAAAGCTGAAAAATTTAAACAATTACACGCAGAGTTAATAGAAAATTATCGCAAACGAAATTGGGATTTTTGCCTTAGCGCCATAGAACATTTAATGGGGTTCTGGGATGCACAAGTTGACTCTTTTTATAAAGTATTAAATGCTCGTATTACTGAGTATAAAGAAAAAGAACCAGACGAATCCTGGACCGGAATCATCGCAAAATAAATCTTAGTGTAGAAAATAAACACATATAACTTTTTATCTAAATCTTATTAAATACTAATAGGAGCTAAGGTCTTCACACGACTTTACTACCGTATAATTATAATAGGAGCTTGTATGGCAGAAGTAGCACAACCGTCTCGTAGTGAGCGTGAAGCACATATAAAAGATAAAGCTGGATGGGTCATAACAATATTAGCCGCACTCTTGGCTATAACCACTTTAATAGGTGGAGCAAACTCAAGCAAAATACTGGGCAATACCATTGCGGCCAATGATGTATGGGCGTTTTATCAGGCTAAGAGTATCAAACAAACATTAGCTGAAATGGCTTACGACGATGCTATACGGGTAAATGACACTAAAAAAGCCACGGCCTTGAAGGCCAAGATTGCTCATTATGAGTCGGATCCAGTTACAAACGAAGGTAAACAAGAACTAATGGCTAAAGCTAAACAACTAGAGGCCGAACGGTCTGTGGCCAAACAACGGAGTCCTTGGTATACCTATGCTAGTAGTCTACTACAAATTGCCATCGTATTATTAACTGCTAGTATTTTAGCAGTAAACATAAGTTTATTATGGGCTAGTTTAGTGGTAGGCGGCGTAGCTATTTTGTTAATGGTCCAGGCCATTACTTTAATAATACCAATCATAATATAAGGAGACAAAAATGGTTGATATTGTATCTGGAGCCAAAGGTGCCGCAAGCACCCTTAAAGGAGCACAAGCAGCTGGTAAAGAACTAGGGCAAGTTGTTAGCAGTCAACAAGCTGATATGGAACGGTCGGTACAAGAAGCACACCGTCAGCGTATGCTGGCCAAATCTCAAGAGGAACGACTAAAACACGCTGCTGATTATAATGCTTTTTCTAGGTTTGAAGCAGAAAAGAAAAATGAACAAGAGTTAGCAAAGTTAAAAAGCCAAGCTACGGCCAAATACGGTAAGGACGCTTGGGCCCAGGTAGAAGCCCTGAAACTAAAAATACAAAAAGAAAGAGAAGAAGAATTAAGGTTAATGGACACGGATCGTCATAAAATACAGGAGTTATTTTGGTGGTGTATGACTGCAAGTGCTTTAATTACATATTTTTTTAAACTATATAAATGAAACGGCAACCAACGGTATTTATAACAGTACTGATATTAATATTAACCATGATGGTATTAGAAGCAGATACTAGAAACAATCAAACCCCACGGATGACAAAAACTTCAGCACAGAAATAAATAGTAGCATATTAAGAATAATCTATAGAAAGGAGGAGTACGCAATGAAAAAACTCGCACCAATACTTTTCACATTAATTATTACAGGATCTGTGCTAATTATCTGGTTAGACGCCATGGCTAAAGCTGTTCGCTGAGTATGTCTAGTTTAGACGAATACCGTATTATTAGCGTTAGTCACATAAATGGCAAACTTTGGAATGTTTTTTATAAATTAGCCAACGGTAGCACAGATTTTGAAACTGTCGAGGCTTTAGACAACCAAGAAGCATATCATAAAGTAGTGAAGATTATAACTAAAAAATTAAGTCAAAAATGACCACAATCGATATCAAACTAAATCATACTACTAGTCGAGGTGAAGTTGCTTGGTATTGGACTGACTCAACCGATAAGATAATCAGCCCATATATCGACGACGCCAATGTGGCTGAACGCTGGGGAAAGTTATACCGCGAAGCAGTAGATTCTGGTATGGTTCGGGTTAACGGTGTTACCTATAGCGCCAAAAAATAATTTAATTTTAATAAGTTAGTAGTAGAACAAACTAAGTAATTGTATGAATATTCAATGGGTACTTGCTGACAATTTGGTATTAGATCCCACTGCCGATGTTATGCGTATGAAAAGGGGCGGTGCGTTCTGGGGCTCATGGAAAACTTGGAGAGCGTATAACACCGATAATGTTATTTGCCACGACATGACCAAAGCTCAAGAATTAATCAAACGAGCATTCCAAGCCACTTGTAATTTTTATATTCCAAATTCATCATATACTGTATTAAACCGTCCACAGGGTGTAAGATTATATGAAGGCGATTTTATGGGACATGATGTCGATAACCAAGATGAATTGGTAGCTATGAATCTGGCAGCAAGTATATGTGATGTTATATTACTATTGGGGTTTGATTGGACTGAAAAAGAAAAGAAGTTAGACAAACTTGAAGAAGTTAAAGCCCGTAACTATCGGGGGTTAGTAACTCAAGCTATCAAATCAACTCCTCATGTACAATGGATATTAGTTGATCATCCAGGCGAACTTAGACCCGAATTAGCCGAATTACCAAATATTGGTAAAGATACTTTTGATAATGTATTAAAGATCCTAAACGATTGACAATTAATTCATGTTATAGTATTATAGTAACATGACGACTAAGACTATTCAGCGCATTGGCTTTGCTTGTAAATGGATTGATACTCCCGAGCAAGTAAAAGGGATTAAACCTAAAGACGATGCCAAACAATATAATACTGGTACTACCACAATTACTTGGCTGAATAATCAAAGTCGTGAGGTAGCAGAACAAAAATTGTGGGACCTTATGGTCCAAAATATCGAAGCAACAAGAAAGTTGGTGGAACGAGTTGGAAATTTATCAGAGTCTCTTCGTATGGTGCGTATTAGCAGTGACCTCCTTCCTGCTTATACTCATGCCAATTGGTCGTATTTTTGGCAGAGGCCCGATGTCATCGCATACGCAGAAAGACATTTCGCACAAGTGGGAAACATTGCTAGGGCTAATACTGTTAGGCTCAGCATGCATCCTGGTCAGTTCACTGTACTTGCCAGTAGCAATCCAGGCATTGTTGAACAGTCAATAAAGGAATTTGAATATCATGCTGATATGGCAAAATGGATGGGTTATGGCATTGCCTTCCAAGATTTTAAAATCAATGTCCACATATCGGGTAGAGAAGGTCCCGAAGGTATGCGACGTGCCTACGGCAAACTCTCACCCGAAGCCCGCAGTTGTATTACAATTGAAAACGAGGAAATAACACATGGGATCGAACATTGTCTTAACTTGGCTGATATTATTCCTACTGTCCTGGACATTCATCATCACCTCATCCGCGAAGGCGAATACATACACCCCGGAGATGACCGTTGTAAAAGAGTTATTGACAGTTGGCGGGGTACTCGCCCTACTATTCATTATGCTTGCAGTCGCGAAGATGTCCTTGTAGGTCATGATCCATTAATAGCACCAAATATGGCTACACTATTGGAAAGCGGTTATAAGAAACAGAAACTTCGTGCCCATAGCGACTTTATGTGGAACAAGGCCAGCAACAATTGGGCCCTTGAACATTTAGAATGGGCAGACATGATGGTCGAGGCTAAAGGTAAAAATTTAGCATCGTTTGGACTATACGAAGAAGCTAAACAACTTGGAATTTTTTTCGCTTGACATTTTTCCAAGTGTTATAATAAACAATGGATCAGTTAAAATTTTGGCCACCACCTAACTGGCATGAATGTGTAGTTACTTGGGATTATATATTAGAATCAAAAGAATTCCATCCTAGATATCTATACGAGTGGTGCGACAGTTATCCTAGCACCGGAAGATATCATGTACATGGATGGCAATCAACAAAAGGATTTGCTTTTAGATTTGAAGATCCAAAAGACGCAATAATATTTAAATTAAGATGGGAATGTGAATAATGGATTTTATTTTTATTGGCGCAGGCAATGCCTGGGAGTATATTAAAAACGATTGGCAATCTAACAAGATAAGATTCTGTGCCGAAGTATTTGCGTGGGCTTGTAGTGTAGTAAGTGCCGTTATATTTGCGGCTACTGTTCCGAATATTCCAGTAGTACCACTATACACAATTTTTATTTCAGGATGTTGTGCTAGTGCTTGGGCTTGTTGGACTAGACGGAGTTTTGGCCTAATGGCTAACTCCGTCTTTCTAGTCACTATTGATGGAATCGGGTTAATCCGATTCGCCCTTAATTAAACCTTTGGAGCTTTTGGTTTACGGGCTGTTTTAGCTTTAGTTGTGGCTTTTTTAGCAGCTGGTTTCTTAGCTGGTTTATCTTCTGATGTAGGAGCCGGGAAACTAGGCGTTTCTACCTTATACGGTGCTTCTACTTCTGCTGGTTTAGATCCAAATAGTTTTTTAATAAATGATAACATAATAATTCTCCTTGTACTTTATTTAGCAGTACAAGGGGTTATGTAACGAAACTTTAATATTGCGGCCGCACATTCTTGGTAAATACAATATCAGTGTTTACGCTGATATAACAGAAAAGGAGTCACAAAATGACTAAACTATTAAAGGAACTTACCCAGTTCTTCGTAAAACAACCAAATGCTATGGAAGTATTTATTAACAGCAAAGAACCAAAAACTCACGCCGACGTCGAGTATTGGGCCAAATACTTCGAATATAAAGGTTTATAAAATGAAGAAAATTTTAAAAAATTTATGGGAAGCATTTGTAGAAGCAAGATTGGAAGCTGCTAAAGCCCAAGTAAAACATCATAGCTATTAATATGATTGCTACCCGGTTTTTAGCCATACACGATTTCCATCTATATGGTGATTGGTTGCGTGAGCGATCTAGCGATACATTAGCTAACTATTTTGGTATTACAGTAAGCCCTACATTTATTAACAGTTTATTAGACGGTATATTAAGCAATCCAGACGAACATTACTTTTTAATAGCTACCCAAGGAAATAAATGGGTAGGGTTAATACATTTGGCCCGTATATCCGAAAAAGATATGGAGTTTGGCGTAATGGTTTCGGAAGATCATCGGCATGAAGGCATAGCAGATCAGTTAATGCAAGAAGCTATTATTTGGATTAGGAATCGTGGCTTTAATACTTTATATCTACATTGTTTAAATCGTAATAGTGTTATGAAACATCTAGCGACTAAACACGGACTAGAGTTACACGAACAATATGGTGATATTGAAGCTACTACCCATGTTCCCCCACCAAGTATGCTTACATACGCACAAGAAGCGTTTACTGCTAATAAAAATATATTCTTTTTAAATTTACAGAATATCTGGGCGCCATACGCTGATTTGGGCTAAGTACTTGATGCTTATATTACTCTACACCCTAATAGTGACCCACATCACTATAGTATGCGTTACAGTATTTTTACATCGTGGACAAGCTCACAAAGGTTTAGAATTTAATCCTGTGTTATCGCATTTTATGCGATTTTGGTTATGGCTTACGACTGGCATGGTTACTAAACAATGGGTAGCTATACATCGCAAACATCATAGATTTGATGATGCCGAGGGCGATCCACATAGCCCACATGTATTTGGAATATGGATTGTATTTTTCAAAGGCGCATCGTTATATCATGCTGCTGGCAAAGATAAACAAATGATTAGGCAGTATGGAGTTGGCACACCCGAAGATTGGATTGAAACTAATCTTTATACCCCACATAGTCGGTTAGGTGTTATACTAATGCTTATCATCAATGTTATACTATTCCAAGGTTGGGGATTCCTGGTTTGGGCAATTCAAATGATCTGGATCCCATTATGGGCGGCTGGAGTTATTAACGGATTGGGACATTGGTGGGGTTATCGTAATAAAGATACCCAGGATTTTAGCACCAATTTATCTCCATGGGGCATCATAATCGGCGGCGAAGAGCTACACAATAATCATCACGCAGAACCTGGCAATCCAAAACTAAGTCGTAAGTGGTTCGAGTTTGATTTGGGCTGGACATATATACAGTTATTCCGCGGCGTGGGATTGGCTAAATTACGCCAATAAAATCTACCAAAAAGACTAGGAAAATGTGCGGTCGCAATATATAATTACTAAATAAAGTAGAGAACAGTTAGTGCTGAATGGTTCGGGCTAACAACAAACCTCGCTTAATTTACAGGAGATTTACCATGAAACAATTCGATTTTGAAACAATCAAAGAAGCATTAAACCCAGTTAAGTTTATTGACCAAGCTGAAAAGAACACACAGGCTATTTTGTGTTATGTAGAGCCAAAAGAACTCAGCAAGACTTT
>Ga0114951_10006091_pt1 | contig 10817 bp, 13 predicted proteins | sample AM7aDNAmetaG_FD_88677 | JGI IMG/M metagenome (GOLD analysis project Ga0114951, IMG submission 88677) | Freshwater microbial communities from Finland to study Microbial Dark Matter (Phase II) - AM7a DNA metaG | ecosystem: Environmental > Aquatic > Freshwater > Lake | place: Finland: Lake Alinen... | reverse complement strand
TCGCCCATCGACATGCTTCATGATAAGATGACTCCCTTTCTGATGAACGGAAACAAATCCCAGATAATCAAGAATTTTGATGATTTTCCCGGCTTTGACAGGTTCAAATTTCGACAACCTGCACCCCTAAAAAAGTGCCGGATGACCGTGCGGCTGCCGACCCTTCGACTTCGAGGTAAAGTTCAATAGCTTCTTTTACGCGTTTTATCAACTCATCAAGACTTTTTGCCTGCGTGTGGCAACCTGGAAAACCTGGAACTATGGCAAAAAAATAATCGTCTTCATCCTTCTCGATGATAACATTGAATTTCATATTCCTACCATTCCAGTTCACTATTTCAATGTTCTATTGTAAAAAGCATTTGAAAAAAAAATCCAGGAGATACTATCGCCAGCACAGCACACCGGGGCAAGCGGAGTCGAAGTGCCTAACCCCATTTTTCCCCTAATCCCCTGCACCACACCACCTCGCACCAGCATCTAACCCTGGCTCCACGTCATATATACAGCCGCCAATCGCAAACGGCACGGGGGAAGCCATACCCGGGATCAAAAGGCCGACGGTTACCGGGTGAGATTTCGTGAATACATTAAATGAACCATTGCAATCACGCCTCACTGGCGCAAACGGAATTGAAAGGATCACACCTAAATTTCTTTTTGTTACCAGCCACCACTTTTAGCTCCCGACTGCCATTCCTTGCCGCCAATTACGAACAACAAGGGGGAAGTTAAACATGGGATCGCCAGGCTGATGACAAACGGAAAAGATCGCTGGGCCTTACCCGATTTCATCGTCAAATTCCTGTACATCTCCTTCATTACATTTTGTCTTTGCTTTGCATCCTACGGGTTTCATCCAGCCACCAATCACGAACCTCACGAGGGACGCATAAACCAAGATAGCCAGATCGACGGCCAATGAGTGAAATCGGTTGGGGAAAAAAAAGAAGTAGGATTGGATATTGCAGTGGTTGCAGAAGAAATACCAGAATATCAGTTTCGTTCTTTCAAAGGGGTATTAGAGTATTCTTATAGATGATCATTGAGATCTTCCCCTTTTATTCCTGCCTCTTTCTGAATTTCATGCACCGTACCTACAGGTAGATTGCCTGCATGAAATGGGACAACAATACGTTTTTTAAAATCAGGGTGATAGAAAATATAATGGCTGCCCTTCTCTCGGTCGCTCAAAAATCCTTTCTTTTCATGTACTCTCATCGACACTTTTGGGGTAATGACAGGTTATTTAGACATGAGCTTCAAAATTCAACGTATATTCCAGCAGACCCTCTTCAGTTGGAATTTCATCCCCATGTTCCCTCAGGCTTTCAATATATAACCCAATGGCTTCTTTTGCCATGCTAATCGCATCATCTATTGTTGTTCCATATGTAATACAACCAGGCAGAGAGGGAACTATCACAGTATATCCCCCTTCGGGTTCCTTTCGTAAGAGAATTTTATAGCTTAATAGGAGACTCATACATATTTTCCATTTTTTACTGGGATAATAGTATTTAATTGATAATAAATATCGAATCTCCTGAAGCAATCAAAAAAATGGTGTCAAAGCAACGGGTAAGGTAAAACCTACAAAAATTCGTTTTTTTTCCTCGGCATCCCCTGCACCCGGTTACTTCGACCCGGTATTACATTTTTTGCCCCACTCAATTTATCCAACTATCAATATTGAAATAGCAGAGGGAGAAAAATTGGTTTCGCAAGGCCGGCGGCAACAAAAGCAATCAAATTAATGCACTGGAGAGCTATTGCGATAAGATCTTCTGGAAGACGAGATCGATCCAGGCCTACCCAATTTTATCGTCAATTTCCGACACACCTTCGATCTCGTTACTTACCTCCACATTTTGCATACTTCGTAGTACATCCAGCCACCAATAACGAATATAATGGGAAGCAAAAATGAAATTGTAGGTCACACGGCGAAGATATGAAACACTCATAAGTTTCAAGGAGAACAAAAGCGATCATTGAGCAATCGTCAGGTTGAACTTCCCGACCTCACCAAACCTTGAAAGAATATAAAAAAAAGAGATCAGATTAAAGGTTTGTATCTAGTACAACCTGTGTGGTTCCATCAGTGAACAGTGCAACTACGATTAGACGTTGAGACGTATTTGTGTTTTGTGTTCCAGAATAAACCGTTGAACCGATTTGGTTGCTTAATGGTGTCACAGTACCTACTGGAGTAAATATTTCCGTCCCACCGATGGTCCAGTTTTGGAACTTAGATACAGAAGATGCATCATTACCTCCCATATTTGTTAGAGTATAACCAGAGGTATTCTTCGAAGCAGTGACTGCAACAGTCCTTGTTTTACTTACGTTCCCTGCCATTCCAAACACGAATGCTGCAATCACTGCAGCGAGGATGACCGTGATCGCGACCATCAGGATGACACCGATGACCGGCGAAACTGCATCCTCACTTCCCTTTCCATAGGTTGCCATTTTCTTCATTTTCAACACCTTCATTTCGCACGTCCGTGCCTGTAGTCTCCCACGGTCACAGCGACGTATGGTTATCTGTATTCTTTCTTAATATAAATAATATAGGATTGTTCGGACCTCATGATGAGATCATTTAATGCATCGTTAATTTGGAGTCCTTCTCGGTAATGGTTCGTAGAAATGAAACGAACAAGTCTACAAAACCTGGATGTATTAATGAATGCACCGGAAAAACATGAGTAAATTGATTTGTATTCAGGTTTGATCCGCCCAAGACAATCTTTTAGGGCGACTTAATTCGGGTCATATTCCAATTCGCTATCCTTTGTTTTCCTTGTAATTTTTCAACCGTACAAACGAAGTCTACTCATGCGAGACAGGAACGGAGTATCAGACGGCAGATAATCAGTCTACCCGCTTGATCATCTAGAACCTCGTTGTCTACGGAAGAGAAACAGACCTGCCCGGACATCATTTTTTTACTAAATAGTGGACAGCAAATGCCATAATTATACCAGGGATAATTGGTAAAATATGCCCATAACGTGCAAAATTGCCATTCTAATACGCAGATATGCCTGGAAAGTAATAATCCGAAAATGTATTGACACCACGGTCCGGCATTGTTATTTTTGAAAGATGTCCCCACATTTGACAGACATCAGGGTAGATTGCCAATTCTATATCAAATTAGGTGAATGAGAAAAATCAGCCAAATATTTAGTGAATCAGAAAAAAATCGATATAAATGGCTGCATTTTTCAAAGGTTAGAAACGGAGGCAAATCCTGCCTTTGCCAAGGGCCATAGGCCGACTTTACAGTACTGGGTAATAGTATTGGATGTCGGGTCTTGAAAACGGGTGCAATTTTTGCGATAAATCGGGCGTAAAATGCAGGAATTTTGGTAAGTGGCAAAATGGCCCTTTATTGTTCGCCCTATGCACCTGGTTTAATATAGGATACTCAAAATTCCGGACGAAAAGACCCTGGTCCGGATATTAAGCGGGATGACTCTGGGCGTTATACTGGGCCAGGATCTCTGTCTGGTTTTTTACATAATCAAAAGTCTGGACCCCGTACACGGATCCATTCAGTATCCGTACTCGGGAAGCATCGGCACATGAAGGAGAACCTGCAAAGCATATTCCTTTCCCATTGGGATAACCAGCCTGAATCCCTCCGATCTGGAGAGCACCGGGTGAACCTCTGATACCGGAGTTATCCGCATTTCCAGAAGCCTGTTGTATTCCGTTTACAGATATCGCGAATGTCCCGGGCGTCTGGTCATAGACACCCGTGACCAGGTACCACGTTCCATTGACAAGGGGTGTTGTAGACCACACGTGGACCCCTTGTCCTCCTGATTTCGCCGCCGTTACCGTGATAATGTCAAATTCGAACTTTGTATTATTCTGATCGTGCTGGATATGATACCGGCGGTTCGCATTACTTGAACCATCAAGGACCACCGTTGCCCATTGCTGGTCCGATGGAACGGGTACATTCGGTTTGTTAATCCATTTGACCCAGGCCCAGACTGTGAGCCCCGGTTTTGTTGCAGTAATATAACCTGCCTGGGTTTTCGTATTGTTGCCACCAGCGTTCGTCGCCGTCAACGATACAGTATAGGTGCCCGCGGCCTTATACGTATTATTTGGGTTCTGAAGGGTAGAGGTGTTGCCATCCCCGAATGTCCAACTCCAGGTCGTCGGGGTCCCACCTGTAGAAATATCGATAAATTGGACATTGAGGGGTGCATTACCTGAAACAGGTGCTCCGATAAAACTGGCGACAGGGGGTGAGACAGGGGCCGTTGCTGCACTACCGATAAGGTTGACTGTATGCGAAGCGATGATGGTATTTGAGGCAGCATCAATAATATTCACGGTCCATGTCCCATTTGAAAATCCCGTGTTATTCAGAACTGATGCTGTGGAATCTGCCACCCATGAACCGGAAGTATTGCGGAATAGTATGATAGAGGCCCCGGGTTTCCAGCCTTGTGTGGCGGTTCCGGGTAGGGGGATAAAATTATACGACGCAGACCCGTTTGTTAATGAGAATTTTACCGGTATCCCGGATGTCGTTGCCGGGGCAAGTGAGACGGTCTCTCCCTGCGACATCAATAAACGGACTGCAGAGACGTTCGTGATGGTCACCGGTGTTGCCTCGGTAACAATATACGCAGTTTTCTGGACCGGAACCGCCCAACCGAGAAAGATTGACCCAATAACTGCCGTAAGAGCGATGACGAGAATGATAGCAAGGACCGTGCTGACGATCTCCGAAACGCCACTCTCACACGATTGCACAAGACCAATGTTGGTGCGTATCGGTTAATATAGGTTGTATGCCGTTTTTTATTTGGGAATATTGTAATTGTAATAACCAGGTTTCGCCTGGAAGTACATCATTCATGTTAATCCGGTAAAATAGCACGTTCATGCGGCCTTACGGTTCAATGGTCTGATTTCTCGTTTAGGAATTTTTGAGAATAGACACCCTGAGGCAAAAATGGGGCCTCAATGTCCGGATTCATTGCACTGTATCAGGTATGTAGTCCGACGATATCTCTGTTTAAGTTACAGTAACTATTCACGAATTGTGTGGCAATTGTGAGTGTTAGTTCCTTCATTTGCGGGAGATCGGATCTCACCGTAACGAAGAATGGTACTATTGCGAATTCACATGGAGATACGGTGTATTTCCGTTTACCTTCTCTATTACGATGATGAGAAGATCTTTTTTGGGTTAAATATTTAAAATTATATACTATAGTTTCGAGTTATGTCTAAAACAGCCAGGGTTATCCAGGCACCTGCGAGTGAAAACTATCAAGACCCGGCCAAATCTTTACTGAAGAAGAAATTACCTATCACAGCCCCGGGAACCACAATCCAGATCACTCAACTGACAAAAACTACCCTTGAGCAGGTCAAAGAGATGGAACACCTGGAAACTTATGATGATGCCATCAATTTCCTGTTTAGAGAAAGACGAAAGAGTTTACCGTCGACTTTCGGGTGTATGCCCGATAGTGGGTCGTTTGAGCGGGAAGAGGAGGATGATCCATATCGCTTACCTTCTTGATACATGGGTATGGATTGCGTATTTAGAAAGGAAAATCCCAGGAATCACGCAAGTATATTGAAGGTATGGAAAACCTCCGCATATCAGCAATTACTATTGCGGAAGTCTCGCAAAAATATTCCGTAAATGGTGAGAAAATAGTTGAATCCCGGATTAACAATATGCTAAGGCGATCTCCCATGATACCAGTTGACAGGAAGATCGCAATATTGGCGGGAATGTTACGTCATAAGGAGATACAGGGAGGAATAGCTGACGCAATCATCCTGGCTACAGCAAGGATTGGACACCATACGATTGTGACAGGGGATCAGCATTTCCAACAGTTACCCGATGTCGTTTTTATCGGGGATACCTGATACTAAAGCCGCTGCGGTATTTATTACCCGGTTTTTCTACTTTCTTCTCCCTTTATTATTCAGGCGATTCGGCAATTCGGATGTTCTTATAGTTTCCACCTTAATTTATCCCGTTTCTCTGGTTGCGTAACCCCCGCCGTCACAATCAGGGGGCTCAAGGCTGTACTCTATGGCCTGTGGGATGCCGATTCTCATCATTCCTTCATTCGTATGGCCAGGTCTGCCACTGATAATCTCTCTTGTCTTCCCGTTTTAATCAAGCGACAGTACTTATAATAAACTGCTTTCCATAGAGTTTTTTCAAAACCGTATCGGTTATGCATCGTTAAGATCCATCTATTTGAATATTGATATATCCTCGACAGGCTCGCACATGAGATAGATTGCCGGGTTCGCAGTCACCTCATCGACATGATCAAGGCTCATTTTGATCTTTGGACCAGATCAGGAGCATCAAATAGTCTGGGAAAAGGTACAGGCAGATCTTTACCGGAAGTGTGAGCCTGGAATGACGTTCTCCACACGAATCGGGAAAATAATTGAGCATGAAAAGAAACGGTGTCTTCTGGAGGATATTATGCGGATCCAGGGTGGGGAGGAAGATCTAAAGTATTATACAAGGTTTATGCCGATGAAGTGAGCACTTTTATTCCGGCCCTTTTGGGTATTTTTCCCGCCCTTGACAGTCGGCGCTGGCCTCGCAATCCAAAGAGACAAAACTATCATTCTCTTAATGCGAGATCATCTTTCTGAAGCAGAGGAACCAATCGTCATACGTGAGGGATTGTGGCAGATCATCCAGCCATTGGGTGAGTAAAAACCCGCATTGATTGAGGACATTCTATGTACCTGAATGGTAAAACAGGCATTTTCCGAATACGGTAAAGGATCTTTTCAGCAAAAGGCGAATGATCCGTTTCCTGCTTTTACTGACATCGATCTGGATGCCAATGGATTACTATCACAAATCCTGATTTGGAACGAAGGACACTTATAAAAACAGGGAGATATTTTGGTTTTCCCTTTTTCCGGTCTATTTGGATTTACATGGAGTTACGGACTGCCGCCTGATTTTGCTTTCTGATGCGCAGGGATTATACCAGTGGCTACCGATAAGCAACAACGCACCCAACATCGGCTAAGATCCGGGACCTGAACATCAGGAGGAGGATTTATGTTTGCTGGTTACGGACGGTGAGTGGAAATGTGGACATGTCAATGTATGGACTGGTATACGTGTATCATCAAAATTCTGTGCTATTGTGTGCAGGTGAGGAATCAGCCTTCGATCCTGTGCAAAAAATGTGGGCACTTCGATTTTCTGCACCAGATTAATCTCTGTTGATCTCACCCTGATATTGCCACCATGCAAACGGGCACATCTAACCGATAGGAGGTGATCCTGTTTTTTTTCGTTCTATCGCACATTTACGATTCTTCAGGGCCTCCTTATAATCTGGATCAATCCTGAGTGCTCCGTCGTACGAGGCGATTGCCTCGTTATAACGACCGATCTGTTCCAGTGCCCTGCCGCGGTTACTTAGGGCCAAAATAAAAGTGGGATCGATTTTGAGCGCCTGGTCGTAAGACTCGATTGCTTCTTCATAGCGACCGATCTGTTCCAGTGTCCTTGCCCGGTTGTTCATGGCTATTAGAAAAGTGGGATCGATTTTGAGCGCTTCGTCATAGGACTTGATTGCTTCTTCATAGCGACCGATTTTAATAAATGCATAGCCACGATTATTTAAGGCCAAAATATAAGTAGGATCGATGTTGAGCACTTCGTCGTAAGATTCGATGGCCTCGGCATAACGGCCCACATTTTGAAGCGCGACGCCACGGTTGAACCAGGTATTTTTTTCCAATGGCTTAGTCATGAGCGATTTGTCGTAAGACTTGATCGCTTCGTCATCCCGACCAAGTTTCTCAAGCACAATGCCCCGATAGTACCATGCGGCTGAATACGTTGGATAGATGTGCAGTGCCAGATTAAAAGCGACTTCGGATTCCTTATAGCGATTGAGATTGAAATACCGAATACCCAGTTTGTAATAAACGGCGGCCATGCCCGCATTCTTCATGGTTTATACTGTGAACCTGCAGTACATCTCCATTTCGATTTGATATGTTAGTTCAGCCTTGGCATTCTGCAGAATAACCCTGGTGATTACTTCATTCCAGCTGGAATCATCCATTTTTATCTGTTTGGTCAGAATCTGCATTGAAACCCGCAAACATTATCATTAAACTTTCGCACGATGCGATACAATCTGGCATCATCAAAATCGACGTCAAACACCGGCGCGAACTGTTCCACCAGTCGGACCTCCAAAAATTGCAAATGTCAGAATAATGATCCCTCCATCGCAAACCCGTATCGCCAGTTCACCTGCAGCCGGGGTCCCATGGCCGGGGCCAGTAAATCGGTTTTTCCATGCAACGAGAAAATCCGTTGACACAAGCGTTTGGGATCGTGGTGGGTGATACCTAATAAGTGACAATATCGGCGGTTCCTGGATTTTGATTACCCCAACCGGGAAAATAGCACCATTGATGGCGGGAAGGGCGAAGACGAGCAGGATGACGAGGACTGTCTGGATAAAATCATATCCGCATCTATTTTTTTCCAGTTGATCTTTTGCATTTGTAAAAGCTATATCTTCTTGAACTTTACTGATAATTGAAAGATAGATGAAAAAGCAATCTTTGTCGGCGCTGTTCGTTTATCCCAAGTTTTGTCATCCTTACTCAAACAATTCTATGATAATTTGTTCGCGGCTGATATTTTGGTGATCTGCAACATCCTTGAGAATTCTATGCAGGGTACCACCGCGAAGAGGTTTATGGCGGGGAATTGTAAGATCATGTGTTTTTGCGGCAATGACGGCTGAAAGGCGTTGATGGCACCCTGTCTGATGAACGATATGATATCCATAACGGGAAAGAAGACGGGCAAGTTCATCGCCATCTACATGCCGTGGCAATTTCATACTGCAATCAGTTCTTCTTTTACCTGATGAAGCCTTATCAGACTCGGCAGGTCTTCCGGTTTGAAATGACAGGATACTGCATCATGGACCATTTCTTTTAATTCTTCATACGTATCCGCTTCAGTGAAGATAGAATAATTTAGTGATCGCGCCTCGTAACCACCTTCTGGTGATTCTTCGACAATAAAAATAATTTCTTTATTTTGGTAATTCCCCATTGTGAGTTTCACACCTTTTATGCATATACGATGGCCATGTTCATCAACTTTTTTAATAGAGAACCATCGTGTCGTATCCTTTTTTTATTTGAAGAGAATTTTAAGATCAAGGTACTATAAAAAACGGTTTTTTGTAGAGATGAACTTTATGGATATGACTATCCTAGAGCCAGATTTCACAATTTTACTGCTGAATCATCAGATTACCAGACCGATGCGTTAGAAATTGAACCTGTGGACCAGACGAGTTCCGGCGCAAATATAGAGGAATGCTTAAGCCTTCCAGCCAATCGAAATGGCCCATGACAATGTAATAAAAATTATCCATTGCAAATCCGTATCGCTATTTAACCGGCAGCCCAGGTCCCATGGCCAAGTCAGGCAAGGATATTCCCCTGTGTGATGTGAATGCCCGGAGAACGCTGGTGATCGTGATGGGTGATGCATGGGTGCCAATATAGGCGGGTGTCAGGATCGTGATTGCCTACCTGGTAAAAATAGTGCCTTGACATTGCGTGATCTTTGACTTAAATTCAAAGCCTGATACAACTTTTCAACCATATATGTGGTGCCGATAGGAAACAACATATGTAACCTAAGTTTGCCAGTCTGATCCATAACATTCAAAAGATCCTACCTATCGGCACCAATTTTTTGTCAGGAAAACAAATTTGACAGTTCAGTAAATCATCACGTATTCCCGGATGAAATCCCCCAATTTAACCTTATAATCCTTGAGTTAATGGCATCGAAATTGGAGTAGACATACTTTTGGCCTTGCGTTCCACGAATCCACGATGACTGTCAAATTCGATAGAGATTTTTTGATGAATTTCGTGGAAATATGCTTGAAGTAAAAACTCTCTATCTCGTTAGAGAGATGAACAATTCAAAAAATCTTCGTATTAAGGTCTTTTTTTTGGCTCACTTACAGAGCCTCAAAAAGTGTCAAATTCTTATCCAATTTTAAGCAAAAAATTCCAAATGGCAAAGTTGGGATGTAATATGAAAATGCCCCCGTGACATTTTCTTCATGTATGTTTGTGGCCTGCAGATATCATGACCGTTTTCATTGGGAACAATTAATTGGGTTCCTTGTTTTTTTGACATAAAATGATCAGACCAAGAACCATTTTATTCATTCAGTGGCAAATTTGAGAAGCAACGGGGGAATTTCAGACTGTCATTGACAAAACGATCATCGGTCGTATACTTTCTTTCTGGAACCAACTTTATGCACCGTAATTAATAATTTGGAATCATCAATTTCAAGAATAGCGCGGACATCTCCGATACACTGATGATAGTACGGGTACCCCTCACATCGTTCTGCAGTACGATAAGGATCGTCCTCCAGCGATTTGACTTTATCAAAAATTCTCTGTGCAATATGAGGTCGTTGCACCAACCAATTTTTTTATTCCCCGTTGATCCGCCAAAAAATTAAGCGAATGAAAGCCGGTTGGATTTTGTGCAATCAAAATAAAAAAGAGAAATTAAAAAAAGCATAAAACACCTACCAGAACTGACACTCTGAAAAAATATATCAGTATTCTGACGTACTGGCGGACTTATCCTGAACGAGGATATCAACTTTCCAAGTAACTTGTTGCAGTTTATTTTAACAATGTTGTGAGAGATCGCAGCCAGAGAAAATTCACCATCACATTTATCCATCCCTTTA
>Ga0114951_10006089_pt1 | contig 10820 bp, 8 predicted proteins | sample AM7aDNAmetaG_FD_88677 | JGI IMG/M metagenome (GOLD analysis project Ga0114951, IMG submission 88677) | Freshwater microbial communities from Finland to study Microbial Dark Matter (Phase II) - AM7a DNA metaG | ecosystem: Environmental > Aquatic > Freshwater > Lake | place: Finland: Lake Alinen... | reverse complement strand
TAGCGTCAGCCACTTAACTTTATGGCATTACTCCTCACCGGTTTCAAACAGCTCCTGACCTTCAAGGGTGCCGCCGCGCCGCGTTCAGGCAGAGAACAGAGCGCTATCGGTCTGGTCAGGAACGGCGCTATTCTCATTGAGAACGGGCTTATAAGGTCCGCCGGTACGGAAAAAGAGGTCATGCGCCATCCGCTTGCAAACAAGGCCCGCGCCAGAAAAGTTGGAGGCGTGGCACTGCCCGCCTTCGTGGACAGCCATACTCACGCCGTTTTCGCCGAACCGCGGCTGCGGGATTTCTCCTTGCGTACTCAGGGCTCTACCTACGCCGGCATAAAGGCGGGTGGCGGGGGGATACTCTCAAGCGTGCGGGCCGTGCGCGGTCAGGCTCCTGCAAAGATGGTTTCGCAACTTGTGGAGCGCGCAGCGCGGTTCCTTGAATGCGGCACGGGCACTATAGAGGTTAAGACAGGTTACGGCCTGAATAAAGCTTCCGAACTCAAAACCCTTAAGGCCATAAAGGCCGCTGCCGCCCGCACCCCTCTTGAGATGCTGCCGACGCTAATGTCCGCGCACGCGGTGCCGCCGGAATTCGGAGATTCTGAAAAGTATTTGCGCTATGTGCTCGCTGAAATAGTTCCGGCGGTTGTTTTAAAAAAACTGGCTGTTTTTGCCGACATATTTTGCGAAAAAGGATATTTCACCCCTGAAGAAAGCCTGAAATATCTTAACGCCTGTAAGGCCGCCGGTCTTATCCCCAAGATCCACGCCGAGCAGCTCTCTAATTACGGCGGCGCCATCGCCGGGGCAAAGGCGGGGGTCGTAAGCGCAGATCACGTTGACTATGCGCGAAAAAAGGATATGCTGGCTATGCGCCGCATCGGAGCCATCGCCACACTGCTGCCTGCTTCCAATTTCTTTCTGGGGCTTGCAAAATATCCGGACGCTAGAACTTTCATTGCCGCAGGCGTGCCGGTTGCCCTGGCCACCGATTTTAATCCCGGCACCTCTCCCTGCTGGAACATGCAGATGGTTCTTTCCTCGGCCTGCACCCACATGAAAATGACTCCGGAGCAGGCGCTTTGCGCCGCCACGATCAACGGGGCCTGCGCCCTGAAGGCCGGGAATCGTCTGGGATCCATAGAACCAGGCAAACAGGCCGACATCGCGGTCTTTGACGCTTCGGATTACCGTGAGGTGTGCTATTATTTCGGAGCGAATCTGAATAAAGTGACGATAAAAAAAGGAAGCATTGCTTATGAAAATAGTTCTTTTTGACATCGACGGGACGCTTATAAAGGCAGGCGGAGCCGGGGCCAGAGGTCTCAATAAGGCGGTAAAGGAAATGTGCGGCGCGGATAATATTTGCGACAAGTTTTCGTTGCAGGGCGCCACTGATAAGGAGAATTTTACCACTGCCTTCAAGCACGCCTGCGGTAAAAAGCCGACCGCCAAACAATTTCGGGACCTGGAACTTAAATATATCGGTTTTCTGCCCGCGGAAGTGAAACAGTCAATAAAATCAAAAAATTATTCCAAACTCAACGGCGTGGAGAAGCTGCTGGTGCTGCTTTCCAAGCGCAAGGACGTTATGGTGGGTCTTGGGACCGGGAATTTGCGCGATGGAGCGTTTATCAAGCTTGAACCCTCCGGTTTAAGGAAATACTTCGCCTTCGGCGGCTACGGCTGCGATTCTCATATCAGGAGCCGGGTGCTTGTTAAAGCCGTCGAGCGGGCGGAAAAGCTACTGCATGCCAAGGTAAGGCCGGCTGATGTTTATGTGATAGGCGACACACATCTGGATGTTTTTGCCGCTAAAGACGCGGGCTACCACTCCGCCGCCGTTATGGACGGTTTCGGAGATCAGAATCTTCTGGCGCGCAGCGGCGCCGAATTGATAGTGAAAGATTTTAAGGATCTTTACCCCTGGCTTATCTGGCTGGGGCTTGAGAAGGATTCCAAGGGGGTGCGGCGCGGCACCTACATCTGTCCGGATTCCCCTATAGAGCATGCCCATTACGGCCGCACGGGAATGGATTTAAAGGACATCGACGATAATATGCGCGCGCTGAGGGAAATGAAGCGCAAGGTGACAGGATAATGAAATACCAGGATACGCTGACCTACAAAGATATAATGGAAATCCCGGCTCTGCTGGAGGATTTCTCCCGGCGTGCGCCCGGACTTCAGGCTGCCGCATTAAGGTCTAAAGACAAGGTTGTGTATCTGGCGGGCCGCGGGTCTTCCGGCAACGCCACCCTTTTCGCAAAGTATATTTGGGAGGAATATTCAGGAGTAATCACTAATTTCATCCACCCGCATTCCATCTTTGAGGCGAAAATTCCCCTGCATTTCAGCAATCAGGCGGTATGGGCTTTTTCGCAGTCAGGCAAAAGTTCGGATATAATCGCTGTTCTTAAAAAACTGATAAACTGGGGGGCGAAAGGAGTGGCTGTTACCAACGAGGCTGACCTGAAGGCCAACCCGCTCGCCCGGCTGGCCGATACCCATATTCTTCTTTCAAGCTCGAAAGAGGTTCCCGTGGCGGCTACAAAGAGTTTTATCCTTCAGCTCTGGGTCGTTTTGTGGACGGCGCAACTTTGGACCGGCTGTTTCAAAGCCAAAGATTTCAGCGGCACGATCTCGCTCATCCGGGAGTTCCTGGCCTCTGGTTTTGATCCGTCGGCCGCGGACTTCTGGCCAAAGCTCAGAAGAGCCGGAGTGATAGGTTTCGTCGGGCGCGGGCCGTATAACGCCGTGGCTGACGATTCGGCCCTGAAGTTCAGGGAAATGGCCAAGGCGCACGCCTTAGGTTATTCGGCCGCTGAGTTCCTGCATGGGCCGGTCGGTGCCTATACTTCAAAAGATTTTGTGTTTCTTCTCAGCCCCTCCAGAGAGCTGTCGGACGATGTTGAGAAGGTGAGGCTGGCGTTAAACGACCGGAATACCCCTTACCATGTTATAGCGCCGGAGAAGGGAAAATTTCCTTTCAACTGCCTGCTGGCTGACATAGAGATAAAACTAATAGCCCTGCATCTGGCCATCGCAAAAGGCCTGAACCCCGACAATCCCAAAGGTTTAAATAAAGTCACCCAGACATTTTAGGCGGAAAAGGTATCTGGCCGTGGGCGTGGTAATTACAGCTAAAACCTGCTCCAGAGTTTTTTGGCCAGTTCTGCCGATTTTCTTGAAACCTCTTCTTCGTCGATGTCCAGCTTGAGCTTTTTATTCTCCATCAGAACGCGGCCCGCGGCTATGGTAGTGTCCACGGCGCTTTGGGAAAGGCCGAACACCAGATGGCCGTAGAAATTATCCGTTTCAAGCGGGGTTGGCGGGTAGTAGTCCAGCAGTATGATGTCCGCGCAGTATCCTTCTTTAAGTATCCCTACATCCTTGAACTGTCGGTTTGCTATTTCTGTGTTGTTCATGAGCAGGGCTGAGACGGATTCCGCGAAACCCTGCGAGGGGTCGCGTTTCAGGTGCTGCAGCCACACCGCCGCGCGGACCTCTTCCAGCATATTGACCGTCATCGCATCCGTTCCCAGCCCGACCAACACTCCCTTCCCCGCCATGGCGACTATATCCGCGATGCCCACCGCGTTGTTGGCGTTGGACTGGGGGTTGTGGACCACTGCTGTATGAGTGCGGGCCAGGATCTCCATTTCTTTTTCGTTTATGTGCACGCAATGGGCGGCTATTGATTTGGGGCCCAGGATGCCGAAACCCTCCAGGCGTTCAACCACCCGCATCTTGTAATGCGCTTCCGCGTATAGCTGGTCGGCCTGAGATTCGGCCGTGTGGATATGGAAGCCGGCTTTCAGAGTGTGGCCGCGATAGGCGGCCTCTTCAAGCGTGGCGTCGGTCACTGTAAAGGAAGCGTGCAGGCCGAACATCGCCTTGATGCGGTTGTCGTCTAGAGCGGCGGCGTATTTTATAAATTCAGTGTTCTCTTCAAGTCCCGCCTGCGCTATATCTTTGCCGTCCCGATCGGAAAGTTCGTAGCAGAGCGAGGCCCTCAGGCCGGTTTCCCTTACGGCTTTTTCTATAGCTTTAAGCGAGCCTTTTACCGCGAAGGGGCTGGCGTGATGATCTATAAGCGTGGTAGTGCCTTTCCTCACGGCGTCCATGAGCGGGATGACCGCGCTGTAATAGGAATCGGCATTGGTAAGTTTCTTGTCCAGGCGCCACCAGAGATTCTCAAGTATCTCGGTGAAGTTCCTGGAAGGGGAGGCCTTGCCGAGCCCTCTGGCGAAGGTGCTGTAGAAATGCATGTGGGCGTTAATAAAACCCGGCATGGCCAGCTTGCCTGCGCCGTCTATCACTTTCGAGTATTTTCCTTTAAAAGACTTCTGCGGGGCTATTTTTTTTATCAGGCCGTTTTCCACCAGGATGGCGTGGTTTTTGAGCAGTCTGTTGGTCGCGCCCAGCGTGGCTATTGTCGCATTTTTGATCAGGATGTTTTTTTTCATAATAAATCCTTATTCAGGCGTCCGCGCCTGCTCGGCCGGAGTGCGCTTCCGCATCTTCAGCGCGCCGGCGAAGCACTTTTTAACGCAAAGGGAACACCCTACGCATTTGGAGGCGTCAGCCTTTGGGATCTTATTACCGTCGAGGCTTATTGCCAGGTAGCCGCAGCGGAGACAGTTTCCGCAGTGCATGCAGAGCTCTCCGTCGGCCTCCGGAATGCCCTTCACCGGGGATAGATCCATGAAATCAGTGACGGGTTTTGGCAGTGCTATGCCGATAAGTTCGTCCACAGATTTGAGGCCTTTTTCCTCAAGCAGGTGGCTGAGTCCCCAATTCAGTTCATCAATTATCCCAAAGCCGTACTTCATCACGATGGTGCAGAACTGCACCGACCTGGCGCCCAGGGCCAGGAAGTGGGCCGCGGCTTTGTAATCCATGGGCCCGCCGTTGCCGGAGATCGGGACATTGAGCTTTGAAGCTTTGGAGATGGTCAGATTGCTGATAGGCGTTACGCCTTCGCCGCTCATTCCCACTATCATTCCTTCGTCCCACGATCCGCCTCCTTTTCGGAAAGCCAGCGCCGGGAAAGAGTTAGCCAGCGTGATGCCGGCCTTCTTGTGCGGATACTTTTCGTAGACTTTACGTATGGCGTCCACCACCTGATAGATGGCGGTTACAGCTCCGGTCAGTTTAAACAGTTTTGGAACTTCCGGGTCTGAGACTTCCATAATCCAGCCGATAATCTTGGCAGCCAGTTCCGGGTCCTGCGATACGATGTCGCCTTTTGTGCCGTCGCCGCCCTGCGGGCAGGAGAGGGAATATTCAACAGCCATAGCTCCGGCCCGCTCAAGCTTTAACGTGTTGGATTGCCAGACCCTGCGGTCAGCTTCGTCGTTACCAGTAACAGGGCCGCCGGTGGAGGCCGCAGTCAGGCGATCAGGATACTCTTTTACGAGTTTCGCCACTTCCCGGCACACGCGGTCAAGCGCGTGGCCTGAAACATTATCGGAATTACCGTAAGTGGAATCGCTGAACGTGACCATGTACTCCGCGGGGATGTGGATGTCCAGGCCGTCGAAAGCGGTTTTCATCACAACGCCGGGCCAACCGGCCTCGTAGGCCAGCTTCACCTGATCGTATCCGTCGGAATGGGGGGAAGCTGAGATGATGAAAGGGGAACGGAGCTTGCGGCCGAAAAAGTCAGTAGTCAGATCAACTGGCAGCATGTCTCTGCCCTTGAGAATGGCGACGCTTTTGAGGTTGTTAGGAGTAGAGTGGGCTTTCTCGCCCTGCATGAAAGTGTGGGCTTCCATGGCGGCGTTCTTTCCGGAAGCTACGCTTTCCACTACGGTGGACGCGCCGTTGCGGCAGTCTCCGGCCAGGAACACTCCATTCTGCTTTTGGTCGTTAAAGACCGGAATATTTTTTATTGCCAGAATCACTAAATTCACGTCCGCGCGTGTCTGTTCCGTACCCGGTAGATCCTTCGCCTTATTGTCGAGGCGAAGGATCTTTATTCCTTTCCCGCTTTTTAGTATGGCGGTAATGCGGCTCTTAGCGTTTATATTTATACCGGCTTTGAGTATGTCGCGCAATTCGCGTTCCGGCAGTTGTATATCACCGATGTTCTTGCGGGTGAAGATCTCCGCTTTGGCCGCGCCCAGTTCCAGTGCCTTCATGGCGCAGTCGGCTGCTACGGCGCCGCCGCCTATTACGCCAACATTTTTGCCCTTCACTTTATATTTAGAGGTGTTACGCAGGTATTCCAGGCCTTCCACGCCGAGGTTTTCGTTCTCAATGTTCAATTTTATCTGTTTTTCCACCCCTGCCGTCACTATGACCGAGTCATACTTCTTAAGCAGGGCGGCTGGTGTTTTGACGGCCGCACTCGTTTTAATGCGGATATCGCCCAGAGTTTTTATGAATTCTATTTCACTGCGCAGGACTTCCTTTGGGAAGCGCGCGTCCGGTATAAGATTACAAGCGCCGCCCGCTTTTTTATCTTTCTCAAAAATATCCACTTTGTAGCCCAGTTGCGCGAGGGCCGCGGCCGCGGCGAAACCTGCCGGTCCGGCGCCGATAATCGCCACTTTCTTACCATTGGACTTCGTGTTTTTAAAGCCACTCATAACGCCCAGTCTTTTGGCCTTCTGCACAATTGCCGCCTGGGCGGCGGGAATATTTATCGGATTGTCAAAAAGTTTTCTGGAGCAGGCTTTCACGCAGAACCAGTCGGGACAGACGGCGCCGCAGACTCCGCCGAAAGTGTTGTGCCCCATAATCAGCTTGGCCGCCCTCTTGAAGTCGGATCTTTCCATCTGCCGGACCGCCATAAGGAAGTCAGCCGGGGAACAGTCCGCTGGGCAGGCTGCTTTGCATGGTTTTTCTTCGCAATACAGACAGCGCTCAGCCTCCGATTTAAGTTGAGCTTCTGAAAGGAAATTTATTTTTTCGGACATGTTTTTCTCCAGGCTATGCCAGTGCCGTATCAAGAGCTATGCTCATCCGACGGCCCGGGCTATGCCGGTGCCGTGTTGAGAGCTATTCTTATCAAACGGCCCGGATCATCATAGATTCTATAATTTTTGGCATTATCGTTGCGAAGTCGTGAAGTTTAAGAGCGAAAAAGGCCTGTCTGAAAATATTTCATAAAGCGGTTTGGAACCTTTGAATACCGTTACGCAGTCCTTTCCCGCGTTAAGTATATTGCCGGCCGCTATCTTGCGCGCCAGGTCTTTAGGCAGCAGGCCTTCCGGTTCGGCTATACCGCGGTAGCGGACTTCAGCGCCCTTCGCCAGGCCGTCCAAAAGCAGATATTCGTATTTATCACGAAAGAGCACCGGTTTTGCAAGGCGGCTTTTTAGTTCCGCCGCGCGCCCGGGCAGATAATGGTGAAGGAATGCGAAGATCTCTTTGGCGATTTTTGCGCTGGGCCCGCAGTCATAGGCGCAGGGGTGCCAGCTTATTATCTGCAAAGTGGAAATGTCCAGGTTTTTATTGGCCGCTCTTATGCGCGCGAAGCCTTCCATATCGGCCGGTTTTCCGGTCAGCCGCGAGAAATAATTGAAGATATTGTTCAGTCCGAAGTGATAGCGCTCTTTTTTCCGGGTTCTGCCCAGGGTAAAATTAACCAGGTCAATCTTGTCCGCGACCGAGCGCCATTCTATATAGGCCTTAACACAGCATTCCGGGTAGCCGAGCAGAAGGCCCCAGGCCGGGTCGGTGGGGGAGCGGTGCCAGCTTTTGGCGGCATCTTTCAGGATTTTGTTGTTTCTACCTATAAGCAGCATCCGTTTTCCGGAACCCGGTACGGCCTTGAAGCCCGCAGTTCCATAAACTGGTTCCGGCATAAGGTGCTTGAGTTTTAGCGCTTCGCACAGTTCTTTTATATAGGGCCAGCCGGCGACGGAGAAATCGGTGTAAAGCACCGGCTTGGCTCCGATCAGCAGGGCGGCAAGGTCGGAGAGGCCCGGATCGAAGTCCCTGAGCTCCTTAAGACCGTTAAGAGATTTCTTTAATTTGAGAAAAGGCATAACCTTCTGATATTATTCCACAAAAACAGGCGCGATACAAACATATGGTTATCCGACGAACAAATTTTAGATAATATAGTGATGGTGGGTTTTATAAGGAGCGATCATGGCTTATAAGTCTATACTTGTAAAGAACGCTTTGGTCCTGGCGACAATGGATAGCGAAGGCCGGGAAATTAAGGGCGGCGATGTTTATATTGAGGGCCCTGAGATAAAAAAGATCGGTAAAGGTCTCAAAGTTAAGGCAGATACTGTAATAGACGCTAAGAACTGCGTGGTCCTGCCCGGCTTTGTTAATACGCATCATCACCTTTACCAGACTCTGACGCGCAACCTCCCCGCCGTGCAGGACGCCAAGCTGTTTGACTGGCTCCTTTATCTCTATGAGATTTGGCGTCATATCTCACCTGAGGCAGTTTACGCCAGCACCCAGGTTGGTCTGGGCGAACTGCTTTTGACCGGTTGTACGACCAGTACCGACCATCTTTATCTTTTTCCCAGGAAGAACAGCGGTTTTTTTATTGACACACAGGTTGAAGCCGCGCGGGAAATAGGCATGCGCTTCCACCCGACCCGCGGCTCAATGTCACGCGGCCGCTCAAAGGGAGGTTTACCGCCCGACTCTGTGGTGCAGAGCGAGGATTTTATCATGAGGGACTGCGAGCGCCTGGTACATAAATTCCACGATAAAAATAAATTTCCCATGACGCAGATGGTTATGGCGCCCTGCTCGCCTTTCTCCGTGACCACTGAGCTTCTGAAGCTTACCGCCGAGATGGCCAAAAAGTGGGGCGTCAGGATGCATACACACCTGGCCGAAACTATAGATGAAGAAGCTTTCTGCCTTAAACTTTTCAAGATGCGCCCGCTTGATTATATGGAATCGGTGGGCTGGGTTTCCGAGGGTAACGCCTGGTTCGCCCATTGCGTTTATTTAAACAAGGGTGAGGCCAAAAGGATGGGGGCTACCGGAACGGGCGTGGCACATTGCCCGTCCTCCAATCTGCGTCTAGGCTCCGGCATAGCGCCCGTGCGAATGTTTCTGGATAACAAAGTGCCGGTCGGACTGGCTGTGGACGGTTCCGCCTCCAACGACTCTTCGGATATGTTGGGCGAACTGCGCCAGTGCATGCTGGTTCACCGCGTTAAGTCCGGCGCGGAGTCCATGCCGGCGAGAGATGTTTTTAAAATAGCAACTCTGGGCGGCGCGGAAGTGCTGGGCCGCAAAGACATCGGTTCCATAGAGCCCGGTAAGGCCGCCGATCTGGCCGTTTTCGACGTGAGCGGGCTGGACTTCGCCGGCTCAGGTTCGGATCCGCTGGCTTCGCTGCTCTTCTGCGGCGCCGGGCACAGGACCAAGTATACGATCGTGAACGGCAAGATCGTGGTCAAGAACGGCAGACTCGTCAATGTCGATGAGTTCAGGCTTGCGGAACGCGCCAATAAACTTTCCAGAAAGCTGGTGGAAAAGGCTGCTCGATGATAAGCGCTTTAGTGCTGGCCGGCGGGGGATCCTCCAGAATGGGCCGGACAAAGGCGCTGCTTGAGTATGGCGGGCGGAATTTTCTGGAATCGGTATGCGAGGGAGTCAGTGCTGCGGGTGTAACGGAGACTATCGTTGTTCTAGGTACCAGTCGCGCAGAAGTGCTTGCCGCGTGGAAACCCGGAGAGATAAGAATTGCTTTCAACGAAACTCCGGAACTTGGGCAGATAGCTTCGGTCAGGGCGGCCCTGAGACTTGTCAACCCCAGGGCTGAGGCGGTTATGATCTGCCTGGTGGACCAGCCTCTTATAAAGCCGGAAACATTTAAACTGATAGCCGATTTTTGGCGCTCCAACAAAGATTCGCTTATTATTCCCAAGTGCCGGCGTGACGCGGCACAGGGAAGCGCGGCAGCAAGACAGCGCGACAGCAAGACAGTACGACAGCAAGATAGCGCTGCAACTTCACCTGTTTCCAATCCTCTGGTCTTCAAGTCCTCTGACCCTCTTTCTTTTAAACGCGGGCATCCAATAATTATTCCGCGAAAATATTTTCAGCTTTGTTTTGACGGTCCGCATGAAAAAGGCCTGCACTGGGTCACGCATCACCAGCTGGTGAAAGTTATGGATCTCGTGGTGGAAGATGCAGGCGTTATCCGCGACTTCGACACACCGGAGGAGTACCAGCAACTAAAGGGGTAGCAACTGGTGGGCGGTAAATCCGTCTGACTCTCAATTGCGCTGCTGTCTGACATGCTGTTTTGCTGTCGTACTTACGCGTTACATTATGTTTCCCATAATCATCCTCATTATTGTTTTTGTACTGATTGCCATCCGGCAGGTGGGGCGTTTCCGGTTTGAGATCTGGCAGGTGATGGCTGCGGGCGCGGCCGCCGTGCTGCTGTCCGGAGATATCGGCCCGGCTGCGGCTCTGCGCGCGATAGATTTTGATGTTATCTTTTTCCTGTTCGGTATGTTCGTGGTCGGGGCCGCGCTTGAAATTAGCGGTTATCTGGCCCATCTGGAGTATTCTTTGTTCAAACGGGCCAAATCGCTTGATCAGCTGGTGTTCTTTGTGCTTTTTGGCTCTGCCTTCGCTTCCGCCGCGTTGATGAACGACACATTGGCTATTATCGGTACGCCAGTGGTTCTGCTGCTGGCTAAAAAGCACAAAATGTCTCCGAAGATTCTTTTGCTGACGCTTGCGTTCGGTATTACCACGGGGAGCGTGATGAGCCCTATAGGCAATCCGCAGAATCTTCTGGTGGCCGTGAACGGCGGCGTGGCGGCGCCTTTCATTACTTTCTTCAGATACCTTTTTATTCCCACGGTTCTGAATCT
>Ga0114951_10006088_pt1 | contig 10820 bp, 1 predicted proteins | sample AM7aDNAmetaG_FD_88677 | JGI IMG/M metagenome (GOLD analysis project Ga0114951, IMG submission 88677) | Freshwater microbial communities from Finland to study Microbial Dark Matter (Phase II) - AM7a DNA metaG | ecosystem: Environmental > Aquatic > Freshwater > Lake | place: Finland: Lake Alinen... | reverse complement strand
GATAATAAGTTTATCAACAATAAGGATAGGATAAACCCTCTTAATAAGTCTAAACTCGAAGAAGCTGATTTAGATGATATTCTTACATATCTTAATGCAAATTATATCATTAACAATATTGAACTTCATAAGATATTGTTTGGGGATCCTTATCAATTTGCCACTGTTAATGGTAAGATGGATGAAACAAAACGTGTTAAGTCATTCTTATCTCCAAGACGAACTACTGTAGATAGTGAGGAATTAAACAATTTCCTTAATGAAGAATTTAATAAGGTAGGTGATATATCTCTTACATTTAATGATCCAGGATATCATTTGCATCAATCCTACATGAATACTGTTACGCTACAGGACGTTAGATTAAAACATCCTTTTTTCAAAAAAGCTTATGATGAACCTGATGGTGCATCTATTGTAATGGATTGTACATATAGAGAAATTAAATTTAAGAATGGTCAATGGTCTGATGAAGCTGAGGCATTTCATCAATGGAACATGGCATACACACGCCAGAATTTTCCAGGATACGAATATGTCAACGAAGAATTAAGAGATCATGATATAGCCTTACTTAAAACTAAAGAACCCAATTATGTTATTGAGGTGATGAAGCCTATCGTGTCAGGTGTAAAAGCTGGTGAAAAGAAAATTAACCTGGTACTTGACAAGTTCTCCCAGATGCCTATGTATTTCAAGATGGTCCAGGGAACTAATCTTGAGAAGCTTTATATAAAGATGTGGAATGAGAGTATCGACTATGCTATATTTGGTAGTGGTAGAAAAGTAGGAGCTGAAGGATCACATGTGCTATATAATGCAAATAGTACATTTAACAATTCTGAGTTTGCTGATAATGTTATTGTTCAAGTTCCTTGGAAAGCATATGGTATACAGGTAGAAAATAGCTATGAGCATGCACATGATCAGACTATGGGATCACAGGTTACAAAACTAGTTAGTCTTGATATGTTTGATAATGGTATAGCTGTTTCTCCAAGAGCAAAAGCTGAATATGATCGTAATATAGATCTTCTAAATAAGATACATGAAAACTCTTTCAATGAACTACTTAATAAGTTAGGGATTGAAGACAGAGGTACCTATTTTGAACTTGTAGATCCTAAAGCTATTTCAGAAAGTCTTGAGTACGAGATGCTTAGAAGAGAAGTTTCTGAAAACGTGAAAGATGCTATTCAGTTGGATGAGAATGGTAAATTTAGAATTCCTTTTGAAGCATCCCCTTCATATAAACAGATTAAGGATATCTTATATTCTATGATCCATAAGAATATTGTTTCATTAAAAACAAATGGTGGACCAAAGGTACAAGTACCAGTTACTCTCTGGGAGAATGCTAAAGAAGGTAGAGGACTTATTAGAAAGACTGAAAAAGGTTATGAGAAAATTACTATAGAAGAGTATGACAAATTATCTGATGAGAATAAGAAGACAGTAAAACTATCTAGCAATACTTTAAAATTCTATACCAGGGAAGATCCTTTCTGTGAAGTGATGCTTCCACATTGGTTTAAAGATGCATTTGATAGTAAAAAGTTTCCTACAGATGAATCTATTCTAAAATATTTGAATAGTTCAGAAGAAGGAAAATCAATACTTAGAGGAGTAGGGTTTCGTATCCCTACACAATCTATGTCTTCTATTGAAGTATTTAGAGTTAAAGGATTTCTCTCTAAGAGTATGGGAGACACAATTGTAGTTCCTTCAGAGATAGTTGCAAAGGCTGGATCTGACTTTGACATTGATAAGTTAAATACCTATCTTAAATCAGTTTATATTGATGAGAAGGGAAATGTTAGACTTATTAAATATCAAGGATCAGAAGAAGCAACTAAGCAATTCTTTAGTGATGTATTCTCTCGTACTATTCTTCTAGATATTCAAAAGATAGTAAAGTATGATGAGTTCAGAGACAAACTTCTGGATATATTCAAAACTCTCGAAAGTGAAGATTTAGATATTACTGATGATGTTAGTATATTGAATGATGATCAATATGATTTCTTTGATTATCATAGGGATATGATTAGAGAAATTGTAAGTCAGGCAGAACAAAAAGAACTTAGTGCTGTTGATTATCTTAATGTACAGATCGATAGACTTGGGAATCGAAAGAATGATCTTAAAGAAAAACTATTATCTGAATCGTTAAGAAAAGAGTATGTAAATAACATGTATAAGAAGGCTTTAGAGAATGAGTATTATGATTCTTTAGAGAAACTTCTAACTATTCCTGAGAATTTTGATAGGATGATGTCTCCTGTAGACGATGCTGGTTTATCTAAAGATGCTGATGAGTTGAACAAACTTAGAGGCAAAGATGATAGTACGATCAGAAATAAGCTTCTTAATAGAACTTATATGTCTACATTAAGACATTCCTTTGTTGCTGCCAGAAGATGGATTGGAATTGCTAATGTAAATATTACGGGCCAAAGTCTTACACAAAAATCTAAGGTAGTAATTGAACCTTCCAGGATTGCAACTCTTACAAAACCTGATAGAGATATTTTAGGAGATGGTAAAGTTATGCTCGACCATAATGAGGTCGATGGTAAGATTTCTATGTCTGGAACAAAAACCTTTGATGATAAACAGTACATCTCTGACAGACTCTCTGGATATGCTACAGCATTTGTTGACGTAGCAAAGGACCCATATATCATGGATATTATCAGTTCTGAATTAGCTGTTGGTACATTTATGTTCCTGGAAAGAATTGGTTGTGGTAAACAGACTATTATGTTTATGAATCAACCTATAATCAGGATGTATCTGGCACAACTTGATAGTATGAATTATAAATATTTATACAAGAAAGCTAACATAGATGCTATTCTGGATAAATTTCCTACCACTCAAAAAGAAATTCAAGATGCTCAAATAGATGTAACCAGACTTGGAAATAATATCGAGAAACATACTTATGAAGGATTTGATTCAAGAGACAATGCTGAACAACAGATCATCTTTAAGGAGTTCTTGAAGTATTCTAAAATGGCTGAGTTTAGTTTTGACATGACCCAGGCATCAAATTATGACACTACAAAATTTAATAGTTCTGATTCCTTTGCTAAAAAGAGAACAAAGACACAAGTTGCTGAACAGAATATATTCTCTTCTATAACTAATCTATTGGATTCTAGTTTCATAGGTAGAAAAAAAGATCTTCTTGAAAATGCTATGTCAGGAATGGGAGCCATTATAAAACTTGAGCAACCTCAGTTTAAAGATATCACTGCTCCTTTGATGAAGGGTTACGAAACAAATAGATTCTTAAGTAAAGATGATTTCGATAAGATTGCTGGTAAGGTCAACGCATCTCTACTTGACTATGCTATACAATTATCAGGACTTAATTCTAAAATCTATGAACTGTTTATAGGACCAGACTCTGTAGCTGATCAATTAGAAAAAGCTAAAATAGCTACTCCTGGTATAAAGATATTACAGGATCTTAAGATTAGAAGTTCTGATAGAGAAAGTGGAGCCAAGACTGTTGTATTAGGAACTAATATAAAGGATTCATATAGTGAAAATCTTTATACAGAGATGATGAGAGAACTTAAAGAGATTAATCCATCTCTATACAAGAACATAGTTATGGTGGCTATCCTTCAAGGATCATATCAATCAGCTTTCTCCATTAAGAATATCATTCCTATAGAAGACTATGCAGAGATAATTAAACCTATCCTTGATGTCCTGGCCACATCTCCAGAACTTGATTTGTTCTCTAAAGGAATATTTCAAAGAGCTAACTGGAAAGATAACCTTGTGATGCCTGTCTTTACTCCTAGGTTTTATGAGAGAGAAGATATGGTAGAATATACTGAATGGGGAGATGAGATCTCTACGTATGGTTCGTATAACTTTACATCCACTCCTGAGTTTGGAAGCTCTACTGAAAGAAAGGTACTTTTAGTTAGTGCTATATATAATCCTATGGATGTAAAGAATGATTATCTTAAAATTCCAAGAACACTTAATATTAACAGAGATCAAATAGATCTTTTGTCAGGAAGGACTATCACTTCAGCAAGATTCGCCAGGATGAAAGAACTGGGGGATCTTTCTTTAAAGGATTATTTTGGATATCAGAAAGTAAGAGATATCACAGGTGAGCCACTTATTACAAGTAAAGGAGAATATGTCTATAAACTTATTAATCTTTGGGGTGATGGATATTTAGCTGCTGAGTATTACTCAGATGGCAGACAATCTGTTATCAACAATGGATCTATGAAGACAGAAGAAATTTCTGATGCAGCCTTAATTGAATATTTCCAACCTAGGGTAGGTGAAAAAAGTATTGAAGAACCTTCTCCTCTTCCACAAATTATAAAAGGTGAATTACAAACCAAACAAGAAGAACTTCAAAATCTGATAAATAGTAAAGATGAGGTAATAGATATAGATCATATGCACATTACTATAAAATCTAATGGTGATATGTTCTATGATAATGGTAATAAACTTACAAACCAAACTATTAAGAATAAAGTAAATGCAAGAAGAGAAATCATGAACGGAACAATTAGATCATCTGTATATAATGGATCAATTTATTTTGTACTTTCAGACGATAGAATTATAGTAAGTTATGGAAATAATTTTGGTAAAGAATCTGTTAAAGATCCTACAATAAAAGCTAAACTTTTAGCAAGAGCTGTTCTTTATAAATCTAAATGTTAATATTATGTCCTGTAGAATAGAAGTTGAAAATACTATTAACAAGAGTATAATTGAAATACTTCCTTTTAGACTTGCAGAAATGTCTATTGATGGGGCAAGAAAGATCTCCAAAGAGTTAAATGATCTATGGGGACCTATTGCTAAACCTATTAAAGCATCTCCTGATACATATCAGGTGGCAATATTTGGTTTGGAAAAAGCTATAGATAGAGAATTTACTAAACAGGTTAACGCTGAACAACTCTTCAAAAGAAATCTTGATTTTTTCAATGGTGATGTTGCTCTTTATGATCAAGAACAAAGAGAAGAATTAATGCTTCAGAAAAAAGAAGGATATATTGGTTATAATGCTTCTCCAAAGACTATTGGTATGCTCAAAGAGTTTATCAAACGTATTGGTGTAGACATTCAAGGTTTACAAGAAATAGTTGTCGATGGTGTAAAGCTAGATGCCAATGGTGCAGCCCTACTTATGCAGAAGTTAATCCAGATAGTGAATGGTAAAGAAGCTGAAACTCTTCCTGAGGAAGCAATGCACTTCGCTGTTGCTATCATTAAGCAGACTAATCCTACCCTATATAAACAGTTGATGAATGAAATCAATCAGTATAAACTTCTAAATGAAGTTTTTGCTGAGTATGCATCTGATCCTTTGTATCAGAATGCAGACGGTAAGCCAAATGTAATTAAGCTTAAGGAAGAGGCTATTGCAAAAGTTCTGGCTGAAACAATAATCAAGCATGCTGAGAATCTTTCAGAAAAATCTAGTCTTTTAGAGAAAACACAATCCTGGTGGGATAGTATTGTTAACTTCTTCAAGACTTTATTTAGTAAAAGTGGATTTGATCAACTATCCTTAGATATTATATCAGGAAAGGAGATTGGTACAGCTGAAGACATTAAGGAAAAAGCTGACGCTGCTTTCTTACAGAAAGGTTCACAAGAATCAATAATGGACCAGTTGGACAATATTTCCAATAAGATAGAACTTAAGGATGATGGTTATTATATACTAGGGATTAAGATTCCACGAAGAGTATCAGATCTCACTCATGATTGGTATGAAAGACGATTTGCAGATAAAGAACTTACCAAGACAGAACATCAGAAAGCTGTAGATGATCTTAAGGCTGAAAAGGGTACTGCAGGGCATGCTGCTCTAGAATATGCATTTAAAGTATTGGTTGATGAGAAAGGATATATAAGAACACAACCTTTAGATGACACTGACTATGAGACTGTTAATCCTGGAATCAGTAGAGATATGTATGAGATTCTCAAGAAGAATCTTATATTACGTTTGAACTCTTTTGACAAAGGAACAAGGTTTAAGTCAGAGATAACTGTATATGATGCAAAACGAGGACTTGCTGGAACAATTGACTTTCTGGCAATTGAACCTAATGGTAAGACCCATGTTCTTGACTGGAAATTTATGAATCTGAATATTGATAAACATGAAGATATTCCTTGGTATAAAGTTAATGCCTGGAACCTTCAAATAAATCAGTATAAACTTATCCTTCAGAATGTATATGGTATTAATTCTGAAGACTTTGGACAGACTAGGATGATCCCTATTCTCACAAGTTACTCTGAAGGAAATGCTAAGTTAAACATTCTTCCAAAATTACTTAGCATTAAAATTGGAGATGTTAATGTTAAAAATATTGCTGAAGCTTACCTTCTTCCTGTAGGACTTGAAAGTGAGAAGACAGGAAATAAGAATATAGATAAGTTGCTTGAGAAGTTAAATGCTATGTATAAACGATTTTCTGATAAGAAGGTATTACCTTCTGAGAAAATGAACAAGGCAGAGCAGTTAAATAAATTATTTACAGCAATTAGACAATTACATATTAAGAATAATTTAAAACCTTTATTAATTCAGGCTAAAGTCCTTAACCAGCAAATACAGAAGATCATAGAGGTATATCATTCAAAATATGAGGGAAAAGATCCAAAGAGTTTTAACGATAAAGACATTAACGATTTCTCAGCTGAACTTCTTACAGCTATTGAAGCTATTCATACTTATACAAATCTATCAATAGATCTTAAATCCTTATTTCATGGTACATTATCTACTGAAGATCAGAAATTAAAAGATAGTCTTAGAGATACAACAGATGAAGCTCAGGATATCCAGAGTACACTATATGATGTTATTGATAGTTTTGTACAAGACATCATTGCTAAGAGTGAAGGAGTAGAATCCCTACTTGCTCCTGAGAAGATTATAAAGGGGCTTAGTAAATTATTCTCCTCTACAGCTACATTACAACTCAAGAGTATAGAAGTTCTGTATAAGAAAGCCAATAAATCATTCGCATATGCAGGAATGGATACACTCACTGAAGCTAAAAGATTAGAAGAATATAAGAAAAACTATGAATCCTGGGCTCAGAGAAAAGGATTAAATCGTAAGAACTTTTTTGATATTCTCAAGAAGAAAGGTAGCAATGAGTTAATTGATGAATATAATCCTGAATTTTATAAGACTCTCAAACAAAAAATTGCTGAGAAAGATACACAATGGATAAAAGATAACATTAATGTTACTGAGTACAAAGTATTTATTAATGATAAGCTTCAGGAAGAGTTAAAAAGAATTGATGATAAACCAAGAGTTGGAACAGATGAAGAAAATGCAAGAGAGGTTTCTTTAGAGAAATATAATGCTAACAAACTTTACAACACCTCTGCTGATGATTCTGTGGGATGGTTGTTATATGATTATATTTTAAAGTTTCCAAGGGATTCATGGAAAAGTAAAGAATGGAACGAGCTTAATAAACCTGAGAATAAAGCTGCTAAAGATTTTTATGATTATATCATTGAAAAAAATAATGAATATAAGGAACTTGGTTATATCACTAATCCTCGAACATTCTTGCCTTATGTGAGAAAAGGTCTCACTGAAAAACTTGCTACAGGTGGACAAGTTAAGGTATTTGAACAAACATTAAGGAATATCACTGTAGATGAAGGTGATATAGGTTATGGTCAGAAAGATCCTCTTACAGGAAAACCTATCGACACTATTCCTAAATATTTTACCACAAAGATTGATGGAGAACTTAGCGAAGATTTATTTAAAACAATGTCCATGTATAATGAATCTGCTATTAGATATAAATATCTTATACAGATTGAGGACCAGATTAGAGCTATTGCTACTGTAGAGAAAAACAAACGAGCTATTGATACATCGATATTTGGTAAAACTAAATATAAAGATGGTGAAATTCAATATAGTACTGATAATAGTGAAAACTCAAAGCTATTTGAAGACATGATGAAAGGAATCATCTATGGACAAAGATATATTACAAGTGAGAGTTTTGACCAGGTATTAGGAAAAATAGGTAAATGGGGAACTACTCTTAATGATAAACTTGGAGTAAAAATATTTCCTGAAGATCTTGAGGGAAGACAATTATCTGTTAATAAGACAATCACACAATTTAACAGTACCTTTCAAATTAGTATATTAGGATTTAACATTCTATCAGCAAGTTCTAACTTATTTGGTGGTAATATTCATTCTATGATTAATGCTGGAACTTATTTTACTAAAACAGATTATATTGCTGCTGAAGGCATATTATTTATGAAAATGCTTGGTGGTACAGATAAACAAAAAATGATTGGAGCTCTTGAGTATTTTCTTCCATTAACAGAAAATTATAATAGAGAGTTCTCTAAAGGACTATCACTTAGTAAAATGAATGCTGAGAATATTCAAGACACTTTAATGTTTTTAATGAGACACTCAGATCTGAATGTTCAAATGTCTAACTTTTATGCTTATTTGAAAAATACAATTGTTCAAGATGGTCAGGTGATGAATGCCAGAGAATATCTTAGAACAACAGATAAGTATGCAGATAAGTATGCTGGTACTTCTGAACAAAGAAAATTTCTTGAAGAAGAGTTTGAGAAAGATATAAAAGAGATTATTGAAACTAAAGGAGTATTGAAAATAGCTACTGTAGTAGATGGTAAGTTTAATATTCCTGGAGTAGAACAAAAATCAGCATCTGTTGTTGAACTTAGAAGAAAAGTACAACAGATTAGTAAAGATGCATTAGGTAATTTGAGCGAAGATGATCTCAGAAAAATCAATATGCAAGTACTAGGTAAATCTATTATGGTATTCCACAACTGGATACCTCGTCTTGTTGATGTTCGTATGGGAAATATGAAGTATAATTCTGCTTCTGATGCTTATGAATGGGGTAGAATGAGAATGGTTATGCGAATATTAAATGATGGTGTGTTTAGTAGCTTAAGTAGATTTAGAAACGCATGGTTAGGAAATGATAAAGGTGTCGAATACATGAGAACCTTTTTTGAAAAAAAGAAAGCTGATTATGAGAATGATACAGGTAAAACTCTAAACATGACAGAGGCTGAGTTTCTAGACTTAGTAAGAAAGAATATAAAAAGTCAGGCAATTGATTTAACAATAATGCTTTCTTTAGTTGGTCTTGTACTTGCTCTTAAAGCATATTCTCCTCCAGACGATGAAGATCCAGCAGTAAAAAGTCAATATAGATTTATGGTTAGGGCTATCGATAAATTCAAAGATGAACTTTCATATTTCTATAATCCTTCAAGTGTTACAGGATTATTATCTATGGGATTCCCAGTAATGACTCTTGTAAATAATATCGAGAAAAGTTTTACACACTTCTTTATAGAAAACTGGGCAATTGCTACAGGTAATGAAAAACTTAAGAAGAGCAATCAAGTGATAAAATACTGGATGAAGACTTTCCCAATTGCTAATCAGATGGTTGGTTATCTACCAATGTTTTATCCTGAGTTAGCTAAGGATATGGGAGTGAAGATTCAGGCAAACTATGGAATAAGATAATATTATAATATTAAAAATTATTGAGTAGATTTGTAATGCTCGTAATTCTTTTCACTTAACTCAATAGACGTATTGCTCCTTATAAAAGGGATAGTGCGTCTATTTATTTTTTAAGACAATGAAAGTTATACCCTGTGAAGTAAATCCATGCCCTATAATATTAAGTTCTGCCTGCGTATTCTATGAAGGAGAAAATTTAGTTTATATAGGGGTTGATACCAATGATACAATTGAAGAAGCCCTTCAACATTTGAATGATGTCGCTAGGGATGGTGGCTTTAGTGGTTCTAGTGGAACTAGTGGAACGAGTGGTACTAGTGGAAGTTCAGGAAGTAGTTCTACATCTGGAACTAGCGGATCAAATGGTACTACAGGCACATCGGGAACAACTGGTACTAGTGGAAGTTCTGGTACTAGTGGAAGTAGTAGTACATCTGGTACTTCTGGTACAACAGGAACAAGTGGAAGTTCTGGTATTCAAGGTGATAGATATCATACATATTCTAATGATGTTTTTACTTTAGGAAATCCTGGCACTCTATTTGTGGAACCAGCATTAGCTTATTCTCCAGCACAAGGTATTATTATTATATATAATATTTATAATTATCAAGAATCTAAGGTTTTATATTACAATTATAATACAGGACAATTGGATTTTGATGCTCCTTTTTTAGTTGTAGGAAGTGGTTTACATAATGCTTGGATGGTTAATCTTAGTGGTGCTTCTGGAGGAGATGGATCATCTGGAACATCTGGGAGCAGTGGAACTTCAGGGACAAGTGGTACCACTGGTAGTAGTGGGAGCAGTGGTAGTTCTGGATCAAGTGCCACTAGTGGTATAGATGGCACCAGCGGGACAACAGGAACAAGTGGTACATCTGGTTCTTCTGGATCAAGTAGTACAAGTGGTACAACAGGAACTTCTGGATCAAGTGGTACAAGTGCAATAGATGGCACTAGTGGTAGTTCAGGAACTTCTGGATCTACTGGAACGTCTGGTACTTCAGCTACTAGTGGTACAACAGGAACAAGTGGCACATCTGGAAGTAGTGGTACTTCAGCTACTGCTGGAACATCTGGAACAAGTGGAATAAATGGTACAAATGGTACTTCAGGGACTACTGGAACTAGTGGAACCAGTGGAACCAGTGCTACAAGTGGAACCTCTGGTACTAGTGCTACAGCAGGATCTTCAGGTACAACAGGAACCTCAGGAACG
>Ga0114951_10006087_pt1 | contig 10824 bp, 8 predicted proteins | sample AM7aDNAmetaG_FD_88677 | JGI IMG/M metagenome (GOLD analysis project Ga0114951, IMG submission 88677) | Freshwater microbial communities from Finland to study Microbial Dark Matter (Phase II) - AM7a DNA metaG | ecosystem: Environmental > Aquatic > Freshwater > Lake | place: Finland: Lake Alinen... | reverse complement strand
GCCCTCGGCTTCCCAGCGTTCCCAACCGGAGCGGCCCTGGGCATCCCGCTCGCTACTCATCACCATGTAGAACATGTAAGCCATGGCGAGCTCCTGCTGGCGAACCGCATCGTCGCCGGGGATCGTGCCGGCGTCGAGCCACTTGCGGCCCTGACGCCGGCTGGCGAAGGTCATGGTGTAGGCCATGCCTTTCTGGATCAACTTGAGGTCAATCCCCAGCCAAAGATCGTAGGCTTCCGTCCCCAGCGGATTCCAAGGGCAGGTGGGCGGACACGGGAGGAGGGAATTGCGCTTGGCGCCACAATCGGCCGAGGAGATGACCGATCCCAGGGCTGGGCAATCACGCCGCTTCCCGCCGGGCAGGCCGGTTGAGTTCTCTGACGATGTCATACCACAATTTGGGGTGAGAAGGACTCCCTGGCCAGCCCAATCGGGCACGACGGCCGATTGAATCGGGAGAGCCTTACTGAGGGTGATACAGGGCCTTAGCCTTGGGCAGGAGGGTCTTGAGATGAGCGATGCGATCGGCGTCGAGCGGGTGGGTGCGCAGGAAACCCGGAGTGCTGTTTCCACCTTGAGCGTTGATGTAGGCCGAGAAGCGCTCCCAGAAGGCCACGGCGGCCTCCGGAGGGAAGCCCGCCTGGGCCATGTAATAGAGGCCGATTTCGTCCGCTTCGGCCTCCTGGGCACGACTATGGGGCAATTCGCGTCCTACTTGGGCACCCGCCCCATAGACCTGCATGGTCAGGGCGGTCAACTTGGGGTTATAGGCGTTGACCCCCGCGCCCAGGGCTGAACCAAGGCCCTGGACGACCATCTGCTCGCTCATGCGCTCGGAGCCATGATGGGCGGTGGCATGGGCGATTTCGTGGCCTAAGACCGTGGCCAGACCGGCTTCGTCCTTGGTGATGGGGAGAATGCCGGTGTACACCCCCACCTTGCCGCCGGGCAGGCAAAACGCGTTGGCCTCTTTGCTCTCGAAGAGAACGAATTCCCACCGAGCGTTGGGCAGCCGGGTCTTGACGGACGCCGCGATCCGGCTGCCGACCCGCTGGAGCAGCGCGTTAGAGGCGGCATCGCGGCTGATCGGCACATCCTTCTTGGTCTGGTCAAAGCTGGCCAATCCCAACTGCATTTCCTGGTCAGCGGAAATGAGATTGAGCTGGTGGCGGCCTGTTTCGGGCACTGTTTCGCACCCGATCCAAGAGCTGCCGACAAGGCTGACGAGCGCCAGCCAGAGGGTCACGGACTGTAATCGCATTTTCATAGGGGGAGTTAAACACAGGTTCTGGAGCTAGACAAGAAATTCACTTGCTCCCGGGCTTGACGATCGGCCGGGCGGCCAGATCGGGGGGCAGGGAGTCTGGCGGGAAGGTTTGGACTTGGAGTTTGAGCAGGCTGTAGGTGGGGACGCCAAAATCCACCGGGGTTTCCGAGCGGTCCACTACGACCGCCACGCCGACCAGCGGGGCGCCCGACTGGCGCACGATGTTGACCGTTTCCTGGACTCGCCCGCCCTTGGTGATGACATCCTCGACCACCAGGACCTTCTCCCGGGGGCTCAGGACAAACCCGCGGCGCAGCACGAGCTTACCCTCCTCTTTTTCGGCGAAAACGAAGCGGCAGCGCAATTGCCGGGCCACTTCCTGGCCAATGACCAAGCCGCCCATGGCGGGGGCGATGACCGTGGAGGCGCCCAGCATCCAGACCTTTCGGGCCAGGGCTGCACCCAAACTTTCGACCACTGGCATGTCCTGCAAAGCCAGGGCACATTGGAAATATTGCCGGCTGTGGAGGCCGCTGCGCAGAACGAAGTGGCCTTCCAGCAGTGCGCCCGACTCCCGGAAAACCGCAAGCACGTCTGATTCAGTCATGGCGAAGAGTGTAATCGCGTCTGGAGGGGAGCAAAGTCAAAAATGCGCCCCGCGACAGTCAAAAATGCGCCCGGTTGTTGCAGTCAGAAAATACTTTCTTTTCCGCGGTGGTGTGTACACCCTGCGCGCCTGCCGACGACCGGATTCGGGATGGGCTTTCCTTGATGGAAGGCCGATGGATTTACTCGGGTCGTGCCGCAGCAACGTCATTGTAGTTGACAGGAATGAGCGACACCAAACAGAACGAGAGCGGCGCGGGCGAGAGCCCGGCCAGCGCCAAAGGCAGCGCCGCCGCCGCCGTCCCCAACGGCAGCGGGAATGGCAACGGTCAGGCGCATATCCAGACCGAGCAGTTGGAGCTGGCGGCGGAGGCGCCGCATCATGCCATGCCGCCGCACGCGCCGGAAGGTGCGCTGCACAAGCGGATGGACTTCAGCTTTTTGCAGTATGCCTCCTACGTGATCCGCGACCGGGCGATTCCGCACTTGGCGGATGGACTGAAGCCGGTGCAGCGGCGCATCCTCTGGGCGATCAAGACGATGGACGACGGCCGCTTTATGAAGGTGGCCAACGTGGTGGGGGAAACGATGAAGTATCATCCCCACGGCGATGCCTCGATTGGCGACGCCCTGGTGGTGCTGACCAACAAGCGGTATTTGATCGAAGGGCAGGGGAACTTTGGGAATATCTACACCGGGGATCCGGCCGCCGCGCCGCGGTATATTGAGTGTCGGTTGACCGAGCTGGCTCGGGCCGAGGTTTTCAATGACGAAATCACGGAGTTTGTGGCCAGCTATGACGGGCGCAACAAGGAACCGGTCACGCTGCCTTCCAAGCTGCCGCTGCTGCTGATGCTCGGGACTGAAGGCATAGCGGTGGGGCTGTCCTCCAAGATTCTGCCGCACAATTTTCCCGAGCTGATCCAGGCGCAGATCGCGATTCTCAAGAAGCAGCCGTTCAAAGTGCTGCCGGATTTCGTGACGGGCGGGCTGATGGACGCCCGCGAGTACAAAGACGGTGCGGGCTGCGTGAAGGTGCGGGCCAAGCTCAAGGTCAAGGACGAGAGCACACTCGTTATCAAAGAAATCCCGCCCACCTGCACCACCGAGTCGCTCATCGCCTCGATCGAAGACGCCTCGCGCAAGGGAAAGATCAAGGTCAAGAGCCTGAATGATTTCACGGCGGAGGATGTGGAGATCGAGGTGAAGGCCCCCCAGGGGGTGAGCGCCGAGCAACTGGCCGACGCACTCTACGCGTTCACCGAGTGCGAGGTGACCATCCACAGCCGGCTCATTGTGATCCGGGAGAACCGGCCGGTCGAGATGACGGTTTCGGAGGTGTTGCGTTACAACACCGACCAGTTGGTGGCGATCCTGAAGCGGGAGCTGGAGTTGAAGGAGGGCAAACTGCTCGATGAGCTCCATTTTCGCACGCTCGAGCGCATCTTCATCGAACAGCGCATCTACAAAAAGATCGAGCAGTGCAAGACCAACGAGGCGGTCGTGGCGGCGGTATATGAAGGGTTCAAGCCGTTCCAGGCCGAGCTGCTCCGCCCGATTACCGATCCGGATGTGGAACGGCTGCTGACGGTGCGCATCCGGCGGATTTCGCTGTTCGACATCAACAAGCACCGCGAAGAGTTCAACCGGAGCAAAGCCGAGCTGGCGGAGACGCGCAAGAATCTCAAGAACCTGATCAAGTTCGTGGTGGGGCATCTGGAGGCGCTGCTCGAGAAGTATGGCCCGCTCTACCCGCGCCTGACCAAGAGCAGCCGCTACGATGAGGTGGAGGCCAAGGAAGTAGCCTTCAAGACCTTCAAGGTGGCGTATGACCGGGAGTCGGGCTACGTGGGCTACAAGGTGAGCGGGGACGAGTTCAAGGTGGACTGCTCGAAATTCGACAAGCTGCTGTTGATTTTCAAGGATGGTCATTACAAAGTGATTGAACTGCCGGAGAAGCTCTTTGTGGGGCCGGACGTGCTTTATTGCAGCACGCCGGACCGGGAGCGGATCTTCACGGTGGCCTATTCCACCCGGGATGCGGCCTATCTGAAGCGGTTTGCCTTCGGTGGCACGATCCTGGACAAGGACTACGAGCTGCTGCCGGAAAAGGGCAAGATCCTGTTTCTGTCGCCGGACACGCCGCAACAGCTTTACATCCGCTACAAGACCGCGCCCTACCAGAAGATCAATCAGCAGACCTGCAACCCGAGCGAGGTGGAGGCCAAAGGCGCCAAGACGCGCGGGCGGCAGATTTCGATCAAGGAAGTCTCGTCCATCACGGCCAGCCCGACGCGGGGCTGGGATGCGGAAGCCCCGACGACCAAAGTGATGTTTGCGTAGGCGGGGCGGATTTGCTTTGCCAGATGGGCAGATCTGAGCCAAACTGAAGGGGCATGGGTAAGAGACGAGAGGCGCGGGAACGCGCCGTACAATTTTTGTTCCAGTATGACCTCAATCCTCCCGAGAACCTGGAGGAGGCGATGGGGCGTTTTTGGGACTCGCAACGGGTAGCCGCCATCGAGCAAGAAAAGAAAGGCGAGGCGACCTGGGGTCAAGTGGTGCCGATGCCGCCTCCGGCGGCCGAGGAGACGGCGACGCGGCTGTTTGCCGAACCGCTGATCCGGGGGGTCCTGGAAAAGCGGGCGGACCTTGACGCATACATCCAGAAGTTCGCCAAGAACTGGGACTTGGCCCGGATGGCCACGGTGGACCGGAACGTGATGAGGCTGGCGGTGTATGAAATGCTGTTCCGCGAAGACATCCCCCCGGTGGTGAGCATCAACGAGGCGGTGGACATCGCCAAGAAGTTCAGCACCGAGGAGAGCGGCCGGTTTGTCAACGGCATCCTCGACAAGATTCGGGGCGAGATTCTGCGTCCGGCCAGGACGGTGAAAACTTGAACGTGTTCGCCGACCTGCACATCCATAGCAGTTTCTCGGACGGCACGCTGACGCCCGAGGAAATCGTGGCGCGGGCGGTGCAACATGATCTCCAGGCGCTGGCCTTGAGCGATCACGACAGCGTGGATGGATGCGAGCGCATGGCGGCAAGCTGCGCCAAAGCGGGCCTCGAATACATCCCGGCTTGCGAGCTGACGGCGGAGCAGGAGCACGAGGAACTGCATCTGCTGGCTTACTTCATGGACCCGACGGACCCGGCTTTCCTCGAGAAAATCGGGCAGTTTCAGACCGTCCGCCAGAACCGCATCCGGGAGATGGTCTCGAAGCTCAACCGGCTGGGGATGCCGGTGGAGGTGCAGCGGGTGTTTACGCTGGCGAATTGCCGCGCGCCCGGCCGCCCGCATGTGGCGCGCGCGCTGGTGGAGAAGGGCCTGTGTGGTTCGGCCGATGAGGCGTTTGACCGATTTTTGAAGCGGAACCGGCCCGCGTGGGTGCCCAAGTTTCGGATGTGCGCGGCGGATGGCATTAGCCTGATCCACCAGGCGGGTGGGCTGGCGGTGCTGGCGCACCCGGGGCTGAATCATTCCGACGAGTGCATACCCGTGCTGGTCGAAGCGGGGCTGGACGGGATGGAGTGCATTCATACCAAGCACTCGACCTCCATGTCCGAGCACTACCTGGAAGTGGCCGATCGCTTTGGCCTGCTCGTCACCGGTGGGTCCGATTGCCACGGACGGACCAAGAACGGGCCGCTGCTGGGGACGATCCACTTGCCGTACCAGCACGTTGAAAAACTGAAACAAGCTGTGACCGATCGCCGCCGCAGGCCTGCGGTGGCGCCCGCGCCTGATTCCTATGGGATTCTTTTCCAAGATTAAAGAGGGTCTGCAGAAGACCCATGCCAAGCTGGTCCACGAGATCAAACGCATAGTGACCCGTTCGCCGCGGCTCACGGGCGATTCGATCGAAGAATTGGAAGCCGCGCTGCTCGGGGCCGATCTCGGGTTGGCCATGACCAGCCAGATCATCCAGGCGGTGCGCCTGGCATACGAGAGCCAGGGCAAGACCGGGCTGGACATATTTGCGGTGGCGCAACGTGAGGTGGAGCAGAGCCTCTCGGCCAACGATCCGAAACTGCGCCATGTGCCGGGGGAGTTGACGGTGATTTCGTTGGTGGGCGTCAATGGGACCGGCAAGACCACCACGGGCGCCAAGCTGGCCAAGATGCTGCAGGACCAGGGCCAGACGGTGCTGCTGGCGGCGTGCGACACCTTTCGAGCCGCGGCCATCGAACAACTCAAGCTCTGGGGGGAGCGCGTGAAGGTGACGGTGGTGGCGAGCGAATATGGGGCGGATGCGGCGGCGGTGGCGCATGACGCGGTGGTGGCGGCGCAGGCGCGCCACGCGGCGTATTTGCTGGTGGATACGGCGGGACGCCTGCACACCAAACACAACCTGATGCAGGAGTTGCAGAAGGTTCACCGGGTCATGGCCAAAAAGCTGCCCGGCGCGCCGCACGAAACCTTGCTGGTGTTGGATGCGACGACCGGGATGAACGCGCTGACCCAGGCGCGCGCGTTCCACAAATCCGTGACGCTGACAGGCTTGGTGATCACCAAATTGGATGGCACGAGCAAAGGGGGCATGGTGGTGGCCATCCAAAAGGAACTGGGGCTGCCGATCAAGTTCATCGGAGTGGGCGAAAAGGCCGAAGACCTGCAGCCGTTTGATCCGAAACAGTTTGCCGAAGCGCTCTTTTCGATCAAGGAGTAGGCCGAAATGATCGAGGTTCATCCAGGCATTGCACACACCCAAACGCCGTGTGAGGGCACACGGCCCACAGGAACGGAGGTGCGCGCTTGCAGGCCGCGTGCCCTCAGGCGGCGCTGGGTGGGCGTCCCCGGCGGAGTGTGAAATATGCGGGTGAATACTGACGATGTCTGGTTCATGCGTCAGGCGCTCGGTCTGGCGCGGCGCGGCTATGGTCAAACCTCACCGAATCCGATGGTGGGAGCGGTGCTGGTCAAGGGCGGGCGGGTCATCGGCCAAGGGTGGCATCATCGGGCCGGGGAACCGCACGCGGAGATCGAGGCTTTGCGGAAGGCTGCGGCGCGCCACCTGTGCGTGGCTGGGGCGACGCTGTATGTGACGCTGGAACCGTGCTGCACCAGTGGGCGCACCCCGCCTTGCACCGACGCCATCGTGGCGGCGGGGCTTGGGCGAGTGGTGGTGGCGGCCACGGATTCCAATCCGAGCCATGCCGGGCGTGGTTTTACGATTCTCGAGCAAGCGGGGCTAAGGGTAACCCCAGGCGTTTTGGGGGAGGAAGCCACTCGTTTGAACGAGGCGTTCAACCACTGGATCCTCCACCGCACCCCTTTCGTTACGGTTAAGGCGGCCATGACGCTGGATGGCAAGATCGCCACGGCGACCGGAGAGTCGAAATGGATCACCAGCGAAAAAGCCCGGGCTCGTGGGATGCATCTGCGGCGGGGCGCGGATGCGATCCTGGTGGGGGTCAACACCGTTCTGGCAGACGATCCGGCATTGACCGTGCGGTGGGAGGGGATGGGGAAAGCGAAGACGCGCTGGAGGCAACCGCGGCGGATCATCCTGGATTCGCTGGCGCGAACCCCGCTGTCGGCGCGGGTGGTTTCAGATGAGTTTGCGCCTTGGACCACGGTGGTGGTGACCGCGGCCGCCCCGGGGAGGCGCGTCGCCGCGCTCGCGAAGAGCGTGAACATTTGGGTGGCGCCCGCCCGGCAGGGACACGTCAGCCTACGCTGGCTGCTGACCCGATTGGGCCGCGAGCAGGTCAGCTCGCTGCTGGTGGAGGGCGGTGGAGAAGTGAATGGGTCCTTCCTGGAACAGGGATTGGGAGGGCGCATCGAGTTCTTTTACGCGCCGAAGATTCTGGGCGGAAGAGCCGCGCGGAGAGGCGTGGCGGGCGAGGGGCGGGCGAGGCTTGAGGATGGGCTGGCACTGAAAGAGGTGGAATGGGGCCGGGCGGGGCAGGACTTGTGGCTCTCGGCGGTCCTGGACAATTCCATCCTTTCAGGATGAAGCTCGATTGGGTAGGGTGGGGGGGTTGAAACGCGACAAGACCAGGACTGGTTCCCGGTGGCCGGCGGCGGTTCCCTCGGTGGGTGCGGCGCGGGCTATGGCTGGTTTGCCGGGCGGGATTTCCAAGTCCGGCCGCTGGGTGTTCCCGCTGATCGCCCTCGTGCTGCCGCTCTTGGCGCTCTGCGCGACGGAGGTTTTCCTGCGGATGGCGGGATATGGGTATCCGAGCGGGTTCTTCATCAAGAGCACGGTGAATGGGGAAAGGGCATGGATTGAGAACCAGAAGTTCGGCTGGAGGTTTTTTCCCCCCGCCATCGCCCGGACTCCCGAGCCGATGGTGCTGGCGGCCGAGAAGCCGAAGGGCACCTGCCGGGTCTTCATTTTTGGCGAGTCGGCGGCCCAAGGAGACCCGGAGCCTGCGTTTGGATTCTGGCGGTATCTGCAGGTCATGCTCGAAGCCCGCTATCCCAGCGTGAAGTTCGAGATGGTCAACACGGCCATGACCGCGATCAGTTCCCACGTGATCCGGGAAATTGCGCGGGATTGCGCGGACAAGGCGGGGGATGTCTGGATCGTCTTGATGGGGAACAACGAAGTGGTGGGGCCGTTTGGAGCGGGGACGGTCTTCGGCCCGCAGGCACCCAACCTGGCCTTCATTCGAGGCAGCATCGCCTTCAAAGCCACGCGGTTGGGACAATGGCTGGCCAGGATGAGGCACAACGCCGCGGAGCCGGCGGTTTGGGAGGGCATGGAAATGTTTGTCCATCAGCAGATCCGGCGGGATGATCCCCGGATGAGTGTGGTGTATGATCATTTCCAGAAGAACCTGGCGAGTATCGTGCGGGAGGGCCGACAGAGTGGGGCGCGGGTGCTGGTCAGCACCGTACCGTGCAACTTGAAGGACTGCGCCCCGTTTGGTTCGATGCACCGCCGGGAATTGCACGCCACCCAGATGCAACAGTGGAATCAGGCCTTCGAGCAGGCGAATGGCCTGATGCAGGCCGGCAAGCCGGCCGAGGCGCTGGTGAAATATCGAGAGGCGGCCAAGCTGGACAGCGAACATGCGGAACTGCTGTTCCAATTGGCGCGCTGCGAGCTGGCACTGGGGCAGGTGCGCGACGCTCAAACCAACTTCACCCGGGCACGCGAGTGGGATACGCTGCGCTTTCGTTCGGACGCGCGCATCAACGAGATTATTGGTCAAAGCGCGCGGGCTTCAACCGGGGGTGAACTCGTGGACGCCGTCGAGGTCTTTGGACGGAACGCGCCCCAAGGGCTGCCGGGGGAAGAGTTTTTTTGGGAGCATGTGCATTTTCGACCCGAAGGGAATTATCTGTTGGCTAAAAGCATGTTGGAAAAGGTGGAGACGCTCTTGCCCGACTGGGTTCGGCAGAGGGCCGCAGTGGCGGGGAAACCGCCCACCTTCGAGGAATGCTCGCGGCGCCTGGCCTTGACCGACTGGGATCGCCTGAATGTAACCGATCAGGTGCTGCGGCGGATGAAAGGCGAGGCGCCGTTCACCATGCAAGCCAACCAGGCGGAGCGCTGCCGGCGGCTTGAAGCCCAGATCACTCAGGCTCGGACGGCGAGTGAACGGCATCTGCAGTCGGCGTGCGAAGAATATGAGGCGGCCCTGAAGACGGCTCCGACCGACTGGATGCTCCACGCGAACTTCGCGGGGTTGCTGGAGGGCGCCGGAGATAGTCCGAAGGCCCTGGACCAATGGCGGGCGGTCATTCAGCTTGTGCCCCATCATTTCACGGCCTGGTATCGGCTCAGCGATCTTGCGGAAGCGGTCGGAAAGCACCAGGAAGCGGGTGAAATGCTCCAGACCGCCCTTCGCCTGAAACCGAATTCGCCGGAGGTGCTGAACGGCCTGGGGCTGCTGCGTGCCAACGAAGGGCAGCGCGATGAGGCGATCGAGTATTTCGAGAAGGCCCTGCAGCTCCGCCCCAACTTCGCGGAGGCCGAGGTCAATCTGGGCCAGACGCTGGCGAGCCTGGGGCGCACCAATGAAGCCAAGCGTCTCTACGAAGGGGTGTTGTGTCTCAACACGAACCACGCCGCCGCACATATCAACCTGGGCAAACTCCTCGCCGCCGAAGGACGGACGGAAGACGCGGCGCAGCACTACGCCCAAGCCGTGCAGCTCAAGCCCGACAACGCCATCGGACACTTCAACTTTGGCAATGCCCTGGCCCGGCTGGGGCGATTTGCGGAAGCGCTCGGCGAGTACCAGCAGGCGGTGCGGCTCCGGCCGGCGTTCCCCGAGGCCCACCTGGCGCTGGGGCTGGAGCTGGCCCGCGCGGATCGTGCTGGCGAGGCCATCGCCCAGTTTCAAGAAACCCTGCGGCTCCAGCCGCAGTCCGTCGAGGCCCACCAAAATCTGGGCGTCGCGCTCGCCCGGCAGAAGCGCTACGCGGAGGCTTTCAAGGAATTTCAAGCCGTGCTCGAAATTCAGCCGCGCAATCCCACCGCTCAGAAGTACCTGGAGCAGGTGAGGGATTTGATGAAGCAGTGATAGGAAGGCAAACGGCATGAACAGCAGCAGCCTCTTGATCGGTTTGTGCCCCCTCACCCTGACCCTCCCCATGAACCGTCCCCCTCTCCCCGGCCCTCTCCCTCCGGGTTGCGGGGGGAGAGGGAGAAGAAGCGCACGAATGCATGGCGCCGCTCTCAATGGCAAAGATGGTTATAAGGTGGAGCTCCTTGCCACCGCACTCCAAATCCTTTTCTTGTTGTTTCTTCCTGTGGTTCTGCGGGCCGACGCGCAAGCGACTTCCGGCTCGCCGACCCCGGAGAACTCGCCACTCAACGCTCCCTCCAGCAGCGGTGTGATCATTGGGGCTGGGGAGACATGGCGCTGCCTCCGAACCGCGCCCGATGGGGCGGGGTTGCCGGCCAATTGGAACACCCCCGAGTTTGACGACTCGGGATGGAACTCCGTCATTACCGGAACCTCGTACGCTCCGGATGAAGATGCGG
>Ga0114951_10006086_pt1 | contig 10824 bp, 5 predicted proteins | sample AM7aDNAmetaG_FD_88677 | JGI IMG/M metagenome (GOLD analysis project Ga0114951, IMG submission 88677) | Freshwater microbial communities from Finland to study Microbial Dark Matter (Phase II) - AM7a DNA metaG | ecosystem: Environmental > Aquatic > Freshwater > Lake | place: Finland: Lake Alinen... | reverse complement strand
CATGAATGCCGCGAAGACTCCAAGTTTGTGTGTTTGCATAGATATGGACGTGCCGATAAAATGTATATCAAGGTACGAATAATGACCAAATTAATTATTGATTGGTAAGTGGCTCATTTTGATTTGTTGAGACGATGTGACAAAAGTCGAACCACCTGGCGGAGGATTTGTAACTTTTGAGTGAACTTTTTCCTGTCTTTCAGCTATAACGGCATAAAAAAATTTGGCTTCAACACCTTTAATAGGGAGCGGACACAAGAAATGCGACCAGCACGATTGTCGTTACACTGTCACGACAATCTCAAAATCAAAAACTGTTATGTAAATTACGACTTTGACCCGCACCTATGGGGCGAAGTTCTGAGCTTTTTGTTAATTTTGATAGGCGTTTCATATGCTGATAGAATAATTGATAGTTAAGTAGATGCCTACAGTATTGCGTATCGGGCCATATAGGTTTCATTTCTACTCCGATGAGTACAATGAACCTCCACACATTCATGTTGCGACTACCGATGGAGAATGCAAATTCTGGCTTGATCCAGTTAAGCGGCTGTCAACCGAAATTTGGCACCAAGAGTTATCAGAATAATAGAAAAGTTAGTGTTTGAAAACGAGGATTTTTTATTTGCGAAATTTCAGGAATACCATGTACGTTGATAACATTCAAATTGCAGAACCCATTGCACTAAATGCTTGGTGTACCGGGAGAACCGTTTTTATTGAACTGACCGATGGAAGAACAATTAGTTTTCCTGCAGCCAGGTTTAGAATTCTGGCTAGAGCAACTGAGGAACAATTGAAAGAAGTTACCATTCTTTTTAACGGCTATGCCCTTCGTTGGGAAAACCTGGATGAGGATATCACGGTTAAAGGCATTGTAGCAGGCAATTTCCAGTTGCCCTTACCTGAATGAAACCAATGCCTACTGTTTTCCTGGCTGATCCTTGGCAAAATCTTTACAGAAACAAAAAAACCACCTACCGGGTTTAATGGTAAGTGGTTCATTTTGATTTGTGGAGACGACGGGAGAAAAGTCGAACCACCTGGTGGACGATATTAAGATTTTGAGTGACTTTTTCCGGTCTTTATAGGCTGAAGACAAACAGTCTTAGCTATTGAAGAAAGCCTGCTCAATCGTGATTTTAATAAACATCGAATCGGACTATTTGTTGTAGTAAACTAATTAGTTAACTTTATACGATGATTAGAAGGTTGATGGTATCATAGGGAAATCTTATGATCTAAAGGACTTGGTATAATCAACATACTCGATACGATTCGTTACCTTTAACGAAATCATTTATTATATCGTGATTAAGTATCGAAACTTGCTTGCATTTGTATTTGGCGTCCTCACGTTGTTTGGATGTAAAAAAAATAATCCTCCTGAGATTATTGAAATTACTGTTTCTCCAATGAATGCTCCTGGAGGTACAACCCTCACAATATCTGCCCATGCGGTGGATGAGGATCAGGATTTGCTGAGTTATTTGTGGATATGTGAGTCGGGTATGTTTATTGAAGGGGCAACTTCTGCTCAAACTAAATGGAAAGCACCTGTATCACTTTCTGACGAAGTTTACTCAATGAAAGTGATTGTTTCAGATGCAATTGAATCAGTAAGTATGTCAACTCTTATTAATATTGGAAAGTCAGTGACTAGTTCAATTTCAGGATTTGTATATTTTTCAGGTTGTACTTTGCCAATTTCAGGGGTTACAGTCACAGTAAATAACAAATCCGCCACGACAGATTCTGATGGTTATTTCCTAATTGATGGCATTCCGGTGGGTGAAACTATTTTGGTTGCCAACAAGGAGGATTATGATACGGTATCAACGGAGATAATTGTTTCTCTGGAAGATAAGGATGAAGATCACCTTGTTTTTATGACATCACAGAAATTTTCTGCAAAAATATTTGGCACCATAACCGGAGATCACACTGGAGCTCCCAAACCAGGGCTAACCGTAATGGTTCTTAATCCTGATGGATCGGACAGCAATTTAAAATCAATAACAAATTCTTCGGGTTCCTACCAGCTACCTCCTGTTCCATTGGGAGAGAGGACACTGATCGTTAAGGTGTCTGAGATGGTAGTTTATGAAGCTGATATATTATTGGACGAACCTGATTATCACTATAATTTAGCATTACCTGAACCCTTTGAGTTTACTGATAATCGGGATGGGAACCAATACCAGGCTTTGAAAATTGGGACTCAAACCTGGATGATCAAGAACCTGGCCTATCTGCCAACAGTTAGTCCATCTTCAATTGGATCTGGCAGTTCTCCTTATTACTATGTTTATGCCTATGAGGGAAATAGCGTTGAGGATGCTATCGCGATGGACTATATGTATAAGGACTACGGAGTCCTCTACAACTGGGAGGCTGCCAAAACAGCTTGTCCTGAAGGATGGCATTTGCCAGGTGATGCAGAATGGAAAACCCTTGAAATATTGTGCGGTATGAGCCCTTTAGAAGTCGATGCACAGGATCTTCGCACATCAGGTAGAGCCGGAATGAAACTGAAATCGACTACGGGCTGGAACAGAAATTACCTCGATGGCAGCAGCGGCAACGGTGATAACAGTAGTGGTTTTAATGTTTTACCAGGTGGTTCGAGAGACAACAGTCCTGGTTTCTTATACCGGGGCGATGTCGCCTATTTCTGGTCGTCGGATGCCTGGGTTCGTGCCATTAGCAATAGTGATGACGGGGTATTACGCAGGAGCGACTTCTATGGTAATGGTTTCTCTGTCCGGTGTATTAAAAACTGACATTTGATTTAATGACACTAAGGAATATTTTCGGTCTTGCATTGCTTGTCCTTGTATCTGCTTGTGAAGAGGACCCAGTTATATATATACCCAGCAAATCAGTTCCGGTTGTATATGCCGTTTTTAATGATAATGACTCTATCCACACTGTACATCTTACAAGATCTTTTGGTGCCCGTATAGATCCAAAATTAGCTTCTCAGAATCCTGATTCACTGTATTTTCATGATGCTTCAGTGACCGTTGGATTTAAGCGTCGGGGAAGGGATTCCTGGGATAATTGTCTGGGCAAAAAGGTTTTTGATGGTTCAAAAGATTCTGGTTTTTTCAGATATCCTGATAATCAGTATTACCGACTTGAATATGATTTGACCCGGTTAATCATTATCGACTCAATACGTGTTCAGGTGGTTATACCAGATAATAATAGTGTTGAGGCCAAAATAGGAAAGGTTCAAAAGGTCAGAATAGTGGCCCCGATGAACGGACAGCAATTTATCACCCTGGTACCGGACAAACCCTTAATTATCTTGTGGGATCAAGGTTATCATGACTGGAGTGAATTTGATATTTCTTTTGAATTTATTGAGGAAACAGCCCAGGGTTTTCGGTCAAAATGGGTCAATATACAGAATACACAATTCTTGGTATCTCCATATGAAAAATACCGACAAATAGCTCTCCCCTATGACGAATTTATTAGTCAGGTAATACTTCAGATCGATGCAGACCCGAAAGTACTGCGTACCTATTTTGGATATGTGAGATTACACATTTTGGGAGGTGGCTCAGAAATGGTCGAATACATGAAATATTTGAATGGATTTAGTGATTATAATTTCAACGGATACTCGAACGTTTCAAACGGCATGGGACTTGTGACTTCTGTCACTGAAAATTTTAAAGATTCCCTTCGTTTTGATTACGAAACAAGACAAACACTTCTAAATGAACCCCGATTGAAAAAGCTCAAAATTTCACCTTGGGACAAAAGTCGAACCACCTGGAGGAAGATCTGAAACTTCTAAGTGAAATTTTCCACTCACTCAGAAGACCAATTCCTTCAATAAATCCATACCTTTGGATGAGGCCCCCCATCACATTTGTATTGATTCCAAGATATAATGAACGGTTCTATTTATTAAACATTTAAAGACCATGAAAGTATCTGCAAATTTGTTTTTACTGTCTCTGTTATTGGTCACTTTGAAATTGCCAGCCCAATCTGAGTTGAAAATGATAAGAGATAAAAAGGAGAGTGCTTTATCCTGGCCAGTCGTTCAACATCCTGAAACCCTACCATGGACCTGGTGGTGGTGGCACGGATCCGCAGCCAATAAAAATGATATCACCCGGCAGCTCGAAGCATTTCATAAAGCCGGATTCGGTGGGGTCAATATGGTGTTCCCTCTTAGTGTGGAGGATCCCGGTGCCCCGAAAATCAATTTCCTTTCGAAAGAGTATGCCACGCTGGTGATTCATGCCGTTAAGGAAGCCAGGCGGTTGGGTATGGATGCGGATATGGCGCCTGTCTCGGGATGGGCGTTCGGTGGGCCGACGATTACGAAAGACAAGGCCTGTGCAAAAGTGAAACTTAAGAAATTGGGAGCTGATATCATTTCCGGCCGGAAAAACATGTTTTTGTCTGCTCCAGAGGATGATTTTAACTTTGAAAACCTGGAATCGGTACTGGCTTTTTCGGAAAACGGTCAGAGGATTATCCTGACTGATAAAACAAAAGTGGATGGAACCATCGACTGGCAGATTCCGTCCGGGAACTGGACATTTTATGCCACCTACAGGCAACCCGGCAGTTCAAAGGTTCGTTTTCCATCGCCTGACCAGCAAGGATTTGTTGTGGATCACCTGAAAAAAGATGCCGTTCTGGAATACCTGTCCCAATTCGACCGGGCTTTCCAGGGAATCCCGAACAAGGACCTTCCCCGTGCCTATAACGTGGATTCCTGGGAGATCGGCCTTGACTGGACCAAAGGGTTTTTTGATGAATTCCTGAAACGCCGCGGATACGACCTCCAGCTTTATATCCCGGAAATGTTCCAGTATGGTGATAGCACACTGGTTAAGAGGGTGATTTGCGATTACCGCGAAACGCTTTCGGACCTGCTGATTGAAAACTTCAACAAGACTTTCGACAGCTGGACAGCCAGTCATGGAGGACAATCCATAGCCGAGATCCTGTCGGAACCTTCCAATATCCTGGACGCCAACGCGCAGGTGGATATCCCGCAGATGGACCTGGGGGGACAGTTATCGAGATACATCGTCGGGGGCCATTACATATATCCTGATTATGATGAAAAATGTGCAGCTTCCGTAGCTCATTTCTACGGCAAACCTTATATCTCGTCGGAAACATTCACCTGCATGGGTCCCGTACTGAACACCCCTCTCCAGTTTTGCAAGGAGAAGCTGGATTACGACTTTTTTGCGGGTGTCAACCAAACCTGTTTTCACGGCATCGCCTATTCACCTGCATCCGCTCACTGGCCCGGATGGCTGTTCTACGCCGGAACCCACCTGGGCGAGTTCAATCCGCAATGGGCCCAGATCGGGCAGCTCAATACTTACATCACACGCTGCCAGTCGTTCCTGCAAAAGGGCAGGCACGACTGTGACCTGCTTTTCTACCTCCCGTATCACGATATTTTCTCCCGGATTGATTCGGATCCCGGAAAGGCTCCCAGATGGTGGGGGTACGTGCCGGCGGAGAATTATCCAACAGCCGGGACCCTGGCCAAAATCGGCTGCGATTTTGATTTTTTCTCGGAAAAAATGCTCGCTGAATCGATCAGTACCGACCAGGGCAAACTTGTTACACCCGGCAACCGGTACAAGGCCATTGTGCTAGCCGACTGCCGGCGCATCCCGGTTGAAACCCTGCAGAAGGTGCTTAAACTGGCGGAACAGGGGGCCACGGTGCTGATGATTGGTGCCCTGCCTTCCGATGTTCCGGGGTTTTACCGGTGGGAACAGCGCCAGGAAGAATTCAGCAGGCTGATGAAGGACCTCAAGGCAAAAACAAAGATCATCAGCGATGACATCAGCCTGGCTGCCATTGGATCAGGCCGGGTTATATTCGGAAAGGATGTGAACAAGGTGATCGCTTATGCGGGTATCGACAGTGAAACGATGACCAATGACGGTCTTGAGTTTACCCGGCGCCGGGATACTGACGGATGGATATACTTTATTGCCAACCCGGCTGAAGGCAATGCTGTCGCAAAGTGGATCACCCTGAGTGTGAATGGCAGGTCAGCCGCACTGTTTGATCCTATGACCGGCGAAACTGGCCGGGCTGCATTGCGGACTGCTAACGGAAAGGCATCGGTTTACCTTCAGCTGAAACCACGTGAATCTGTTATTGTAGAAGTATTGGATAATCAGATTGATGGATCTGACTGGAATTATAAAACTCCCGCCGGTGATCCGGTTGTTATTTCTGGTAGCTGGAAGGTTACTTTTCTGAGCGGAGGCGAAATTCTGCCGCATCCGGAGGAGATCAGCCGCCTGTCGTCATGGACCGATTGGCAATCTGACCAGCGCTCTGCACTTAAAGGATTCGCGGGTGTGGCGCGTTATTCGATCACATTCACCGGGCCATCGGTCAAAGCGGATGATTATTACCTTTCTCTCGGCGAAGTGTGCCACACGGCCAGGGTGATCCTCAACGGCAAGCTGCTAGGTGATGTGTTTTCGCGCCCGCTGCAGGTCCTTTGCGGAAATGCCCTGCAGCCGGGCACCAATACCCTGGAGATCGAGGTGGCAAATACCCCTGTCAACCGGATAGCCGATCTGGATATCAGGGGAATCGACTGGTATTACAAAACCCCCGGAATGGATTTGTCGAGCTGCGAGTGGGATAATACGAAGAAGGACTCAACCTGGGTGCCGCAGCCTTCCGGTCTGCTCGGGCCGGTTGAACTGAGCCCGGTGAGGTTCCAGAGGATGAAAAAGTAGATGAATAGAATTAAAATTAAAAGGATAGATAAAATGAAGCTTTTAGCGAAAACTGTCGGCATTTTATTAATTATCGCACCGTTTTTATTGAATTCATGCGATAAGAATAAAATTTTCTCCATTCAAAAGGGCAATATAAAAATCGATTTTTATTCAGATAAGCCTGTATTTAAAAATGTTATTTATTTAAAGGATACGATACGTCCGGCGGTTGGCAAAGGTCTGACCATTAATAATATAATGAAGGAATGGAAGCAGTGGGAAATTAAATCATCACTCAAAGGCGATACCGTGGTTTATCAGATGGAACTGGAATCGCCTGAAATAAAAGCCGATTTCGTTTACTGGATCGATTCATCTTCCGTCAGGATGAAAATCAGGAATGTGGCCGACAAGTCCGGGACCTTGAAAGAGATTGGCCTCGAAGATCAGCCCTGGATAACGGTTTCCGATACGAGCTACCGGTGGTGGACGGTGAAGAACTGGACCCGGGAACCCTTTGTATCGAAAAAAGTTTTCAGCCGGGGCATAGGGATGTATAATGCCGTCACCGGGAATGCCCGGGATACCATTCAGGAAAAGGGCCAGCCCTTTTTCGCCTGCATCTGGCAACCGGAGAAGTTTTGTGTAGCCGTGAAAACCAATATGGAAGTTTACCCCCTGCGGATCTGGAGCGACGGCGCCGGATGCAACCTGGCACCCAACAAGTATTATTACCGCGTGAAGGATTTGAAAATGCCCGATTTCGAAGCACAGCTGGTCTTTATCGGCGACCTAAACGGTAATGGCCGGAGCGACAGGGGCGACTATTTCATCTGGTGCAACCGGCAGATGAAGGGTCCGGATGTATTGCACAAAAATGCGATCTGGTACAAGATCAAGATCAATGACGTAGTCAATAAAAACGATCCTCCCACCAACCTGGCCGAGTCGAAGCAGATCATCGACTATATCAAAAATATCACCGATGGCATCCCTCAAATCATTTATATCGTTGGCTGGCAGTATGATGGCCATGATACCGGCTACCCGGCCTTCGACCAGCTCAACCCACGGATGGGAACGAGCGAAGAGTTGTATGCCCTATCAAAATACTGCGACAGCCTTGGATCAGTGCTGAGCGTTCACAACAACATGTGCGATGCCTACAAGGGAAACAAATATTTCTCACCGGATATCATGGCCACAGATTACGATGGCTCTCCCATGTTTTGGGAGATATTCCACGATAGCGCTTTCCATGTATCACATTATAAGGATGTTAAAACCGGTATGATTTTCAAGCGGCTCGATGAGCTGTTCAAAATTTTCCCCATACACCGGAGTATTCATTTTGATGCCATGCGCGTGACCAACTGTAATCCTGCCTGGGAAAAGGATTCCATCGGCGTGCTGGAAGAGTATTATCTCGGACTGAAACCCATCGCTGAGTGGTTCCGTCAGAAAGGAGTGCTCATCACCACCGAAACGCAGAATGGCAATCCTGTCGACCTGTCGCCGCTTGTAGTGGGCATGTGGACCAATTTCCGCCTGATTCCGGAATACCGGCAGATTTACCACGGCAAGATCGTTGCCGGCGGAATCCCGGAAGGCGAAGCCCCGTTCAGGGAATTGTGCGGCTCGGGTAATTCCATAACACAGGATATATCCTTTAAGCCTTTCAAGGGGCTCCTCGATTACCAGACCAACAAGGCGCATATGAAGGAAGTCATTTTCCTCAGCTCCCTCCTGTACCAGTTTTTCCTGACCAAAGAAATGCTGGAGGTCGACCGGAACGAATCCGGCTTCCGTATCCGTTTCTCGGATAATGTGCTGTCGGTTTACGATAAGGCCTCCGACCATCTGAAGGTTACCTGGAAGGATATGGTGATTGCAGAAGATGATGAGCGGTTCATTCCCACCCACGGTGGAATATATGCTTACAGCCAGAAAGGGGCCAGCAAGGAATGGGTTCTGCCGGCAGATTACCGGAACGCAAAATTAAAGGTGTATGAATTGACTGATAAAGGCAGGAAAGATTTTAGTAATTTTAAAATCGCTGATGGAAAAATCAGATTAAAATTAGTTGCTAATCAATCAGTTAAAATCATTATTGAATAAACCTTCCGCTAAATCCCAGGTGTATGAAACTGAAGCGAAGTTTTTTCCCGTGCCTGTTTGTGGTAGCTATATCCATGACCGGGACGTCCTGCGCCACCGTTGATCCCGGTGTGCAGCCGGTAAGCCTGGTGTGTGAATTCTTTGCCGGTCCCGTAGGGATAGATATTCCCCGGCCGCGGCTGAGCTGGAACATCCGGACAGAGGAGCGTAACTGGAAGCAGTCGGCCTACCGCGTACTCGTGGCCTCCGACAGCCTGAAACTGGCTTCCGGAGTGGGGGATGCCTGGGACACGGGCCTGGTAAAGTCGACAGAGTTCCTGAATATCAGCTATTCAGGGGTGCCACTGGTTTCGGTGAAGAAATACTGGTGGAAGGTCAAGGTATGGGATAGCCACGGCCGGGAATCCGTCTGGAGCGATCCGGCCAACTGGACAACAGGCATGATGAATCCGGGCGACTGGACGGGGAAATGGATCGCTTCCGACCTGGAACTGTCGCCGTTGCAGAAAGAACTTAAAGCCCTTCCCGATTTCGGAATGGAACCGGAGAGTGAAATGTGGGCCCTGAATGAACGGATCAGGAAAAGAACCGACAGCATAACCTCGGCCCCGGCAGTTTATCTGCGCAAGGAGTTCGAAAACGGTGGAGTGGTTACCAGGGCGGAGGCCAACCTATGCGGCCTCGGACTCAATGAACTGTATATCAATGGTAAAAAAGTCAGCGACCAGCTTCTCAATCCCGCCCAGTCCGATTATCAGAAACGGATATTTTACCAGTCGTACGATGTCACGAATTTCATCCGGCAAGGGGCAAATACGCTGGGCGTGATCCTGGGCAACGGCTGGTACAACCTGGTCATACCGCATGCCCTGCGCTTTTACGCGGCGGATTATATTGCACCTCCGCGGATGAATTTCCGGCTCGATCTTTTCTATGCCGATGGCAGCCGCAAGACGGTTTTGTCTGACGAAAGCTGGAAGTTTACCACCGATGGGCCGATCCGCTTCAACAGCCTGATCAGCGGGGAAACTTACGATGCCCGCATGGAGATCCCGGGCTGGAACACCAGTGGCTATGATGACCATGCCTGGAGAAAAGCTTTACCGGCAGAACCACCAACCGGTCGGCTGGAGGCGCAGATGCTTTATCCTGTGCGGGTGGTCGACACTGTAAAGGCTGTTCGTATAACACAAACCAAATCAGGTTATTATGTGAACCTTGAAAAGGAGATCACTGGTTGGTGCTCCATCCGGATAAAAGGGGAAAAGGGGAAAAAGATCACCGTGAAGTTCCCGGGGATGGGCAGCCACACGCTGGGACGTTACCAGACCTGCGAATACATCTTCAACGGAAGTGAAGCTGAAGCGTTCAATGCCCGGTTCTGCTACAATGGCATCAAGACAATAGAGATTTACGGGCTGGATTATCAACCGGAACTGACTGACATCAAGGGGATTTCAGTCCATACCGATTTCCCCCAGGCAGGGAAATTCTCTTGCTCCAACGAGGTGTTTAACAGCCTGTATGCCATTTTGGTACACACCATGCGTAACTACGTGGTGCACATACCGAACGACCCCGTGCGCGAGAAGGCGGGCTGGACTCAGGACGTTGAAAGCTTTTTCGATGCCGAGGCTTACTCGATGGATTGCCGTTCGATGTATATAAAATGGCAGCATGACTTTCTCGACATCATTCATGCGAATGGTTATGTTCCCCCTGTGGCTCCGGGCCGGTTCGACGGTCCGACGATCAACTGCCCCTGGTGGGGTGGAATGATCGTGTACCTGCCCTGGAGGATCTATCAATATTTCGGTGACCGGAAGATTCTGGAGGAGAGTTACGCTGCGATGAAACAATATACCGGTTACCTGGAATCGATCGATAGCAGCCGGATTATCAACTGGGGTCTGGGCGACTGGCTCGAGCCCGGCAGTGTGAGGCCGGTGATGACGCCCGT
>Ga0114951_10006085_pt1 | contig 10825 bp, 5 predicted proteins | sample AM7aDNAmetaG_FD_88677 | JGI IMG/M metagenome (GOLD analysis project Ga0114951, IMG submission 88677) | Freshwater microbial communities from Finland to study Microbial Dark Matter (Phase II) - AM7a DNA metaG | ecosystem: Environmental > Aquatic > Freshwater > Lake | place: Finland: Lake Alinen... | reverse complement strand
GGAGGGGGGATGGGGGTTCGTGCTCATCATGGGTTGGGATTCTGTCCGATAAATGCGGTATGAAATGGTTGTCAATGAGTGTTCTGGCACTGGCGGGGTGCCTGGGCGGGGTGTATGCGCTTGGCGAGAGTGCGCCTGCAACGCAGGGGGCGGCGAGTGCGACAACGGCGCCGGCAGTTGCGGCGGTTGCGGAAAGTAGTCCATTGCCCGGCTCGCGTGTCCTCAAGACGTTTGATTTTGAAGAGATGGCGTTGCACAACTTCGAAGCGACGCCGATGTATTGGTCGCGTGTGGTGGGGCATGGGTATCCGTCGTTTACTTCGGCCAAGTTCGTGAAGGATGTGCATCGGTCGGGAGAAACGGCGTTTGAGTTGCAGATCGATGGGGGATCGGTGGCGTATCAGTATGCGCCGGGGCGGATCGCGGTGAATCCGAATGCGGATTACTACGTGATTGGGTTTGTGAAGACAACGCCGATGGCGTATGCGCGGGCGGAGATCACGGGGTGGTTTGCGGATGAGCAGGGGAAGTTGCTGCCATCGACGGAGACGCATTCGGATCGGTATGCGGCACCGGTTGGCGGGAAGGCGGATGGTGGGGGGGCAGCGGGCGACTGGCATGTTTTGCATGTGTTCATGCCGGGGCAGAGTGTGCCGAATGCGAAGTCGCTGGTGTTGCAGATGGGTTTGTATCAGCCGCGGCAATTGTCGAATGGGGTGCTGGGGCGGTTTGAGTTGTATCAGCAGGACATCAAGGGTGCGGCGTGGTTTGATGATCTGGTGGTTTTTCAGTTGCCGCGGCTTTCGGTAGCGGCGGCGGCGGGCGTGGCGGGGAATATTTTTGGGCCGCGGAAGAATATCGAGTTGGATTTGACGGTGGCGGATTTGGGGCGGGAGAAGCTTTCGGCGGGTTTGACGATTGCGGATGCGGCGGGGAAGGCGGTGCTGGGGCAGCGGTGGGATGTGCAGGCGGATCCGAAGACGCCGTGGACGCAGCATTATACACATGAGCCGCTGGGGCCGGGGGTATATACGGCGACGCTGGATGTGTTTGAGAGGAATGTGTTGATCGCGCGGCGGCAGATGCGGTTTGCGTGTCTCGCCGAGGCGGGTTTATACGATCGGCCGGCGCCGGAGTTTGGGGTGGTGGCGACCTCGTGGCCGGTGGATGCGTGGGGGGAATTGCCGGCGATTCTGAAACATACGGGGGCGGGATTTGTGCAGTTGCCGGCGTGGCGAAAGGATATGTCGGACGATGCGGTGTTTCGGCGCGATGTGCCGTTTGAGACGCTGGTGGGGAGTTTGGAGCGGATGGGCTTCCGGACGCTGGCGACGTTTGCGGATGTGCCGACGATTCTTTCGGAGAAGCTGGATGAGAAGCGGGTGTTCGCGGGGGATCCGTTGCTGGCGCTGGTGGATGCCGATGCGAGCGTGTGGCGGCCGTACTTGTCGTTTCCGCTGGCGCGGAATGCGAATCATGTGGAGCTGTGGCAGATCGGGGCGCATCCGGATGCGTCGGCGTGCGTCAATGGAGCGGGCACAACGCGGTTTGCGGTGGGCGATGCGCGGTATGGGAAGTTGTACGGCAAGTCGTATGCGGAGTTGTCGGCATTGATCAGCAATCCGCAGATGGTGATACCGTGGGATGCGCTTTACGATTTTGATGCGACGGTTTTTCCGCATGCGATTCTCAATTTGAAGTTGTCATCGGGGATCAAGCCGAGCCAGATTCCGACGTATATTGCGTCGTTCGGCGCGGAGGCGGGAGGGGCGACGGAGGCAGGGGGAGCGGCCACGGCGCCGGCGACGACGGGAGGAATTCAGAATTCGGAATTCAGAATTCAGAATTCGAATGTGATTGCGCTGATCGAACCGCTGAGTGAACGCGGATATGCGCGGACGGACCGGATGGCGGATTTTGCACAGCGCGTCGTTTACGCGCGGTCGGCGAATCCGCGGATGGTGCTGGTGGATTTGCCGATGGCGCGGCGTGCGATGATGGGCAATCCGGGGTCGACTGCGGAGCCGGATGAGTTGTTTGTGGTGTACCGGACGCTGGCCAAGGCGCTGGGCGGGGCGGCATTCAAGAGGGAACTGCCGCTGGCGCCGGGGATCAAGGCGTTTTTGTTCGATCGCGGCGGAGCGGGGATCGGTAAAGTCAGTACGGGGGGAACGATGGTGATATGGAATGAATCGGCGGAGAGTTCGACGGTGCCGCTGGAGATGCCGCTGGGCGCGGCGCCGCGCGTGGGGGACTTGATGGGCAATGTGCAGACGCTGGCAGTGGATGCGGCGGGGCTCGTGCGGTTTAACGTGACGGCGATGCCGCTGATTGTGGACCAGCTGGATTCGCGCATGGCGGAGTTGCGATGTTCGTTTGGGCTGGGGGCGGCGTCGATTCCGGCGGGTGTGGGGAGCATCAGCACGGAAGTGCTGCTGACGAATCCTTATGCCGAGGTGCTTTCGGGGACGCTGCGGCTGACGCCGCCGAAGGGGTGGTCGATCGATCCGCCGAGTATTGCGGTGTCGCTGGCGTCGGGTGCGAAGCTGCGGCAGCCGGTGACGATACGTTATCCGTATACGGAGAGTACGGGGTCGAAGGTGATTCGCGCGACGCTGTCGTTTGATGGCGCCGCGCAGCCGCTGGACATGATGACGATGGTGACGTTGCATTCGGAGACGGTGGAGACGGAAGTTTTTGCGCAGATCGTTCCCGATGCCGATGGGGGCGGCGGGGGTGAGTTGGTGCTGCAGCAGATGATCACGAATGTTTCGGCGGAGCCGCTCAACGCGCAGGCGTATGCGTTGGTTCCGGGGTTTGCGCGGCAGCAGCGGTTTGTGCTGGAGCTGCAGCCGCGGGCGACGGTGATCAAGCGGTTCACGTTTCCGCTGGCGCAGTATGCCAGCAGGAAAGGACCGTTGACGGCGGCGGAGGCGTTGGAGCGTCTGCATGGTAGGTCCGCGACGCTGGGGCTGCGGCAGAATGATGGGAAGACGCTGATTACCAAATCGGTTCCGATTGAGTAGAGTCGGGGATGCGGCGTGCACTGGCACTGCGGTGGGGGACGACGTAAATTAGCCACAAATAAACACGAATGAACAGGCTTTGTTGAAACCCTCGAGATTCGACTTGCGAGGAACGCGAGATCGATCGCCCCTTTGGGGCTCGACGGCATCTTGTGGGACTTTTTCCAGGGGTTCCCTTCGGTCACCCCTGGCTATTCACGCGGGCCCCGTTGGGGCCAACGAGGATTTCAACAGAGCCGAATGAACACGAATGGCCATGGAGGCCACAACTTGTAAGGATTTCTTACACGTTCGATCTGAGGGCACGCGCGAGGTTCAGCAGAGACAACATATACGGTGAAGGGGAATCATCACCGAATGCAGTTATCCGGAAATTCCAGATAACTGCCGTGGACGGGGCGAAAATACGACACCCAACACTACCGCCTCGATGTCATTTCCGCCGTCGGCTATTGCTTTCGCGGTGCTCGGGGTACGCGGTTCCGGCATTGGACTAATCGTTCATCTGCACGGCTATTTGCACGACACACGCTCACCCGCCACAATCAGTTGAATGGCCACGCTACTTCACACGCGCTGCGTTACTCATCTTTCTGCGGTTGATCCGCTGGATGTGCTGGAGCATTTGGCGGGCACGTTTGGCGGGGATATGGCGTTACTGCACTCGGGGACGGGGCGGGGGCAGTCGGTGTTGGGGTTTGGGCAGCTTTGTACGCTCAGTATCGATGCTCAGGGTGTGCCATCGGTGTGCTTTCCGCCTGCACTCGGCACGCTGTTGCCGCCGCCGAACGAAGACGATCCGCTTGGTGTGCTGCAGCATGTGATTGCCGCGGCTCCGTTTGATGCTCCGCATCCACTGGTCGGCTGGCTGGGGTTTATTTCGTATGACATTGGGCGGACGCTGGAGGCGATTCCGTCGCATGCTGTGGATGAGTTGCGCTGGCCGCTGCTTTTCTGGAGCTTGTACGCGAACTATCTAGTGTTCGATCAGGTGGCCAAGACGGTGGCGGTGTTTACGGTGGAGGAGGAGGCGCGGGATCCGGCGGGGGTTGTGGAGATGCTGGAGATGGTGCGGTCGAAAGCGCAGTGCGCTGCGATGAAGCATGCTCAGCGGGGCCCCTGCCCCACTGAGCATGGCACCCAGACCCGGAGTGGAGGCGCGGCACCGGTGATTGTGGAAGAGCAAGCCGCTGAGGCTTTTTGTGAAAAGGTGCGGAGGGTGCAGGAGTATATTTCGGCGGGGGATATTTATCAGGCGAACTTGGCGCAGCGGTGGAAGGTTCGCACCGCCGAGTCACCGGTGCGGACATTTCGGCGTCTGTGCAAGGAATCTCCTGCACATTACGCGGCATATTTGCGTATTAAGACGCCGGCGGGGGGGCAATTAGTGGAGCGGCACATTCTTTCCGCTTCGCCGGAACTGTTTCTTACGATAGCGGATGGTCGGGCTGTCACCCGTCCGATCAAAGGCACGCGGCCACGTGATCTTCATGATGCCGGTCGGGATGGCGCACTTCGCGAGGAATTGCTTGCGTCAGCAAAGGACCAGGCGGAGTTGGCGATGATTGTGGATTTGCTGCGGAATGATCTGGGGCGGGTGGCGCAGTTTGGGTCGGTGCGGGTGACGGAGGCGCGGGCGATGGAGGCGCATCCGACGGTGTGGCACACGGTAGCGACGATTGAAGCGGATCTGCGGCGGGATGTGAAACTTGCGGAGATATTGGCGGCAGTATGTCCCGGGGGATCGATCACGGGGGCGCCGAAGATTCGGGCGATGCAGATCATTGAGGAGCTGGAGGGATTCCGGAGGGCGCTATACTGCGGGAATATCGGAGTCATTTCGCCGGATGCGCGATCGATGGCGCTGAACATTGCGATTCGGACGATCCTGATGCAGGAGGGGATGGCGTACGTGTATGCGGGTGGGGGAGTGGTGGCGGATTCGGATCCGCAGTTGGAATATGAGGAGACGTTGCACAAGGCGGCGGCGATGTTTCGGGCGCTGGGGATAAATAGAAAATAGAAAATGGAAAATAGAAAAAGGGGATGGGGAATTTTCAATTATCAATTTTCAATTATCAGCGCGGCATGCTTGGCCATGGGTTTCGTTCCATGGTTAAGCATGATCGCGTCTGAAATGAGTCGGCGAATGGCTATTTGCGGGCCTCTTCCAAGCAGAGGACGCCGTAGGCGGTGACGAGGATGGGGTTGCCTTCGAACCAGCGGGGGCTCTTGGGGTTGACCCAACTGCCGTCGCCGGCCTGGGCGTGGGTGAGGGCGTCGGTGAGTTCTTTGCGCCAGTCATGTTTGACGCCCTTGGCGTCGGTGACGGTGTCGTGGCCGAAGGCGTGCATGGCGCGGGCGAAGGCGTGGTAGTAGTAGTATTGGCCATCAAAGGAGGCGGAGCCGGGGTTAAATTCGAGGGTCCAGTTGGCGGTGATCCACTTGATGGCAGCTTTGACGCGGGGGTCTTTGTCGGTGAGTCCGGCGTAGAGGAGGCTCTTGAATCCGGCATAGGTCATGGAGCCGTAGGAACGGAGTTGCGAGCCGCCTTCGAGTTTGTCGATATCGCCGAACTTGGATTCGCCGCCCTCGGCTGGGGTGTAGATGAAGCCGCCGTCGGTGGCGCCTTTGGCGAAGGTCTGGTCATTGGTTTCGCCATTCATCTGGCTGCGGGTGACGAAGACGAGGGCTTTCTGGATGGCGGGGTCGGTGGCGGGGGTGCCGGAGTCGTGGAGGGCTTCGATGAAGTAGGAGGTGTTGGAGAGGTCGGGGCGGTCTTCGCCATAGCCGGCGCCGCCATACCAGGGATGGTCCTTGGTGATCGTGTTGCCTTTGCTGTCGGTTTTGCCTTCAACCTGCTGGAGGGATTTGAGGAAGTCCTGGAGGCCTTTGATCTGGTCCTTGAATTTGTCGCCGGGGAGCGAGGCGAACATGCTGAGGACGACGCAGGAGTTGTAGTTGGGGTTGGAGTCTTTGAAGTAGCCCCCTTCTTTTTGGCGGAAGGTTTCGATGAAATCGAGGGCTTTTTTGACGGCGGGGTCGTCGATGGGCTTGCCGCCCTGAACGAGGCCTTTGACGACCATGGCGGTGACGGCGGGGCCGACCTGCGGGAGCCAGGCGCCGGTGGGGTCTTGATGGGCGATGAGGTAATCGATGGCTTTCTTTTCGGCATCCGTCTGGGGGCGTGACTCAGGAGGAGCGGTGATGCCAGCGGGGGCGGCGGCGGGGTCTTCGGCGACGGCCAGCAGAGCGGAGCCGGTCAGCAGTGCGGCGATCATGGTTGCGGCAAGGTAGGTCTTCTTCATGGCAGAACCTCAGAATGAGCGTGGTGTGGTCATGTTTCACAAAGCATTTTAGCCCAAGGGAACGGGTCGAGGAAAGGGCGAAACTTAAATTTTTAGGTTATTGCACTGGGGGTGAGATTTTCGGGGAATGTTGACCGGGCGTACGACTGGGTGGATCATCGGCGGGCATGAATATATTGATCATCGGCGCGAGCGGGTTTGTCAGCGGGGCGATGGGGCGTCACGGCGTCAATCGCGGGGACAAGGTGTGGGGGATCTCGCGCGGGACCAAGCCGGTGCCGCAGGGAGTGATCGGCATAACGGCGGACCGCAAGGATCGCGCGGCCTTTGCGGCGGCGATCGACAAGATCAAAGACTCGTGGGATCTGGTGATCGACTGCATTGGATTCAGTGCAGACGATGCCCGGCAGGATTTGGACTGTTTTGAAGGGCGAGCCAAACATCTGGTCTATGTTTCATCGGATTTTGCATGCAGCCCTGTGGGGAGGCCATGGAAGATCGATGAGACGTTTGGCCGCTTTGATACATCGGGTTATGGAGCGGGCAAGCGCCAGGCGGAAGAAGTGTTACTGGAGGCGGATGGGGGGGAAATGCGGGTGACGATTCTTCGGCCGTGCCATATTTACGGGCCGGGCTCGCTGCTGGGGTGTTTGCCGGAGCATGGGCGCGACGCGAAGTTGATTGCGCGAATGCGCGCGGGTGAGACGTTGAAACTGGTGGGCGGGGGATACTTTCTGCAACAGCCGGTGTTCGTGGGGGATCTGGCGGCAATGGCGTACAGTTGTGTGGGGAAGGAAAGCGCGGCCAGCGAGGTTTATTTTGCGGCGGGACCGGAGGTGATTCAGTCGCGGGATTACTATCAGATCGTGGCGGATGAACTGGGAGTCAAGCTGAATTTGGTGGAGACTTCGATTGAGGAGTACCTCAAGAAGCATCCGGGGAACGGGGCATATTGCTGCCACCGCGTATATGCGATGGACAAGGCGCGGCAACATGGGCTGGCAGTACCGGCAACGCTGGTGCGTGAGGGATTGAAGGAGCACGTGGCGTGGGCAGTGGAGCATCAGTAGGGGGATCGCGCCATGAGTGGTTGGCCAGTCAAATGATGTTAAAAGGAAACGCGACCCGGACTTCAATGGTCCGGGTCGCGTTATAGGGAGATCCCCGTAAGTTGACCTGCCTTTAGTTCTTGCGCCGGCGTAACAGGAGGCCCGAGGCGCCGAGCGCCAGGAGCGAGAGGGAAGCCGGTTCGGGGACGCCGCCGCCGCCGGGTGCGCAGTCGGCGCAGGGGACGTTGGGTGTGAAGATCTTCCATTCTTCAAAGCCGGATTCGGTGGAGCCGGCGTCCGGTCCGCCAGCGTCAGATCCGCCGAAGAGGGAGTAGACATAGAGATAGTGATTGGCGTCATAGAGGGCGGAGAGATCGATGCCTGTGAGGTCGATCTTGACGAGGAGGTCGGCTTGGCCGCTGCCGCCGTTGCCGCTGGCGAGGTTATTGGCGGCATCCATGGAGATGTCATAGTTATGGCTGTTGCTGGTGCGGAGGCTGTCATTCATGTCGAAAATTGTGACATCGGTGCCGGTGGGGTTGGGGATGGGATGCAGGCCGGCGGCGGTCCAGGGATCGGTGTCGGCTGGTCCGCTCTTGTTGACGCTGTCAGGCTTGTCGGTGGAGACGACGAGCACGAGGCGGAGCAGGGAAATGCCGCTGGTGGGATCGGGCTTCTTGGCCGAGCCAGGTTCGTTGTAATCGAGTGCCAAAGTGATGGCGTGTCCAGCATCGACTACCTGATTAAAGTGAATGAGGGGATCGGCGGGGCCGTTGGATGTCAGATCGTAGGTATCGCCCTTTTTGTCATCCGTGGTGTTGTAGCCCTGTTCGCTACCAGTGCGTTGGATGCGGACGAAGGGGTTGAAGACGCCGGAGCCGGCGGGTTGGAGGTCGGTGAGGCTGAAGACGGTGTTGGTGGTGTTGGCGGAGAAGCTGGTTGTGCCGTTAGCGAGCAACGAGATGTCGTCGACGGCGGCAAGCGCGGGGGTGCTCATTGCAGCGGCGAAGACTGCCGAGGCGAACAAAGCGGAAATGCTGCGATTCGTAAGAAGTTTCATGGCTCTCTCCTTTTGGGTCCGGCCGCGGCCTTGTATATGAGGTCGCCCCACGCGGACTGTCTCTCTCCCGAAATTCGAGCGCGGGCATGACACCATGCCCGCGTGATTTCCTTAAGGAAGGTGCGCAGCCTGTGCTCCGTTGGCACGGCCATGACCTGCACAAAATCTGCCTGGTTGGGCGGGCAGATTTTGTTCCCAAACTATGCAAGGGGGTTTTACTGCACGGCGCTCGAACGAGAACCGCTCTCTCTCCCTTGCATTTACCACCACATCCGGTCGTACTTCCGGAGTCGGATATGCAATGCACCCACTCCCGCGCAAGAACAGTTTCGCGCGGTCATTAGAATTTCAACTTTCAGTTATGGAGAGAAAGGAAATACAGTCTAAGGTTGGATTCTCTCTCTCCGAATCGACGGCGTGCCCCACCTCGATTCTGGCTTTAGTATTCCCCCAATTCTCGGTCTAGGCAAGCAAAAAGGTAACCTTCTCATCCTGTTTTAATCTGGCCATGGGTTCGATCGGTAAACTGTGATTGGGGTGTGAGTTGTGAGATTGACACTTTTGTGATGGGCAGGGGTTCGAAGGCGACGGTATAAGAATCCAGATGCCGGCGTTCGGCGAAAGCAGCATGCCGCTATTTGGTTCGCCCGGGCTTTCCTGCAGGTACTCCACTGCAATAAGTGGGAAGGGGAGGACGGTGGGGTTAATATGATGGATGTTCGCAAAATGGAGTGATCATGGACGAGATTCAGATACCCCTATCGAGCCCGGACATCACGGAAGCGGAAGTTCAGGCGGTTGTAGATGTCATGCGGACGAGGCATCTTTCGCTGGGGCCCAAAGGGCCTGAATTCGAGGAGGCGTTTCGGCAGTTCCTCGGCGTCGATCATGCGGTGGCGGTCAGCAGCGGGACGGCGGGATTGCATTGTTGCCTGATGGCGCTGGGGATCGGGCCAGGGGATGAACTGGTCACGACGCCTTTTTCATTTATTGCCAGCAGCAATGTGATCAAGATGGTCGGCGCCAAGCCGGTGTTCGTGGATATCGAGAGCACATCGCTGAATATGGATGTGGCCAAAGCGCAGAAGGCCATCACGGAGAAGACCAAGGCGGTGCTGGGGGTGGAAGCGTTTGGGAACCCGCAGGGGATGCACGAGACCGCGATGTTGGCGGCGCGGCATGAGATTCCATTCATTGAAGATTCGTGTGAGGCGCTGGGGAGCAGTCACAAGGGACGCAAGGCCGGCACGTTCGGGCGGTGCGGGGTGTTTGGGTTTTATCCGAACAAGCAGATTACGACGGGCGAGGGGGGCATGATCGTCACGAACGATCGGAAGCTGGCGGAGCTTTGCCGCAGCTATCGCAACCAGGGGCGCGATCCAGGGGGGAGTTGGTTGAGCCACGAGCGGCTGGGTTACAACTACCGGATGAGCGACATCAACGCGGCGATCGGGATCGTGCAGATGCAGAGGTTGCCGGAGATTGTGGAGGCGCGTCAGCGGGTGGCGCACGATTATGTGCAGCAGTTGCTGGATGAGCCGCACATTATTTTGCCGACCATCGACGAAGAGACGGTGATGAGCTGGTTTGTTTTTGTGGTGAGACTGACGGGGGAGCTGGACGCGGGGGACCGGGATGCGATTCTGACGTATATGAGGAACCACCACATCGGGTGTTCGAATTATTTCCCGCCGATTCATTTGCAGCCGTTCTATGCGCGGGAGTATGGGTATAAACGCGGAGACTTTCCGGTGACGGAATATGTGGCGGATCGGACGATCGCGCTGCCGTTCCATAATCGGTTGACACACATGGAGATTGAGGTGGTCGTGCATCGGTTGCGTGAGGCGATTGGTCGGCGGCTGGCGGCGAAGTGACGGGATGGCGCACTGGACGGAGCTTCTAGTGGAAAGGGGTAGTGGCGAATGCTGGATTTCCCGTTTAGCGAAAATGCATTCCTCGATGAGAGGATGTGGATGTGACGGTGTTCTTTCAAAAGAGATTGTCGTAGTCGTTTATTAACGGCAATACCGGTAGTTTTGCGACGGACAAACCGCCATGATTCTGTTTTCTGTTCGTCATTTTGGTTGACAAGAGTTTTTCAGCTGTTATGGTAATTAGGAAGCAGCTACGGGTACGTATCATAATACATTTGCTGTAAAATGCCCTTCTATATTGCCCGTGCTGTTGGTCGTGGTTCGTTCAGCGTCACCAATTTCTACGCGGGCTAGTTCATCGAGATTCAATTAGGCGGTTAGTCAGCAGAGGATTCTGCTAGCAGGAGGAAAATATCCTGCCCGTCGAGTACCCCCATGCGGCATTGCGGCACGGAGAATCGTGCAGGTTATGCGGTTGTTGTGGCGGGTACGTCATTCAAGGATG
>Ga0114951_10006084_pt1 | contig 10825 bp, 5 predicted proteins | sample AM7aDNAmetaG_FD_88677 | JGI IMG/M metagenome (GOLD analysis project Ga0114951, IMG submission 88677) | Freshwater microbial communities from Finland to study Microbial Dark Matter (Phase II) - AM7a DNA metaG | ecosystem: Environmental > Aquatic > Freshwater > Lake | place: Finland: Lake Alinen... | reverse complement strand
TACCTCAATAAAACCATTTCAAAACTTCCACAGGGCGTGACCACGGAAATAGGACCGGACGCCACCAGCGTCGGCTGGGTCTTTCAGTACGCCCTGGTTGATAAAACCGGCAAGCACGGAGCGTCGGAACTTCGGAGTTTCCAGGACTGGAACCTGAAGTATCATATTCAATCGGTGAAAGGAGTCGCGGAAGTCGCGACCATCGGAGGTTATCAAAAGCAATACCAGGTCAACGTGGATCCCGGCGCTCTTGCGGCGTACAATGTTCCGCTCTCCGGAGTTGTCGAAGCCGTAAAGAGCGGAAACAGCGATTCAGGCGGGCGGTTGATAGAGATTTCGGGCGCCGAATATATGATACGCGGGCGCGGCTACGCAAAGAGCGCGGAAGATATCGGGAATATCGCGGTAAAGAGCGTTAACGGCACGGCGGTGCTGGTAAAAAATGTCGCAAAAGTAACCGAAGGCCCGGATATCAGGCGAGGCGCGTCCGATTTAAACGGCGAGGGCGACGCGGTGAGCGGCATTGTCATAATGCGCCAGGGCGAGAACGCGCTGAATGTCATAAACAGCGTTAAGGCCAAACTTGCCGAAGTCAGGAGCTCTCTTCCCGAGGGAGTGGAAATAGTCACAGTCTACGACCGGTCAGAACTCATCAAGCGCGCCATCGCCACTTTAAGGTCGCAATTATTTGAAGAGATGCTGATTGTTAGTCTGGTAATACTGCTTTTCCTCTGGCATTTTCCCTCGGCACTAGTGCCGATAATAACCATCCCGGTATCAAGCCTGCTGGCGTTTATCCCTATGTATTTTATGGGTATAACTTCAAATATAATGTCGCTCGCCGGAATCGCTATTTCTATCGGCGTGCTGGTGGACGGCGCTATCATTGAAGTTGAGAACGCCTACAAACGTCTGGAGTTGTGGGAGCACGGGGGAAGGATAGGAGATCCGCACGAAATCAGGATCAAGGCCCTGAAGGAAGTCATTCCTTCCGTATTCTTTTCACTGCTGGTTATTGCGGTCGCGTTCCTGCCTGTTTTTACGCTTGTCGACCAGGAAGGCCGTCTCTTTCGGCCTCTTGCCTACACAAAGACTCTCGCGATGGCCATTGCCGCCCTGCTTGCTTTGACGCTTGACCCGGCCATCCGGCTTTTGTTTATGAGGATGGATAAATTCACATTCAAACCGGCCTGGGCCGCTAAAACCGCCAACTCTTTGCTTGTCGGCACTTACTATAAAGAAGAAAGGCATCCGGTGAGCAGGCTGCTCTTCCGTTTATACCGTCCGGTCTGCGAGTTTTCGCTAAGACATTCAAAGGCGGTCATTCTCTCGGCCGTTATCCTGATGCTGGCAACGGTTCCGGTATTCATGCGGTTAGGATCGGAATTCATGCCTCCTTTAAACGAAGGCACAGTGCTTTACATGCCGACCACGCTGCCCGGAATTTCGGTTACCGAAGCCAAAAAACTTCTGCAAGCCCAGGACAAGTTGCTAAAGGAAATCCCGGAAGTGGAGAGTGTCTTCGGAAAAATAGGCAGAGCGGAAACTTCCACGGATCCTGCGCCTTTTTCAATGATGGAGACCGTAATAGTTCTCAAACCCGATAACGAATGGCGGAAGAAGGAAAGGTGGTATTCTGCTTTGCCCGCAGTTTTTCAGGCGCCTTTCAGGCATATCTGGCGCGACCGGATAAGTTATGACAAGCTTATAGAAGAGATGGACAACAAACTGAATATACCCGGGGTAACCAACGCCTGGACTATGCCCATTAAGGCCAGGATAGATATGCTTTCCACGGGAATAAGGACTCCCATAGGCGTCAAGATACTGGGCCGAGACCTCAAGGTTATTGAGGGCATCGGGCTTGATATTGAAAAGGCGCTCTCCGACGTAAAAGGCACAAGAAGCGTGCTCGCTGAGAGGGTTTTTGGCGGTTATTATCTGGATGTGAAATTTGACAGGAGCAAACTCGCAAGCCACGGGATTTCCATGGATAGCGCGCAGATGTCCGTGCTCTCGGCCATCGGAGGCGAAACTGTCACGCAGACCATAGAGGGGCGCGAGAGATACTCCGTGAGCGTAAGGTATCCACGGGAATACAGGGATGACAGGGAGAAACTGAGCCGGATACTTGTGGATACGCCTTCGGGAGCGAGAATCCCGCTTTCCGAGGTTGCCGACATTTCTCTTTCAAGCGGCCCTTCAATGATTCGCGATGAGAACGGACTGCTAACCGGGTATGTCTATGTGGACCTCCAGGGCACGGACGCAGGTTCCTATGTTGAAAGAGCGAAGGCGGCGGTCAGCGGGCAGGTCAAAGTTCCCGAGGGTTACTCGCTTATTTGGAGCGGGCAGTTTGAGAATATGCAGCGGGTAAGAGAGAGGCTTAAGATTGTTATACCGCTGGCTCTTTTCCTGATAATACTGCTGCTTTACGCAAATACAAAGTCTCCTGTTAAAACGCTCATGGTAATGCTTGCGGTCCCCTTTTCGATGGTAGGAGCGGTCTGGGCGCTGTATCTGCTCGGCTACAATCTTTCTATTGCCGTCTGGGTGGGGATGATAGCCCTGCTCGGGCTTGACGCGGAGACCGGCGTCTTTATGCTGCTCTTCCTCGATCTCTCCTATAATTCTATGAAGGAGAAAGGCGGGTTGAGGAACGAAGAGGATTTGAAGGCCGCGGTGATTCACGGCGCGGTGAAACGCATACGACCTAAAGCAATGACCGTAACAGCGATACTGCTGGGGCTGCTTCCCATTATGTGGTCCTTCGGCGCAGGAGCAGACGTGCTCAAGCGCATCGCCGCTCCTATGATTGGCGGAGTTATCACAAGCTTCGCGCTGGAACTCCTTATATACCCTTCGCTATATTTTATCTGGAAAAAGAAATCGCTAATAAGACAGGGTCATTAGCGTTTTTTCGAACTATGACGGGTCGCATCCTGTATTTCCCCTTAAAACCTGTACAATTTGTTAATCAGTTCAATGAAATCCGCATTCCGGAGGGAATATGAAAGTTCTAATAGTCGGCGGAGTTGCCGGCGGAGCGTCAACGGCAGCGAAACTTAGAAGACTCGACGAGCAGGCGGAAATAATAATGTTTGAGCGCGGCGCGGAGATTTCCTACGCGAACTGCGGAATTCCCTACCACATAGGCAATGTCATTAAAGACCGCAGCCTGCTTACCATAGTTTCAAAGCAAGAGTTTGAGAATATGTTCAAAGTAAAAGTGAGGACGCTCTCCGAAGTGCTCTCCATTGACAGAGCGAACAAGAAAGTCCAAGTTAAAGACCTGCAGCGGAACGAAACCTACGAAGAAACCTACGACAAACTTGTGCTTTCTCCGGGAGGACAGCCGGTAAAGCCGCCTATTCCGGGAATAGAATGCGCGTGCATTTTTACCGTGCGAAATCTTGCGGATATGGATGCGATTATGAGCTACATAAAAGAAGCCGCTCCGAAGAAGGCGCTGGTTGTAGGCGCGGGATTCATAGGGCTTGAGCTTGCGGAAAACCTCGCGGGGCTTGGAATGCTGGTCTCGGTTGTTGAACTTGCGGGGCAGGTAATGAACCTTATGGATTTTGAAATGGCCGCGATTATACACCAGCATATAAAAGCCAAAAAGGTTGAACTTTACTTAAATGACGGCGTCAAAGAGTTCAAAAACGGAGACGGCTGTATGACTGCCGTCTTGCAGTCCGGAAGGACGATAAAATCTGATATTATCATCCTCTCCATAGGCGTTAAACCAGAAATAAAACTGGCGAAAGAAGCGGGACTTGAAATAGGGAAGCTCGGCGGCATTAAAGTTGACGGCGGGCTCAAAACGTCAGACCCGGATATTTTCGCGCTGGGTGACGCTGCCGAAACGAACGACCTGGTGTCGGATTTGCCGGCGTTGGTCCCTCTCGCGAACGCGTCCAACAAACAGGGGCGAGTGGCCGCGGAGAACGCGCTAGGCGGCAGCGCGGTTTATGCCGGTACCCCCGGAACCGCCATAGCCAAAATATTTGACCTGACTGCTGCCATCACGGGCAGCAGCGAAAAACTGCTCAGGAGACGCGGAATAAAATACGACAAAGTATTTCTCCTGCCGTCTTCGCACGCGGGATATTATCCGGATGCTTTCCCGATGACCATGAAAGTGCTGTTTTCTCCGGAAGACGGTAGAGTGCTCGGAGGGCAGATAGTCGGGCTTGACGGAGTAGATAAGAGGATAGATGTAATTTCAACAATGGTTCAGCTTAAAAGGACCGTCTATGACCTGGCCGCGCTTGAACTTGCGTACGCCCCGCCCTATTCCTCGGCGAAGGATCCCGTAAATCTCGCGGGAATGATCGCGGTGAACCAGCTAAAGCACAGGAATATCGCTGTCTTCTGGGATGAGGTCAAAGGGCTTAAAGAAGACGGCGCGCTTTTCGTGGACGTCAGATCGCCGCTGGAGTTTGACATTTCCCATATTGAAGGAGCCGTGAATATCCCGCTCGTAAAACTTCGCGGCAGGCTGGCGGAAATACCGAAAGACAGAAAAGTGGTCGTTTACTGCAATCAGGGAAAGACCGCCTATTTCGCGCTGACCATTCTCCTGAACTCGGGATACAAGAATGCGGTGAATCTGAGCGGAGGCATTAAGGTGTACTCTGCGGCTTCAGCTAAACAGGAGAACACGGGTATATTTGAGAATGTAATGGTGAACAAAGCGGAGGACATTATGCAGGTAAAGCCCGGAACAGGCAGAATTCTTGAGATAGACGCAAGCGGTCTTCAGTGCCCCGGGCCGATAATGGCACTGGCAAATAAGATGAAGGAAGTTGATTCCGGGGATGTTGTCCGAATCACGGCAAGCGACCCCGGGTTCAAGAACGATATCTCCGTCTGGTGCGAGAAGACAGGAAATGTGCTGGCTTCTCTGCAAGACATGAATAAGAAAACGGTGGCGGAGATACAGAAGGGAAAGAGGCCTGAGGAAAAGAGCGGGGTTATTCCGCACGATAAGACCATCGTGGTCTTCTCGGGAGACCTGGACAAAGCGCTCGCTGCCTTTGTTATAGCGAACGGCGCTATTTCTATGGGGCGCAAGGTGACAATGTTTTTCACTTTTTGGGGTCTTAATATCCTCAGGAAATCCAAAGGACCGTCCGTGAAGAAAGGGCTGCTGGATAAGATGTTCGGTATGATGATGCCAAAAGGAAGCAGGAAACTTGGGCTTTCAAAAATGAATATGGGTGGCATAGGCCCGAAACTAATACGTCATGTTATGAGGAACAAAAATATCAATTCGCTGGAAGACCTTATGGGCGCGGCGAAAATGTCCGGTATCAGAATAATCGCCTGCCAAATGTCGATGGATGTAATGGGTATAAAAAGGGAAGAATTGACAGACGGAATTGAGATAGGCGGCGTGGCGAATTATCTGGGGTCGGCGGAGGACGCGGATACTAATCTCTTCATATAATGGGTTTTAACGCGGGAATGGTTTAGGCCAAACGGCAAGCATTAAGCTCGAAATTCGAAACAAATACAAAAGGCAAAACGTAAACAGACAGGCGGTACGCTTTCGGGCTGCCGCCTGTTCTTTTGTTTTGTTTGTTTTTTGTTTTTGCTTCTTGTTTAGAATTTAGTATTTTGGATTTAGTGCTTGGCCTTATCTTATTGAGAGTGTTTTTAGAGTGAAACTCCCTGCTAAACAGGTTATAATGTAATGCGGAAGGAAAATGCCCGCCCGGAAAACCGGAATGACTGACACAAGGAAGAAAAATGGAAAAACTCAAGTTTGAAGACATGAAACTTTCGCCTGAAATAAAAAGGGCAGTCAAAGATATGGGGTTTGAAGAAGCGACTCCGATTCAATCGCAATCCATCCCCCTGCTGCTTGAGGGGAAAGACGTGCTGGGTCAGGCTCAGACCGGAACCGGCAAGACCTGCGCTTTCGGAATACCCATACTCGAAAAGATTGACCCCAAAGACCGGTCGCTTCAGGCAATAGTTCTTTGTCCTACCCGGGAACTCGCCATCCAGGTCGCGGAAGAGATAAAACAGCTTTCAAAATACAAAAGGGGAGTTTATATCCTGCCCGTCTATGGCGGCCAGCCAATAGACAGACAGCTTAAGGCTCTCTCCCAGGGTGTTCAGCTGGTAATCGGCACTCCGGGCAGGGTGCAGGATCACCTTGACAGAGGAAGCCTCAGGCTTGACAAGGTAAAGATCGCCGTGCTTGACGAAGCGGATGAAATGCTGGACATGGGATTCATTGAAGACATTGAGAGAATCCTCAGGAAAATGCCTAAAGAGAGACAGACTCTGTTTTTCTCGGCCACGATGCCTTCGGCTTTCCTGAAGCTTACTGAAAAATACCAGCGCAAACCGGCGCACGTAAAGGTCGTTCACGAACAGCTGACCGTTCCGAGCATAGAACAGTCTTTTTATGAGGTTAAAGATCCGATAAAAGTAGAGGCCTTGACCCGGCTCATAGACTTTCACAACTTAAAACTTGCGCTGATATTCTGCAATACAAAGAACGGGGTAGACACCCTGGTTGAACACCTGCAGGCAAGGGGATATTCGGCGGAAGGGCTCCATGGGGATTTGAAACAGGTTCAGCGCGACCGCGTTATGGGGAAATTCAGAAGGGGAGCTGTTGACCTGCTTGTGGCGACCGATGTGGCCGCGAGGGGCCTGGATATAAACGACATAGAAGCCGTATTCAATTACGACCTCCCGCAGGATGAAGAAGCATATGTTCACAGAATAGGCAGGACGGCCAGGGCCGGCAAAGCCGGGAAAGCCTTCACCTTCATAACAGGAAAATCTGAGTTCTTTAAGCTGAAGAACATACAGAAGTATTCCAAAGCCAAAATATTCCAGAAGGGGCTTCCGTCTTCGGAAGATGTAGGCGAAATTAGAAAGACCCAGCTTGCGGACAAGGTGAAAGCGGTCATCAAGGATTCGGATATTAAGAAGCAGATAGACGCGATAGAGGCGATGATTCTGAACGAGGATTTCGGTTCCATTGAAGTAGCGGCCGCGCTCCTAAAGATGCTTATGGGAGAGACTGTTGAGACGGAGAAGAGCGAGTACGATCAGGACGACCTTGAGAATACCGGCGCCACGCCCGGCAAGGTAAGGCTTTTTGCGAGCGTAGGTAAAGATCAGGGATTGACTCCGCGCGATATGATAGATTTCCTTGCGAAAGAGGGAAAGATAGATTCCAGGCTGGTGACAAAAATGTTTATGCACGACAGATTTACTTTTCTTGAAGTTCCCATGGAAAATGCAAAGAGCCTGCTTCGCGCCGTTAAGGAAAAGCAGATAAAGGGACAGAGAATACATCTGGCGCCCGCCCTTAAAAGATAAAGCAAATTCGAAATCAGAAATCTGAAATTAGAAACATAGGCAGCAAAGGTTTTGAATTTGTTTCGAATTTCATGCTTCGAACTTCGAATTTGGTTTTCTTCCTACTATGATTTTAGTCATAACCGCCATTTCAATTTCCGGCTACAATGTCAATGCAAATAATGTTTTAAAGGGGGTTTTATGGATAAGAAACTTGCAGGGGCAATAAATGAGCAGATAAATTCGGAATTGTATTCGGCGTACCTTTACAAGGCGATGTCTCTGGATTTTAAGAATAAGAATTGGGACGGAGTCGCGCAATGGCTGAAGGTGCAGGAAAGCGAGGAAAAGACGCACGCAGAGAAACTTATTAGTTTCCTGAATGACAGGGGCGAGAAGGTCATTTTAAAGGCAATCCCGCAACCGCCTTCTTCCTGGAAAACTGCGCTGGAGTGTTTTGAGCAGGTTTATGACCATGAGAAAAACATTACCAGGCAGATAAACGCGCTTGACGACCTCGCGTCAAAAGTAGACGACAAACCGGCCAAGATTCTCCTGCAGTGGTTCATAACCGAGCAGGTTGAGGAGGAGAAGAACTCTTCCTATATAGTCGAGAAACTTAAGCTGGTCAAGCAGGATTCAGGCGGTTTCTTTATGTTCGACAAACAGCTCGGAAAGAGAGGGCAAAGCTGATAAAGTCGGGCCGCTCCGGTCTGAACCGGGACGGCCCTTTTTGCGCAGTAATATGACACTTGCCAGGTGTCATTAAGGTTAGTCGGAGGGAACATGGTTAAGAGGAAAATAATTGAAATAGACGAAAGCAAGTGCAACGGCTGCGGGGCATGCGTCCCTAACTGCCCTGAAGGCGCGTTTAAGGTAATTGACGGTAAGGTCAGACTTATAAGCGATCTTTTCTGTGACGGGCTTGGAGCCTGCGTGGGGCACTGTCCCGAGGGAGCTTTAAGCGTCGTTGAGCGCGAAGCCGTTCCATATGATGAAGCCAAGGTTATGGTGAATATCGTGAAGGCCGGAAAAAATACCATACTTGAACATCTAAAACATCTCAAAGTTCACGGAGAAAATAAATTTCTGCAAATAGCCCTGGATTATTTGAAGGAGCGCAATATTAAAATTAATTTTGAAAAAGAGTTCAAGCCGGCGCTTAAAAGCCCCTGCGGCTGTCCGGGCTCTGCTGTGCGGGATATGAGAGGCGAAGCCGGGGAAGAGGACAGCGAAGGTAAAGCTGGAGAGGTTCTCGCGACAGGTAAATCGCAGCTTCGCCAGTGGCCGGTGCAGATAACGCTGGTTCCGCCCAACGCGCCCTATTTTGAGGGAGCAGACCTGCTCATAGCGGCAGACTGCGTTCCTTTTGCCTACGCGAAGTTTCACGATGACCTGCTTAAGGGCAAGGTTGTCCTTGTGGGATGCCCGAAACTTGATGACACGGAATACTACGGGGAGAAGCTCGCCGAAATCTTCCGCGAGAATAATATAAAGTCCGTGACTGTGGCACGCATGGAAGTTCCCTGCTGCGGCGGGATAGTGATGGCCGCGAAAAAGGCGCTGGCAGAATCTGGGAAGAAAATTCCGTTAACGGAAGTGGTTATAGGGATTAAGGGGAATAGGTTCTAAAACGTTCATAACGTTACTAACGTTTATAACGTTAATAACGTAAACATAATTGAACAGGTTTTTGGGTTTTCATGGTTTATTCTATGGTTTGCTTTTCGTTACAAACGTTATGAACGTTAAGAACGTTATAAACCATTTCGAATTAGACAGTTTTTGGCATTACGTTATAAACCTTACGAACGTTATTAACGTTACAAACCATTATTTGTTAAACTTATAGGTTTCTTCAATTCGCCTGCGCACTTTTTTACGCGTTTCGTTTGTTTCCGCATACCCCACCGGCACGATAATATCAACCTTTGAAGACGCGGGCAGCCCGAGGGTTTTTTTTACGCCCTTTTCATTAAACCAGCCCATCCAGCAGGTCCCAAGCCCGAGCTCGGCGGCCTGCAGAATGAAATGTTCAACTGCAATGCCTATATCCACCAGGTAATACCTGGTGTCTCTTACAAAATTCCCCACTCTTGCGGTAAAATTCCCCCTTTCAGATATAACGACCAATATAGCGCCGGCCTTTTCAGGCCAGGACGCCGTGTAGGGAGCGGAGAAAGCGGCCCGGCAGAGTTCAATTTTCAGGGCGGAATCATCAACGATAATGAATTTCCAGGGCTGTGAATTACAGGCAGACGGCGCCAGCCTGGCGGCTTCAACGCATTTTAGGAGATCTTCCCTCGCAACAGGTTTTCCGTTGAATTTCCTGCAGCTTTCGCGTTTTCCCGCGAGTTCCAGAAAGTTTTCCATATATTGGCCTCCGGTGCAATAAAAGACTGCGGCCTCAAGACCGCAGTCTTTTGTTTCGGTTGGAAAGATATAATTCATGCCGAATTCCTCCCCGCCATGAATGGCGGGGTATTATTCGGCATAACGAAATAATATAACATCAGGGGGCTAATATCAACGGAATACATTATTCTTTAATGGAAAGGCATTGACAAGCCAGTGGTTTGGAGTTAGTATTATTCCATAAGCATTAAAACCTTCTAATTATAAGGGCAAGGGGGGATATAAAGTGATACAAAGAAACCCCGGTATTAAAGAACAAATTGCCGGAAATGCCCCCTACTGGGAACAAGTATTTGACGCAATTCCTGATCCTGTAGCCCTGATAAGCCCCGCCTTCGAGTTACTCAAAGCCAACAAAGCAATGCGGAAGTTCCTGAACATTCCGTACGGCAAAGAATTGAAGGGTAAATCCTGCGACCTGATGAAAAATATTTGCCGCCCGAAAGATTGCCCCGTAAAGACGCTTCTAAAGAGAAGAAGGAGGTGTGTTTCCGAGAGAGAAGTTAACGGGCGCTGCTACCGCATAAATGTTGATCCTGTCTTTTCCGGAAAACAACTGAGCGGAATGACTCATACAATCACCGATATCACCGGCCTTAAAAAGTCGCAGGCGGAATCCGAAAGGTTTTTCGCGATGACAAGCGTCTTAAGGCGGGTGGACCAGACTTTAATGCTCAAAAGAAACAGCACCGCGCTCTATAAAGATATTTGCAACGCTATTATAAAATCCGGTTTCATTAGGTTTGTCTGGATTGGGATTGCCGACAGAGAAAAACAGGAAATAGCGCCAGCAGCCTGCGCCGGCTCAAGCAAATGGTATATAGATAACCTGTATATAAAATATGATAATTCCAGATACGGCAGCGGCCCGACAGGGATAGCCATAAAAACAAATTCAACGGTGGTAGCCAATGATCTATCAACGGACAAGCTGTTTGCGCCCTGGAGGGCCAGGGCCGGGAAAGCGGGGTTCGCCTCCAGCCTGGCTGTTCCGATAATACACAAAAAAGTTGTAATAGGCAGCCTGAATGTATATTCGGGAATAAAGGATTGTTTTGGAAGAAATGAAGTGCTGTTT
>Ga0114951_10006083_pt1 | contig 10825 bp, 8 predicted proteins | sample AM7aDNAmetaG_FD_88677 | JGI IMG/M metagenome (GOLD analysis project Ga0114951, IMG submission 88677) | Freshwater microbial communities from Finland to study Microbial Dark Matter (Phase II) - AM7a DNA metaG | ecosystem: Environmental > Aquatic > Freshwater > Lake | place: Finland: Lake Alinen... | reverse complement strand
CGGTTAAACCGGGCCTGATAAATTGCGGTAATGGGTCCGAGGCCCATCGATACCGTTGGAAATTGCCAGTAATTTTCCATGGAGCGGGGATGCGGGTAAGAGGATAAACCTCCACCAGGATTTAGCTCTCGCCTGAAATTTTTCAGGTCCTGTTCACTAAAGCGGCCCTCCATAAACGACCGGGCATAAATCCCAGGTGATGCGTGTCCCTGAAAATAAATCATATCCGGCCTGCGACCGTCATCGCCACCGCGGAAAAAATGGTTGAATCCAACTTCGTAAAGGGTGGCACTGGAAGCATAGGTGGAAATATGTCCGCCAATTCCTTCCGATTCCTTGTTTGCCCTCACAACGATTGCCATGGCGTTCCAGCGAATAATGCTCTTGATTTTTCGTTCCATTTCACGGCTGCCCGGATAAGGCGATTCTTTACTTACCGGTATTGTATTGATGTATGGGGTATTACCCTGATAGGAAAAGTTTATCCCCTTCATCTGCGACCGGCTCTGGAGCAGCAAAAGGATTTCTTTTGCACGCTCATAGCCCTCATTTTGAATAATATAATCGATAGAATCAATCCATTCCTTATTCTCTATCTCATGATCGCGGGCCAACTCATTATTGTCCATTTTGTGTTTGTTTACCTATTTCTTGAACATATAACACCCAACGGGTAAAAAGGTTAATTTCGCCTTTCGTTAAAAAATGAAACTTCGACCGGAGCTTAAGGGATATGCGTACGCTTTGCTGGCTACAGTGGCCGGTTCCACCGTATATATTTTCAGTAAAGCCGCCTTTAGCCAGGTAAGTCTGCCCCAGTTTGGTGTCTACTGGTTTTCGATGGCCATTGTCTTCAACCTGATGTATACACTGCGATCCTCGGAAACCAGGCAATTCAGGAAAATTCCAGGAAGATCACTAAGAATTCTCACGATGATGGGAATGGTGGAATTGGTAGCTACGGGAAGTTTTTACGCATCCATTTCGGTGGCAACCAATCCGGCGATCCCTTCCTTTCTGCGAAACCTGGAGTACATCTTTGTCACACTCATTGGCATTACCTTGCTCCACGAACGGTTCCGTGGATGGGAGATAGCCGGCGTTGCGCTCACCTTTACCGGAGCCTTTGTGATCAGCTATCACAAGGGTGGCTCGCTGAGTTCCTATCTCACAGGCACTTCCGGACTCATGCTGGTATGCACCACCTTTTATGCCATTCGCACCTCACTGGCTAAAAAATTCATTAAAACGATTAATCCAACAATGCTGGCCGTCAATCGGGCAATCTTTCTCCTGACAGCTTCCGGTATTATTCTGATGGTTACGGGCCAGAGCTGGGTAATTCCCAAATCCGCCTTTTTTACGATCATGGCAGGATCCTTTCTGGGGCCATTTATGACCTCGATTGGGCAATACAGCGCTTTAAAATATATCGAAGCCTCAAGAGCCGCAATTATTCAGAGCACTACCTCGCTATTTGTCGTTATGGGAGTTTTTCTCTACTTCGGCAAACTGCCGATGGCCTACCAGATTATCGGGGGCATGCTTACCGTGGGGGGGGTGGTGCTGCTGATGGTGGGGAGGCGGAGGTACAATTTACATCTGCCAACTTAAGGAAAAGTTGGCAGATGCAGTGAGTTGCCAACTTTTCTTTAAGTTGGCAACTCTAACTATCTACCTCCCTACCCTGTATAGCCACCCCTTCGTCCTCAGATAAATCGCCCCGTCCAGCACCGCCATCGATCCCATGCATCCATCGGGCAAGTTGTTTTCGGCAATCTTGTTAAAGGTTCTGCCCGGAGCAAAAATCGTGGTTAACCCAGTCTCATCAGATGTATAAATATTTCCGCCGGCATAAACCGGGGAAGCTGAAGTCTCCAATCCTACCCGCTGCGTCCAGATCTCAGCTCCGGTAAGGGCATCAAGGCATTTGGCCTGTCCGGCAGTATTCACCATATAAAGAAGTCCATCGATCAGTAGTGGTGACGACCTTGCGGTCATATTTTTTTTGCTACTCCACACAATGGATTTATCAGTCATATCGCCTTTACCACCCAACCTTATAGCCAAAACCCACGACTGTCCAAAGCCTGTATTGATATAGGCCATGCCATTGCCAATAACCGGCCTGGCCGATGCTGAAAATCCCTCGTATCGAACTTTCCAAATCAATTCACCGGTTAACGGCTGATAGGCTTCCAGCACATGAGGTCCCGCGCTGATGAGCTGATCAATATTGTCAATGCGCGCAACCACAGGTGTTGAAAAGGCTTTATGGCAATCTGGAGTAAGGTCTCCAAAATCTATTATTCTCGATTTTTTCCAGACCGTTTTGCCCGTTTTCTTATCCAGCGCCTCTAAAAACTGTACATCCACGCCATCCATAGTCAGGATAAGTAAATCCTTGTAAATTATTGGAGATGAACCCGGACCCACCCCATGATCGCAATGGATATCGGTCCGTTGCCACAATATTTTACCGTTTTCAGTATTGATGCAAGCAGTGCCATACGTACCAAAATGAACGTATAACCTTCCTGGCTCGATCACAGGAGTTGGTGAAGCGAAGCTATTGAGCGGATGCGTTTCCTGGGTTGGAGTTGCCTCAAAAACCTTTATATTCTGCAGGATGGATCCGGTTTGGCAATTAATGCCAATCACACTGAATTCCCTACCGTCGGTTGATGCGGTTGTCAACCAGACTTGCCCGTTTAGTACAACAGGAGATGACCATCCCCGACCGGGAATAGCTGTTTTCCATGATATATTGGTCGAATCGCTCCAATGTAAAGGGACCTTTTTTGCCAGGCTGATACCGTTATCCAGAGGACCACGGAACTGGGGCCAACTGTCGGCATTAACCTGCCCGTGTAAAGACGCGGAAGACAGGACAGACCAGAGAGACAAAAAGTACAGACAGACGGAGAGAATTTTTCGCATGGTGCGAATATATTTAAAAAAACTATCCACCGATGACACTGATTTCACAGATAACCTCAGAGCCATCTGTGAAATCTGTGCCATCTGTGGAGAATTTTTTTGACAGCTTTAAATACACAGCAACCTTTGCAATGGCACGCACATGACAGCTTTTCTTTATCTTTAAGCTGTCATCTGTAAAATAACACTATGGTACCCCGCATCAGACTTTCCATGTTTCTTATTCTGGGATTAACATTTTGCCTCTTCACAAGTCAATGTACTCAGCAATCATCTGATCCGCTGAAATCCGCTTTCGTAAATCCGCCTGACTCTGCCAGGCCGGGTGTTTACTGGTATTTCATGGATGGCAATACAACTGCCAAAGCGATGACTGCCGATCTGGAATCCATGAAGAAGGCAGGAATCGGGTATGTTCTCTTTCTGGAGGTAAATGTCGGCGTTCCACGTGGCAAGGTGGATTTCCTCAGCGAAGAGTGGCAGAATCTTTATGTTCATGCTGTCAGGGAAGCAGAACGGTTGGGTATCAGAATTATTCTTGGGTCTGGTCCTGGCTGGGCAGGAAGCGGCGGACCATGGGTAAAACCTGAGCAATCGATGATGCATTTGGTAGCCAGTTCAACAGAAGTGAAAGGCCCATCAAAATACAGTTCGATACTTCCGAAACCTGAACCCAGAAGGCCATTTTTTGGTGAAGGAAGCGTGCCAAAAAATCTCAAAACGATACGCGATGGCTGGTATGAGGATGTGGTCGTATTAGCCTATCCCACCCCGAAAACCAAATCCATAATCACTGACATCGATGAAAAGGCACTCTATTACCGGGCTCCATACACCTCACAAAAGGGGGTAAAACAGTTCATTCCAGCTCCGGCAGATTTTACTGAAATAAACGGATCAGCAGTCGATCAGGCGAAAATCATCGACCTGACAAAACAACTGCAACCCGATGGTACACTTAATTGGGAGGTGCCTGCGGGAAAATGGACAATACTCCGGATGGGCAAGCGAAACAATGGCGGAGTAACCCGGCCAGCGCCGGAACCCGGACTGGGATTCGAGGTAGACAAGTTCGATACCGTATCGTTCGATTCGCATTATGATGCCTATATCGGCAAACTGCTTAAAAAGGTAGGTCCCCGGAATTCCACTACCGGCGGCGGCTGGACCATGATTCATATCGACAGTTGGGAGATGGGTTCGCAAAACTGGACCGGTCACTTCCGCGAAGAGTTCATCAAGAGAAGAGGTTATGATCCAATTCCATATATTCCCACCTACACTGGTCAAACAGTTAATAGCCTTGAGCAGAGCGAACGATTTCTTTGGGATGTCAGATTAACTTCAAATGAGCTTATTCTGGAAAATCATGCTGGCCGGTTCAAGGAACTCGGACGTCGCAGCGGATTTCGCCTGTCGATCGAACCATATGACATGGATCCGACTGCAGACCTGGATCTGGGAAGTATTGCCGATGTGCCGATGTGTGAATTCTGGTCCGATAAGTTTGGCTTTAATTCAGCCTTCAGTTGCATTGAATCAACCTCTATTGCACATGTTCAGAGTAAGCCTGTAGTGGCAGCGGAATCCTTTACCGCTGAATCCTATGAGGCCTGGAAAAAATATCCGGGTAACGTGAAGGACCAGGGCGACTGGGCATTCAGCATGGGTATCAATCGTTTCGTTTACCACACTTTTGCGCATAAACCTTATGGCGACAACCTTAAGCCAGGCGTGACCATGGGGCCTTACGGCGTTCATTGGGATCGCACCCAGACCTGGTGGCCGATGGTTCCTGCCTACCATAAATATGTAACAAGATGTTCCTATATTTTATCGCAGGGATTAGCTGTTGCTGATATCCTCTACCTCACGCCCGAAGGCGCCCCATTCGTTTTCCGTGCACCAGCTTCCGCTCTTGAAGGTACAGATGTGCTACCCGATAAGAAGAGCTATTCTTTCGATGGATGTTCACCCAATCTTCTGAAAGATGCAACCGTGAAAAACGGAAGGATCGTATTCCCGGGAGGTGCTTCGTACGCGGTGCTTGTTATGCCTGATGTTCAAACCATGACGCCTGAATTATTAACCAAGATAGGGTCACTGGCAAAAGCCGGAGCTTTGATCACCGGCAATCCCCCAATGAAATCGCCTTCTCTGGTGAACTATCCGGCTTGCGACGCTGAAGTGCTGAAAATGGCTCACGAACTCTGGGGGGTTAAGTTGATCATCCCTGCCCCTGCATCCCTGGAAACGACCAAAAATTCGGCCGGACAGGTATCAACCGACCTTTATCCTCCCTATGATTCCACGGCAGCACTGCTTCAGCGATATCATGTAAATCCTGATTTTACCTCCTCGGGAAGCATAAGATACAACCACCGGAAATTAATCGATCGTGACATCTATTTTGTGTCCAACCGCACTGATCATCAGGTGGACGAAGAGTGTATGTTCCGCGATGGTACCATTAAAGCTGAAATCTGGGATGCAGTGACCGGAGAAATCCGACCATTGAATAACCTTACCCTATCGAAAAAAGGGGTATCTGTAAAAATAAAATTCGATGTTTCACAAAGTTGGTTCATTGTATTTTATCATGATATAACAAGCGCATCCACAGTAACTTCGGAGAAAGTGAATTTCCCTGCCGAAAAAACCATTCTGACCTTGCAAGGTTCCTGGAATGTGTCCTTTGATCCTGTCTGGGGCGGCCCGGCAAACACGGTTTTTGAATCACTAAGTGATTGGTCGAAGAGACCCGAGGAAGGGATCCGATATTACTCAGGAATTGCAACTTATACCAAGACCTTCGATCTGCCTGAATCCTATCTGTCAAAGAGAGGAACTGATTTATTTATCAATCTTGGTATTGTAAAAAACATGGCACGCGTAAAATTGAATGGCAGGGATCTTGGAGTTATCTGGACGGCACCGTGGCAGGTAAACATATCCGACGTGGTTAAGAAAAAGGCAACAAGCTCACAGTTGAAGTGGCCAATTTATGGGCAAACAGGCTGATAGGTGATGAATCGATGCCCGACGATGGGGTAAAAGACGGCAAATGGCCCGATTGGGTGCTGAATGGAACTGCGCGACCGAGCAAGCGCTTTACCTTTACCACACACCATTTTTACAAAAAAGACGACGCACTTTTTGAAAGCGGATTGCTGGGACCGGTGACAGTACTTTTGAAGTAAGAGGGTTGAGATTCAAAAATTAGGAATACTACTATCTTTGCGCTCTAATCATTCAAAAATGGGCCAGATCAGGATTGAGCAGATGGAGTTTTATTCGTTCCACGGATGTTTTGAGGAGGAACGTATTGTCGGGAATAGTTTTATTGTTGACCTCCTGATGGAAACGGATATGAAGCGAGCCTGCGAGACCGACCGGATAGATGATGCCCTGAATTATCAAACCGCTTACGACCTGGTTAAACTCGAGATGAAGGAAAAGAGTTATTTACTTGAGCATATAGCCTGCCGTATCCTGGATGCACTATTCAAAAAGTTTCCGAATCTGGATAAGGCAACTGTGAAAGTCTCCAAAATGACCCCCCCCATGGGCGGAAAGATCAAGGCCGTCAGCATTGAAATTAGCCGCACTCGAGAGGAATAAGACGAAGAAAAAGATCGGGTTCCGAACAAGAAGATCGATTGACGAAAGAATGATCGACAGCAGTGTCATCCCGTTGAAAAACGGGATCTCGTCCCTGACCGCGACATTTCGCAAATTTTGACTTTGTAATTTCAGCATTCAAAACTGGCTGTCGAATCTCTAAATTCATCCTTCCATAAATACTATCTTTACAATCCTAATTTTTAAGCATTCGTTTGCCATGTCAGAGGAAAATATCGAACTAAAGAAAGAAGAACCGAAATCGTTGAATTTCATCGAACAGATTGTCGAAGAAGATCTTAAATCTGGCAAACACGGAGGCCGCGTGCAAACCCGGTTTCCACCTGAACCTAATGGATATCTTCATATTGGTCACGCTAAGGCTTTTTGCCTCGATTTTGGGATTGCCCAGGAATATGGCGGCAAGTGTAATCTCCGCTTCGATGATACCAACCCGATCACCGAGGACACCTCCTATGTAGATGCTATCCGCAAGGATATCAAGTGGATGGGCTTCGAATGGGACGACCGGGAGTACTATGCATCTGATTATTTCGCTCAGCTGTATGAATTTGCATTGAAGCTGATTGAGAAGGGAAAAGCTTATGTGTGCGAACTCTCCGCTGAAGAAGTCAATGCGACGCGCGGAAACGATTTTGAACCTGATATGCCAAGTCCTTACCGTGATCGTTCGGTGGAAGAAAACCTCGACCTGTTTAAAAGGATGAAAAACGGTGAGTTTCCGAATGATTCAAAAACTTTGAGGGCCAAGATCGACCTGGCCTCCACGAATATGCACATGCGCGATCCGATCCTCTATCGCATCCGTCATGCCCACCATCACCGTACCGGCGATAAATGGTGCATTTACCCTATGTACGATTGGGCACACGGCCAGAGCGACTCGATCGAGGGAATTACCCATTCATTATGCACGCTTGAATTTGTTCCCCACCGCCCGCTTTATGAGTGGTTTATCAATGAACTGGAGATTTTTCCAAGCCGTCAGATCGAGTTTGCACGGCTGAATTTAAGTTATACCATCATGAGCAAACGCAAGCTGCTGCAGCTGGTAAATGAGTGGCACGTCAGCGGCTGGGACGATCCCCGCATGCCAACCCTGCACGGATTACGCCGTCGCGGTTATACTCCCGCTTCCATCCGGGCATTTACTGAATTAGTTGGCATTGCAAAGCGCGAAAATGTGATCGATGTCGCCCTGCTGGAGTTCTGCATCCGGGAGGATCTGAATAAGCTGGCTCCAAGAGTGATGGCTGTGCTTAATCCGGTGAAACTGATTGTCGACAACTATCCGGTTGGTCAGGTAGAGGAGCTCGAAACTGTGAACAATCCTGAAGATGAATCGGCTGGCACACGCAAAATGCCGTTCAGCCGCGAATTATTTATCGAACGCGACGATTTCATGGAGGATCCTCCAAAGAAATTCTTCCGCCTTTCCCCAGGTAATGAAGTTCGACTAAAATCAGCCTATATTATTAAATGTGAATCCGTTGTAAAAGACGTCAATGGTCAGATAACCGAAATACACGTCACCTACGATCCAGCCAGCCATAGTGGGTCAGGGGAGGCTCAGCGGAAAGTAAAGGGCACCCTTCACTGGGTATCGGCCCCTCACGCCCTTGATGCCGAAGTTCGGCTGTACGACAGACTTTTCAACGATCCCGATCCGGATGGGCATAAAGATCAAAACTTCATGGAATTTCTGAATCCTGATTCACTGACTATTCTGAAGCACTGCAAGGTGGAGCCATCATTGAAAAATGCCAGTCACCTCGATCATCTGCAGTTCACCCGACTCGGCTATTTTAATGTTGATACTGACAGTACGCCGGATGCTCTGGTCTTTAACAGAACTGTCGGTCTTAAAGATACCTGGGCAAAGCTCAACGGTTAATCAATGGCTCGGCTATCAATAGCCGCGGGTTTTAACCCGTGACGGCTGTTGTCCTCTATGGTTAAACCCAGACTGAAGTCTGGGGATCAGAAGGTGTACTGGTACATCGGCTCATCCGCGCTGACGGCCGCAACATAGATGGTACGCCGTGCTTCATCGACGCAGAAATAGCCCCAATGATCGAGACGGTATCTCTTCACGGGATTTCCGTTCCAGTCGTATTGTTCAATGAAAATAAAATCAGTACCCTTTTTAAATTCATCACCCACTTCAATCGGTGTGCGACCGCTATAAATGCAGTACAGATGATCCGGCTGAGCGGATATGCCCCAATAATGCGTGATGCTGGAAGGAGCGAGCACTGACCTTAGATCAGGCGACTCGGCATCAATGTTTGCCGCTGCTTCAAATCGATTAGTCCGGGTTTTGCCTGTCAGAAGATCAAAAAACCGTATCTGATGGAAATATTTATAAGCGTAGGCAAGTCTGTTTTTCTCCCGGTTACCGGCAAAATCACCCGTGAGTGCCGTCCAGCCCAGGTTGTTTTTAAATCCAGCTTCCAGATCAAAAACCAGCTTCAGCGAATCAGGCTGATCTGGATTGAAACTATAGATTCCTTTTCCCGTGGTTGAATTGGATGCATAGTAAAACTGGTGGTTACCGGTTTCCACGAATTGTTTGGAACCAAACATCTGGTTCCCTTCTTTGCCCAAACGGTATCCGGATTCTTTCAGAACAAAAGCGGTATCTATTGTATAAACATTCTCCCTTCGTAAATCATACAAATAACACAGCAAACCTGCGTCGGAGGATGCAAACAACATTGGAAAAAGCAACTCGCCCGGCCCTTGCCCCTTCGTTCCCACTTCACAGATTAATTTCAACTCGGGTATGGAGAGGAATTTTATCAGGCCCGTTGACCCGTTAGTTTTCATAATAAGCATGCCATTCTTAACAATCATCTCCAGCTCCAATGGCTTAAACATTACTTCGGTGGCAATAGGGATCCCTTTAAGCTCTATCAGATCACCAAAACTTTTATCCGACAGTTTTATATCACCTGGAACCAGAGATGGAAAATTTTTCAACTCCGGCACTTTCACGGATAAAGTATCTGCAGGAATCTCTGATTTAGGTGATTTGCGGTTTCCGCATGAAAAAAGGGCGAAAAGGCAAAATACTGGTACGATAAGTTTATGAATGGTGATCATTGTTGCAGGATTAATTGCCTGATAAAATTAACTTTAAAATATAGCGAATGAGTACAATTTTCATACTTATATATTATATTTATATTTTATACGTATCTAGATGAAGTCAGTAAATTATACGAGCTCATTACCTGCAGACCTCCTGGAAACGCTGGAACAGTATGCAGTCAGGTTCAAAGTTCCTAAAAACAGGATCATTGAAAAGTCGCTCAAGGCCTATTTCGATAACCTTAAAAGAGCCGAATATATAAGGTCGTTCAAGGTTGCTGCAGGAGATTCTGAGATTATTGACATGGCTGAAGAAGGCTTGGAGGAGTATCTGAAAATTTTAGACCAGCAATGAAACAGGCTGAGATTTGGATGGCCGACCTGAACCCGGTTCAGGGAAGTGATCAGCAGGGGATTCGCCCTGTTGTGATAATAAGCGGGAACTCCATGAATAACAATCTGGGAATCAGTATAATTTGCCCAATCTCCAGTAAAATAAAAAGATATGCCGGTTGCCTGGTTCTGGACAAGAATGAGTTAAATGGGTTGGATATGGATTCAGAGGTGATTACCTTTCAGGTCAGGACCATTTCACATGCTCGCCTGACACGAAAAATCGGAAGTATAACTTTTGATCAGTTGGAGAAAATCAAAAAAGGTCTGTCCGAAATACTGACCTATTAATTAACCTTATCATGAGAAGACTTAACTCAGTTCTATTCCATCTATCGGTCCTGTCACTATTGTTTGGTTCCTCCTCTTTTACCTGTTTTGCCGAGGAATCCGCAACCATTTCGCAAAAAGGAAATAGTTGGACCCTTCAAAATGAGTCGCTGATTTCAGTAGTGAAATTTGCTGATGGAAAGCTGATGTTATCTGACCTCTATAATCGCGCGGCAAAGAGTGATTACCTCAAGGCCGCAGCACCCGCTTCACTTTTCAAATATACAATTCAGGGTAAAACGATAACAGCGGATGATGGCGGCTGGACTTTAGAGTCGGCAAAAGTCAATGAGATTAGCGGTTACGGAATTGAATGGGGTAAGCAACTCGAAATTGTGCTTTCGCGCAACCAGCCAGTTGCCTTCTCAATCCGGCAAATTTTTGAGATTTACAAAGATCAGGGGGGATTACGTCTTTACTCCTTTGT
>Ga0114951_10006082_pt1 | contig 10828 bp, 10 predicted proteins | sample AM7aDNAmetaG_FD_88677 | JGI IMG/M metagenome (GOLD analysis project Ga0114951, IMG submission 88677) | Freshwater microbial communities from Finland to study Microbial Dark Matter (Phase II) - AM7a DNA metaG | ecosystem: Environmental > Aquatic > Freshwater > Lake | place: Finland: Lake Alinen... | reverse complement strand
GTTTGGAGGCGTCCTTGTTCTTCCAGAGGTCAAGCTGCGCAAGGACCTGGTTGGAGAAGGAATTGGACATGACAAAGCTGGGATGGCCGGTGGCACAACCCAGATTGACGAGGCGGCCCTCGGCCAGGAGATAAATGGCGCGTCCGTCCGGGAAAGTGTACTTGTCAACTTGGGGCTTGATGTTGAGTTTTTTGACGCCGGGACATTGATTGAGGCGGTCCACCTGGATTTCGTTGTCGAAATGGCCGATGTTGCAGACAATGGCCTGGTCTTTCATTTTTTGCAGGTGTTCGAGGGTGATGACGTCGCAATTGCCGGTGCAGGTGACGTAAATGTCGGCGCGGCCCAGGGACTCTTCCAAGATGGTGACTTCGAAGCCCTCCATGGCGGCTTGCAAGGCGTTGATGGGATCAATCTCCGTGACCAGGACCCGCGCGCCAAAGCCGCGCAGGGAATGAGAGGAGCCTTTGCCGACGTCGCCATAACCGCAGACGACGGCCACTTTGCCGGCGATCATGACATCGGTGGCGCGCTTGATGCCGTCGGCCAGGGATTCGCGGCAGCCGTAAAGGTTGTCGAATTTGGATTTGGTGACGGAGTCGTTGACGTTGATGGCGGGGACGAGAAGTTTACCGGCCTCCTGCATCTGGTAAAGGCGATGAACGCCGGTGGTGGTTTCCTCGCTGACGCCTTTCCAGTCTTTGACCACCGCGCGCCAGAAGCGCGGGCGCTCTTTGGCCACGCGCTTGAGGAGATTTTTGATGACATCCTCTTCGTGCGAGGCGCCGGGCGTGTTGACCCAGCCGTCGCCGTTTTCCATCTCATAGCCCTTGTGGATGAGCAAGGTGGCGTCGCCGCCGTCATCCACGATCAACTGCGGCCCCAGGCCGTTGGGGAAAGACAGGGCGCGAAAGGTGCAATCCCAATACTCCTCCAGCGATTCGCCTTTCCAGGCGAAGACCGGAACGCCCGTCGTGGCGATGGCGGCGGCGGCGTGGTCCTGGGTGGAGAAGATGTTGCAACTGGCCCAGCGCACCGAGGCGCCGAGAGCCGCCAGGCTTTCGATCAGGACGGCGGTTTCGACGGTCATGTGAAGGGAACCCGTGACGCGGGCGCCCTGGAGCGGTTTGGCGGCGGCGTATTTGCGGCGGATGGACATCAAGCCGGGCATTTCCTGCTCGGCTATGTCAATGGCCTTGCGGCCATATTCAGCAAGGCTGATGTCTTTGACTTTGAAGTCGGCGGCGGCGCCATTGTCGGCGGCCGGGGCGCGCCAGGGTTTGACGCGGCGTGGAGAAGAGAGTTTTACGGGCATAAGCAGGGTGTTTGGAGTTGTCTATTGGACGGCCTTTTTCAACGCCGCCGCCTTGTCGGTTTTTTCCCAGGTGATGCTGTCCAGATCGTCAATTTTGCCGAAATGGCCGTAGTTGGTGGTCTTGGAGTAAATGGGGCGCAGGAGATTGAGTTGCTTGACAATGGCGGCGGGTTTGAAACTGAAAACCGCCCGCACCGCCCGCTCGATTTCCTCGTCGCCGACCACGCCGGTGCCAAAGGTGTCCACGCAGACGGAAACGGGGTCGGGATAGCCGATGGCGTAGGCGAATTGAATCTCGGCGCGGGTGGCCAAACCGGCGGCGACGATGTTTTTGGCGATGTAACGGCCCATGTAGGCGGCGCTCCGGTCCACTTTGGACGGGTCTTTGCCGCTGAAGGCCCCGCCGCCATGCCGGCCCATGCCGCCGTAGCTGTCCACGATGATCTTGCGGCCGGTCAAACCGGTGTCGCCCTGCGGGCCGCCCACGACGAAGCGCCCGGTGGGATTGATCAAAAACCGGGTCTTCTTGTCCAGCATCGCGGCGGGAAGCACTTTTTGGATGATGTTCTTGATGATGAAATCCTGGATTTCCTTGTGTTTGACGTCGGGCGTGTGCTGGGTGGAGACGACGACGTTGACGATGCGCGCGGGGCGGCCGTTTTCATATTGGACGGCGACCTGGGTCTTGGCGTCGGGCCGCAGCCAGGCGGCCTTGCCGGCTTTGCGCACGCGGCTTAACTCCCGGCCGAGGCGGTGGGCGAACATGATCGGGGCGGGCATCAGTTCGGGCGTTTCATCGCAAGCATAGCCGAACATCAACCCCTGGTCTCCCGCCCCCTGTTCCGCCGTCTCCTTGCCTTCGGCGGCGCGGGCATCAACCCCCTGGGCGATGTCGGGGCTTTGGCGGGTGAGCAGATTGGTGATAAAGACCCGTTCGGCGTGAAACACGTCGTCATCGTTGACGTAGCCAATGCCGGCGATGGATTGGCGGACAATCTCGTTGATGTTGACCCTGGCCTTGCTGGTGATTTCGCCGCCCACGATGACCATGTTGCTTTTGGCGTAGGTTTCGCAGGCCACGCGGCTGCGCGGGTCCTGCGCCAGATGGGCGTCGAGCACCGCGTCGGAAATGACGTCGCACACTTTGTCGGGGTGCCCCTCCCCGACGGACTCGGAAGAAAAGATGAAATGATTATTCATATTTAAGATTGACAAAGTTACACATTAACGTATCTTGATAGGAAGATATAAACATTTTAAAAAGAAGTCAAATTTAATTTCGATGGCCGGCACATTAAAAGCATTGCGAGCGCTCTCCGACCCCACCCGGCTGCGCATCGCCGCCCTTCTGGAACGCGGTGAATTGTCCGTCAATGAATTGCAGGAGATCACCCGCATGGGGCAATCCCGCATCTCCACCCACCTGGGCCTGCTCCAGGACGCGGGCTTGCTGGAATCGCGGCGGGAGGGCAAGCGGACGTTTTACCGGATGGCGCGCGCCGACGCAGGGGCCGGCGAATTCATCCAACTGGCGGTGCGCGGGGCGGGGGAATTGCCGGAGCACGACAGCGACCAACTGAATCTGAAACGGATTCTGACGCGGCGGGCCGAACAAGCGCAGGTTTATTTCAACCAGGTCGCCGGCCGGTTTGACCGCAGTTACGGCCCGGGCCGTTCGTGGCAGGCTTTCGGACAACTGCTTTTGCGTCTGCTGCCGCCGATGGTCATCGCCGATTTGGGGGCGGGCGAGGGTTTGTTGAGCGAATTGCTGGCGCGGCGGGCCAGGAAAGTGATCGCGGTGGACAATTCGGAGCGGATGGTGGCCTACGGAGCGAACAAGGCGAAAAAGAACAAACTCAAAAACCTGGAATTCCGCCTGGGCGACCTGGAAGACCCGCCCATATCGCCCGAGAGCGTGGACCTGGTTTTGTTGAGCCAGTCCCTCCATCACGCGGCCAGCCCGAAAAAGAGCATCGCCAGCGCCCATAAAATTCTGCGTCCAGGCGGCCAAATCATGATTCTTGATTTGTTGCAGCACCATTTCGAGCAGGCCCGCGAACTTTACGGCGACCGTTGGCTGGGTTTCGAGGAAACCGATCTTCAGGGCTGGCTGGAGGAAACGGGATTTAAAAAGATCGAGGTCACGGTCGTCGCGCGGGAGGAACAACCGCCGCATTTCCAAACCGTCTTGGCCGCGGGCGAGAAATAGAGGCGGTTGCGAGTTTTCAAACCGCCTGAAACGCCCTTGAAGGGCGCTTGGATGGCCGATTCGACGTTTTTCCATAAAAAAGCGCAAAGTGTGATTAGCCGTGTTTAGGCGTGTTTAGCCGTGTTTTCCGGGGGGGCATTCACATTGAAATTGCCGCCAAAAGGCACATCCGCCGTCGCTAGGCTATGGCGGACAAGGAAGGCTCAAAAACTCGGATTGGGTTCAATTTCGCCATTCCGGCCCGCCCCACCCCTTGTTTTTTAAAGTGCGATAGCCTGCGATAGGGTGCGATAGGGTGCGATTTCAAGCATGGAAATCTGACAGGATGTACAAGATGTACAGGATGGAAAAACAGATCACGACGGAGGGCAGCCTCCGCCGCGCCTGTACACGACGGAGGACAGCCCATTGCCGGGCCGCCGGCTTTTTCCCCCATTATTCCCTTTGCAAAATGTCAAAGAGCGGGCGCCTGCGCGCCTCTCACAATGGGATAATACCACATTAGAATGGGAAATCAAATAAAAATAAATATTTTCGCGCAGAGGCGCAGAGAGCGCAGAGGGGGAAATGGGGATTCTATTCGCAAGTGGTTAGTATTCAATGACATTCGGCCTTACCCAAGCGCGTTGCATGACAAGGTTCGCCGGGACATGGGGAAAGAAAATAATTGTCATTCTCTGCGCTCTCTGCGTCTCTGCGCGAGCCTGTGTTTTCCGCACATGCGGATTGGCTGGAAATTGGCTGGAAATCCGTTGACAGAAAACGCCCGCAGTGGCACGCTGACGATCACAACAATGTCCATTGCCACGAACACCCGAAGAATTGATGGGAGTTTCCAATTATGAATGACGACCCGATCGTAGCGGAAGTCCGCCGTATCCGAGATGAGTTGGCGGGGCGGTTTCATTACGACGTCCATGCCATTTTTGCGGATCTGAGAGCGCGCCAGCGCGTGGAAGATCCGTTGCATCCCCTCGTTACGGATGCAAGCGAATGGGACGAGACCATGCGAGAAAACGATGCGCTCGTTTTGCGCGAAGAACCACCCAAGTCTGGCAAGAGACCGAAACCCTGACGCGCCCATGCCGGAAGAACCCAACGGGGGCCAAAGGGTCCTGTAATTGTGACACTTTGGGATCCAAAGCCTAATAAAAGAAATGAAAACTGTCATAATTATAGGACCGATCCCAATGGCCTTCGACAAAATGTTTTAGAATATTATCGTCTATTTGTCATCTGCTCTGAATGTAATGCGCAAGGCCGGGTCAGTCTCGCTGCCTGTGATAATCTCGTTGTAGCGGTCAAGCAACTTGGAAAAAGTCACCTTGCAGGCCGCAGTCTTGAACAAGCTGCGCTCATAAACGTTAGCCGTAAGAAACTGGCCAACGTCAAGCACATCGACACGGTCTGAGAGATTTGAATTGTTCAAAAGAAATGCTGCGCCTTCAACTCCGTTGCCGAGCGTAATAATCAGCGGTTTGAAACCAGCGCGAAGATTCTCGGCGCATTTCCTGATCAGCGCTTCGCTGGGATGCGTGGTTACATGGATTGCAACCGCCTCAATCTGGAAATCACTTTGGCGGTCGGTCGGCTGGTCCGCCACGGAAAACCCGTGGTGCTGGATTTTGCCCGTGCCGATAACAAGGTCAAACTTGGCGCCGACCAGATGTTGGAGCATAGCGCCGACATAGGCGGTACCTCCTGAATGTTGTTGCAGGTCATATGCCTGTTGGATCAAATCCTGAATGTTCGCGCGGAGCGACTTGCCGGGGTCGAAATGAAACTTTGGGCCTTTTGAAGCAAAATGAGCTCGCACTTTTTCGATCCACCAGGCTTGGGCTTCTTCCAAGTTGAGCGCCTTCTTTGCAGCCAGTTCGTTCAACGTTGTGAGATACGCCTTCATCAGCCCAAGACTTCCCCTGCTGGTTCTTCCGCCTTCCTCAGCCAAAACTTTTGATATTCCGTGCCTCTCCAGAATTCTCTGCACAGAGGCCCTGCCCAAACCAGAAACTTGGCCGCCTTCCTCGGTTCGCAACGATTCAGGATCGAGCGGCAGACCCTTTTCTTGCGCTGTATGGGTCACTACAAGCGCAACACAGAGGCCACCTCTGTTTAGGAACTTCGGATGTTTATTGCACAGGAGTTCAAGGCGTTTGGTGGTAGTGCTCATGACTTCGTTGTTGTTTTCTGGCAATTTTCCGATAGGTCACTGGCTCTGTGCTGCGCTGACTGGGCATTACAGGCGCGAATTCTTCTTCCCACACTGGATTCAGATAATTGAGCGCAATCCACTCAATTACCGGAACACACACGGCATCGCCAAAGCCGAAAAGTGCCTGATTCAGAGGGACTTTTAACACGAAATCCTCGGCCCCCATAAGGCGAGCGCATTCTCTTGGCGTGAGGAGGCGAACGGCAAAGCGGCCCTTGCCGGCGACCAATAATATCTGGCGGCCACTGCCACCGCGCGGGGTGCGGAGGCACCCTGCGATGCCGTCGGTGCGAAGCTCGGCCATGGATTTGCCGTTCCGGACTCGCCGAAATACTGTGCCGTAGCGAATAGTATCTCCACGGATCATGGCGTCAGCCTGGGCGCGGTGCTTGGGACTCATTTGATTGAGCATGTAATCGCAGCGTTGGCGGCTCCACCACATTTGGTGGTTTGGGGGCAGGTCTTCAAGAATGTCAGCGAGACGCTTGGCGCATTTCGGCAAAGAGGGCAGTTCGCGGACGCGCCAGACGATATCAGGGTGCATCAGGATGAAATCGGACAGCGCCGGGGGTCTTGATTCGCTCTCGTAGAAACCGGGCGTTTCGTTTAAAGCGTACGTTTCGCGGGTTTTGACGCCGATTACGAAAAGACGTTGACGGCTTTGAGGGACAAAGCGGCCAGCATCTATGATGAAGGCATCAACAGCATAGCCGAGGTTGTTAAGAGCAATAAGGGCGTCCTCGAAATCCTGGCCGTCGTGAGAATTTAGAAAGCCAGTGACGTTTTCGAGCAAGACCAACGGGGGCAAGCGGCGCTCGCGCTTCATGGTTTTGAGGATTTCAATGAAGCCCCAAAAGGCGGAGGACTGCGCGCCGGCTAAGCCGTGACGGGCACCGGCCAGGGAAAGGTCATTGCACGGAAAAGACGCAGTGGCGAGGCTGACGGTCGGAATTTGCGAGGATATTAGTTTGTGGATGTCCTCGACAATGAATTCTCCTGTTTCGCCGAAATGGTCCTTATACATCTGCCATTTGTCGTGGTCGATGTCGTTGGCGAAGGCGATGTGCCAGCCTGCGTTTTCGAGGCCGATCCGCATGAGGCCGATGCCAGCGAAGAATTCTGCGACGGTCATGTCTTGCGCGTTCATTTTTTCCTGCAGGCATTGTTGCGCCGTTTGCGGGCGGCACTCAAGTTGGAAGTGATCCGGGATACGACGGCGGCGGGAGAGGCAAGCGCGTGGCCCCAGATGCGGAGAACCCGCCAGCCTCGACTGCGAAGCAGGCGGGTGACGCGATGGTCGCGGGCGCTGTTGCCGGCGATTTTGCGCCGCCAGTATTCGCGGTTTCCCTGGGGCATGCGGCAATGCTTTGGGCAGCCGTGCCAGAAACAGCCGTCAACGAAGACAGCCAGGCGTTGACGGCGGAAAATGAAGTCGGGACGGCCGGGGAGCGATTGGTGGCGACGCCAGCCAGTGATGCGGGTGGCGCGCAGAATGGAGGCCAGTTTTAGCTCAGTTTCTTTGTTTCCACGGGAGCGGATGGCGGCCATGACTTGCGAGCGCTTTTGCTTTGAAAAGACATCTGCCATTTTTGTTCAGGCCCCATTTCAGACGGGCGTTTTCGTTCCAACTGACCGGCATGGCTTCGTAACGGGGTCATAACATAACGGGGTCATGACTGTAACGCAACGCTCACGGGTTAGTTAATGGTATTGTAATGTAATGTGACATGGAGGGCTTCCGTCCTCCTGGAAGGCATGAACAAATACGGGGCGGGTCCTTAAAAGGTAAGCGTCACTCGAAGCCTCTTGACAAGGACGATCAGGGGTATCGTAAGTGTCGGGGATTTTTGCTCTGACGGTTACGCTGCTTTTGCAGAGGCGCGACGGGATTTGGGCCCATGGCGGTGTTGATTTTCAACGAGTTGCGACAATTTAGATGCGTTTGCCCTGCATGTGCCTGAATCATTAGCAATGTGCTTGCGGACTCACCAAAAAGGCGGCCGGTTTCGGGCGGGGAATTCCGTCGGCGAGACGCCGACGGATGCGGTCGAGAAGACCGCGCTCCCCAGAGGCAGGAGATGCGGAGGCGGGGTCCTCAGAAGTTGTCTTTTTTGCGGTAGGCGAGGCCTTGGAAGTGGGCGATGAGGTCGCCTTGGTCGTCTTTGATTTCAACGGTGTAGGTGCCGATTTTAAAGTTTTTGGCGAGTTCGCGGGCCTCGGCCCAAAGGGTGCCGGTACCGGCGGCTTTCATGAAGGTGATGCTGACGTTGACGGCCACTGCCACGGTGCCGTGGGAGTTGGAGGCGGCGGCGAATGCGAAGTCGGCCAGGGTGAAGATGGCGCCGCCTTGCACGGTTCCAATGCCGTTGAGATGGTGGGGCTGGAGGGTCATGCGGGCCGTGGCGCGTCCGGGTGAAACGGAGAGCAGTTCGATGTTGCAGCGTTCGGCAAATTTGTCGTTTTTCAGCCGCTGTTTGACGTGTTCCATGGGGTCTTTGATGTGAAATGAGGATCGGCTTGGTCAGTCTTCGAGGCGCTTGAAGAGTTCGGCGTTTCCGACGACGTGGATTTTTTTCTTTCGCAGGACGCGAATGGCCTTGTCGGGGTCGTCGAAGCGGAAGAGGAGGAGGCCCTGGGTGTCGCGCTTGAGGGTGAAGGCGTACATGTATTCGAGGTTGATGCCTGTGTTGTCAAATGCCGAGAGGACCCTGGCCAGGCCGCCGGGGCGGTCGGGGACTTCGATGGCGAGGACGTCGGTGATCTTGACCAGCAAGCCGTGTTTGGCGAGGAGTTTTTTCGCGGCTTCCCAGTCGCGAACGATGAGGCGAAGGATGCCGTATTGCTGGGCCTCGGCAATGCTGAGGGTGAGGATGTTGATTTTGGCGGCGGCCAGGAGTTTGACCGGGGCGCTGAGGGCGCCGGGTTTGTTTTCCAGGAAGAGGGAGAGTTGCTTGAGTTTCATATCGTGTGGAGGGATTACATTTTGCGCTGATCTATGACGCGTTTGGCTTTGCCTTCGCTGCGTTGAATGGAACGCGGCTGGATGAGGCGGACGCGCGGGCGCAAGCCGGTGGCGGTTTCGATGGATTTGGTGAGGCGGGCCTGCAATTGTTCCAGCCCGCCCACGGTGTCGCTGAACACATCGGGGGTGACTTCGACCTGGACTTCCATTTCATCAAGGCCCTTTTCGCGGGTGAGAATGATCTGGTAATGAGGCATGGCGCCCTCGACCTTCAAGAGGGCGGTTTCGATTTGGGAGGGGTAAACATTGACGCCACGGATGATAATCATGTCGTCGCTGCGGCGGCTGATGCGTTTGATGCGGCGCAAGGTGCGGCCGCATTCGCAAGGTTCGGAGGCCAGGGAGGTGATGTCGCGCGTGCGATAACGGATCATGGGCATCGCGCGCTTGCCCAGGGTGGTCAGCACCAGTTCGCCCTCCTTGCCGTCAGGGAGCGGCTTGCCGGTCGCGGAATCAATGACTTCCGGGAAGAAGAAATCCTCGAAGATGTGCGGGCCGGCCTGGCAGGAACATTCCATGGCGACGCCCGGGCCGATGATTTCCGAGAGGCCATAGATGTCATAAGCCTTGATGCCGCTGTCCTGTTGGATGCGCTGGCGCATGGATTCGGTCCACGGCTCGGCGCCAAAAACGCCGGCGCGGAGAGGCAAATCCTTGAGGTTGACGCCCAGTTCGGCGGCTTGATCCATGATGTGGAGGAAATAACTCGGCGTGCAGCAAATGGCGGTGACATGGAAATCCTTGAGGACCATGATCTGGCGCTGGGTGTTGCCGCCGGAAATGGGAATGACCGTCGCGCCCAGGAATTCCGCGCCGTAATGCGCGCCCAAGCCGCCCGTAAAAAGGCCGTAGCCGTAGGCATTCTGAATGATGTCCCCGCGATGCAATCCGCAAGCGGCGAAGCTGCGGCACATGACGTTGGTCCAGACATCAATGTCTTGCTGGGTGTAGGCGACGACGATGGGCTTGCCGGTGGTGCCGGTGGAGGCGTGCAGGCGGACGATCTCGCTCATGGGGCTGGCGAACAAACCGAAGGGATAGCCGTCGCGAAGGTCGGTCTTGTCGCAGAACGGCAGGCGGGTGATGTCGTCCATGGATTGGATGTCGGCGGGTTCCATGCCGCGGTCGTTCATGCGGCGGCGGAAGAGGGCGACGTTGTTGAACGCCAGCGCGACAGTGTTTTTGAGGCGTTCCAACTGCAATTCGCGCAATTGGGCGGGTGGAAGGAAATCGGGCGCGCTGATGGGATCGAAGGGCGCCATTTTTTGGGGGTGGTGTTTGCTCATGGGGATGGGGTGGTTGGATGGAGGCACTTGTTCTGGCTGGCGCGGCCCAGCAGGAAGGCCAGCCGGTTTTCCTCGAAGAACTTCGGGTCAAAAGCGGAGCCGATGGCATCGAGCCATAGTTGTTCAGGCATGGACAGGCGGGCGCTCAACGCGCCGAGGAGGGCGACGTTCAACATTTTTTTTTGCGGCAGCTTGTCCGGGTCAATCACCGATGGTTCAATGGTGATGCCGCCCGGACGCAAGAGATGGCGGTTCGGCTCCCATTGCGCGGGTTCGAGGGCCAGGAGAAAATCCGCCTCGCCGGCCGGCACCATGGGGCTGAGGATTTGAGGGCCGAAGCGGACGTCGCAGGCGACCGAACCGCCGCGCTGGCTCATGCCCTTGATTTCGCTCTTCTTGACATCGAAGCCGGCGCGGAGGGCGACATCGGCAATGATGTCCGTGGCGGTCAGAACGCCCTGGCCGCCCAGGCCGGCCACGACGATGTTACACGGCGGGGGCGCAGGATTCTTCATCTTCATGGCAAGGGCAGCGTTGTTCGTATTCCTTGAGTTTCCGCGCGATGAGAACGCACGGCCTGCGGGCGATGATGACAGCCAGTTCGCGGCTATTGAGGGCTTCCATCAGCACGCGATCAAAGGCGTCGGACCCCGCGCGGGGTTCGATGACCTGGACGCGGCGGATTCCGCACGAGCGGGCGATGTCCTCGAGGACGATTTTTGAGGCGGGATCATGGTTGAGATTGCGTCCGGTGCCGGGGTGTTCCTGGTGGCCGGTCATGGCG
>Ga0114951_10006080_pt1 | contig 10831 bp, 11 predicted proteins | sample AM7aDNAmetaG_FD_88677 | JGI IMG/M metagenome (GOLD analysis project Ga0114951, IMG submission 88677) | Freshwater microbial communities from Finland to study Microbial Dark Matter (Phase II) - AM7a DNA metaG | ecosystem: Environmental > Aquatic > Freshwater > Lake | place: Finland: Lake Alinen... | reverse complement strand
TACAACCGGCAGTTTAATAATCCTGTAGAAAGCAAAAGGAAGAGCCGCTATCTCAAAAGGGAGTGAAGGGACTTTCCCCCACTCTATTTTTCCGGCAAGCGCGAGATTCATCAGTATCGGGACAATGAAGGTCCGGTCTTCTCCGTAGATCTTCCGCAAAGCCGCGATTACTTCTCCGCTTGTCCTGCCGGCGTGTCCGGCGGTGTAATTCCCGGCCCGCTCAATTGTCTTCCTAAAACCCGACTCTCTTTCCGCTATGGAGAAGGCGGCGCAGGCCAGCAGGGTGGTCGGCAGGTTGCTCGGGCTCCTGTCCGTATCTCCCCAGCCGCCGTCGGCGTTTTGGCAGGCGGCGAGCCATCTCAGGCCGTTCTCAATAAGCTTTGAATCGGATGACTTTCCGAGCGAAAGCGCGCTTATGGCTGTGGCGGTGGAAAGGGCCGAGGAGGAAAGCCTGCCGGTCCAGAAACCTTTGACGTTTCGGGCGGAAAGGAGTCTTTGCTCTATTTTTTGCCGGGCGGTTCTAAGTTCGTCCATTACCATCCTTATAACAGCGCGGGCGAAGGTTCCGTATGATAAATATCAGTTTAAGCCGGGCTAACCGGCTTTCTTGAGCTGTTTTAGGACTTTAGCCCTGAAAGCGGCGTTCACCGTGAATTTCGGCTCGCCCTTTTTGGCGCCCCGCATCTCTCCCTTGAACGCGTAAACAGTCATTGTGCAGGCGTCTTTGGACAGCGGAGGCATCCACGAAGAAAGTATTCCCGCTTTCGCGAGTTTATTCGCGAAGTAGACCTCAATGCTCGGACAGCACCCCCCGGCAATTCTCGGGTCGCTGCCGGTTATGACAAAATAGGGAATCTTGTGCCGGATAACCGAGTGCAGTTTATTCCGGAGTTCACCGGGAAGATTGTTAAGCCTCTCAAACTCGGAGGATTTAACGGCGGGTTTCGGCTCTGCCGCGGAGATTTTGTCCAGAATAAAAAGCGGGCCTGATTTCCGGTACTCTTTTTGGAAGTTTGAAGGTATTACCGGTTCGGAAAAAAGGTCCCCGGGGGAGAGAGGGATGCATTTTTCCGTCCTTGCGAGTTCGCGCGCCGTTTTGCCGGAAACAAGCGATATTTCGCCGCGCCTTATTATTGTTCCATTCTTCAGTATTATTTTCTTGAAGGGGCCGGGGTATAGCAACGGCGTTTCCGGCTTTTCGGCCGAATACTTCACCATCCCGGCGAGCAGCCCGGCGTCCTTCTCAAACGTATCGCAATTGAAAGGAACAGGAGCGGTCTCGAGAGTTTTAAGTAGTTTCTTGTCGGCCGGCGTCACCCTCAACTGCCCCTTGTAAGCTTCCGAGCCGTAAACTCCTCCGGTCTTTTCGCAAACGCGGATGGACTTATATATGAAGTGATTGTCGTCGTCAAGGACGGCAAGCGCGCTTCCGAGAAAAAAGGCTGTCCGTCCCGTGTCATAGCACGGCCCGTCCTTGCCTTTTTGCGCTCTGACAACAGCCGATTGCCTGCCGGTAAACTCTATGGTCAATCCAAAAAACCCCGCATTCTCAATTGTTTTCAGCGTGACGGGTATTTCTTTCGCCGCGCACGCTGCTTCTAAGGCTCCCCATTTGGAAAGCTTTGAATAGGCCTGTTCAATATTTTTTCTGCCTGCAGCCATAGTTTTAATAAGCTTCATATTGCGTCAACTCCCCGCCGCCGCTGTTTCGTAAGAAAATACTCCGGCTTTCAGGCCGCTGTCTTTTATTCCTTGGACCAAATCCTGGTGTTCAAATCAAACTCTTCAACAACGCCGGCCGCAAGTTCAAGATCGGAGTAATATTCCTTTATAAGGTTAAAATCCACCAGCGCGCCGAAGAGTTTCGGTTCGAAAAGATTCTTTGTGTAGGAAACGGCTATGAAAAGTTTTGAATCGGCGAAGGAGAAATAGACATTTTTTCCGGTGCGGAGCCTGTACTCGGTCATCTTTTGCATCAATCCGGGAGTAAGGAGATATCTCGCCGTTACCTGGTCGTCCCCGTACACCGCGAAGAGTTTTTCAAACTCCGGGTCTTCCAGTTTAATGAGCTGCCCGCGCGCGAAATTCATTTTCTGGAGCATAGACCCGAGAAAACCAAGAATGCCTTCGGCGATATCGGGCAGAACGACCGTTCTTCCGGCGAAATTTTTGTTAAAATCCGCGACGACGAAAAGCCCTTTGAAAATTGTTGTCCACTGTGTCTGCCTGTTCCCCTTGCTGTCCGTTGTTTCGGTCTTGTGCTCGGCGTGAACCTCGGAAAATTCCAGTTTAGTTTCTCCGATTTTGCCGGTGACATAATCATCGCCCCCGTACCTGTCAACCTGTGTAAGGAAAATGTTGCTCTCGAGAAATAGGGGATAGGGCAGGCACGAATCCTTGCTGTACGAGAGGCCGGGGTCAATGAAGCGGATTAGCCTGAAGATTATCTCCTGTTTGAACTCGCTTTTAAACTCGGAGTATTTCCCGTAAATGGAAATACCGGACCAAATCAGCCAAGCCGCTCCAGCTATAAGAATATATACTCCGTAGCCGCCAACGCGGGCCGTTCCGGAAAGAAAGGCGAACGCAATGAGAACCGCCAGCAACGCCGCTTCAATCCAAATTCCGCCTGCTATGGACTTCCGTTTTGCTTCAAGTCCCCGAAGGTCCGGAAGCATTGATTCGCGGAAGAAATTTAACAGCTCGTAGTCTTTCTTCATTTCTTAAGGATCTCTCCCACATTCACGTTTTCGCGGTCGCCGGCGGAAGCGGTGAAATACTGCTTTGTTTCATACCCCAGCATGCCGGCAAGCAGGCTTGTGGGAAACATCTGGACGGCGTTATTGTATTCGTTGACCGCGGCGTTGAAGGCCCTGCGCGCCGCCGAGATTTGCTCCTCTATTTCGTTTATCGACCTCTGAAGCTGCAGGAATCCTTCATTGGCCTTAAGCTCCGGGTAGTTCTCAACGGTCAGCATAAGCCGCCCGAGCAGGCCGGACATCTTTGACGCGTCAGCCAGCTGCCCGGGAATGGATCCGCCCCCGGCCGCGGTTCTGGCTCTCAACTCGGTAATTTCCTTAAAAAGCCCCGCTTCGTGCGCGGCATAGCCCTTTACCGTCTCAACGAGATTCGGGATCATGTCATATCTTTTCTTAAGCAGGACATCTACCGTTGCAAATGAATTATTGACGGAGTTCTTCTTATATATGAGGCTGTTGATCATGAGGATAATGACTATGAACCAGAAACCGAGCAATCCGAACAGCGCTAATACAGGGAATGAACTCATAGACGCTCCTTTACGGCGCATTTGTTTGCGGCTATCAAATGATTATACCTATATTTATGCGTTTATCAAGCGTAATGAAAGGCGGACGGGGCAGTTTCATTTTGGAAATGATTGCGCGGATTAGGAAAAGAGATTACGCAGATTATAGAGCTCTCCTATCCGCGTAATCGTACTTCCTGAATCTGCGTAATTGTTTTCAGGCCGCGCGCTGTTATTATGTGGTTTCATCTGCTATAATATCAAAATAATAAGCTGTACTACTCTTTAAAAAGGAAGGTATTTATGCTTGACGCAAAACTGTTAAGAGAGAACCCGGAAGCCGTGAAAGAGGCTTTCCGGAACAGGAACCAGAATATCGATGTTGACGCCATACTCGCCATAGATGTTGAGAGAAGGAAATATATCACCGAATTAGAGCTGAAAAAGTCGGCCAAGAACAAGCTTTCCGAGGAAATAGGCAAATTAAAGAGAGACAAGAAAGACGCGGCCGAGCTTATGGCAAAGGTCACGGCAATGAATGTTGAAATCGCCGCGCTTGAAACACAGGCGGCGGAAGCCGGAGCAAATTTCAACGAAGCGATGTTGGTGCTTCCGAATATTCCGGATAAGAGCGTTCCTAAAGGAAAAGACGAGAAAGATAATCCGGAAATAAAAAAGTCCGGAGAGGTCCCGGTCTTCTCCTTTAAGCCGCGCCCCCACTGGGAGCTTGGCGAAACTCTCGGCATGATGGATTTTGAAAGGGCGGTGAAGATCTCAGAGTCCAGGTTCGTAATCCTTAAAAAATACGGCGCGATGTTATCCCGCGCTCTGATAAATTTCATGGCAAACACGGCGGTCGGCCGCGGCTACACGGAATTTTATCCGCCGTTTCTGGTGAACGGAAAGAGCATGACCGCGTCGGGACAGCTTCCGAAGTTTGCCGAGCAGGCCTACAAGTGCGCCGAGGACGATCTTTATCTTATTCCAACTTCGGAAGTCCCTCTTACAAATATGCACCGCGATGAAACCATAGACGAAGCAGCCCTGCCTTTCAAGTATACCGGCTATTCCGCGTGTTTCCGCCGCGAAGCAGGCACCTACGGCAAAGATATGAAGGGCATGATCAGGGTTCACCAGTTTGACAAGGTCGAACTCTTCAAGTTCACCGCGCCCGAAAATTCGTTCAATGAGCTTGAGTCAATGCTCCTTGACGCGGAAGAGATACTGAAGTTGCTCAAATTGCCCTACAGGGTAATACAGCTTTGCACCGGGGATATGGGCTTTGCCTCCGCCAAGACCTATGACATAGAAGTCTGTATGCCCGGGCTTAATTGCTACAAAGAAATTTCTTCCTGCAGCAACTGCACTGATTTCCAGGCAAGAAGGGCGAACATAAAGTTTAAGCGGAAAGGCGGGAAGGGAGCTGAGTTTGTCCACACGCTGAACGGTTCGGCCCTCGCGGTTGGCAGGACTCTCGCCGCCGTTATGGAAAATTACCAGACGGATACCGGCGATGTCGTTGTTCCCGAAGCGCTCCGTCCCTATATGAACGGAATGGAGAAGATAACGCGTGGCTGAAGCCGTTTTAATCCTCGGAATTGAATCCTCCTGCGACGATACCGGCGCTTCGGTCGTAAAAAACGGAGCGGAGGTGCTCTCAAATGTCGTCGGCTCGCAGGTAAAGATTCACGAAAAGTACGGCGGGGTGGTTCCTGAGCTTGCCTCAAGGCATCACCTTGAAAACATCTACTATATTATAGACTCCGCGCTGAAAGAGGCAAAGGTTTCGCTGGCTGATATAGACGGCGTTGCCGTCACTTACGGCCCCGGGCTTGCAGGGTCTCTGCTGGTGGGCATCGAAACCGCGAAGGCCATAGCCATGGCAAAAGAAATTCCGCTTATCGGGGTAAACCACCTTGAAGCCCATCTTTTTGCCGCTTTCCTTGAACACAAAATCGGCTTTCCTTTTCTTTCGCTCATAGTCTCGGGCGGGCATACCGAACTGGTGCTGGTGCGGGAATTCGGACGCTACGAAATAATAGGGCGCACGAGGGATGACGCCTGCGGCGAGGCCTTTGATAAGGTCGCGAAACTCCTTGAACTGGGATACCCTGGAGGGCCGAAGGTTGAAGAGCTGGCGAAGTCCGCGAAAAAAACTTTCAAACTTCCAAAAGCCGTGATGAAGGACGGCAGCAATGATTTTTCCTTCTCGGGATTAAAGACCGCGGTAATGACGCATATGAGAGAGCACCCGGAGACAGCCAAGCCGGAACTCTGCGCTTCTTTCCAGAATACCGTGGCCGCCACGCTGCTTGACAAGACGCTGGATGTCGCAGTGTTAACCGGAATTCGCGAAGTTGTTCTCGGCGGGGGCGTCATAGCGAACAGGACGCTCAGGGAGGAGTTTACAAAAATGTTTGCTCAGCAGGATGTCAAAGTATACTTTCCTGAATTCAAGCTCTGCACCGATAACGGCGCGATGATCGCCTATATAGGTTACCAAAAATTCCTTCGGAAACAATTTGCGGATCTCAGCCTTAACGCGGAGCCGTCGTTGGGTTTGTAGAAGGCAACGGCCAAAAGGAAGCTTATGGCGCTCCTGCTCATAACCCTAATAGTCCTGTCCCTCGCGTTTGATTTTTTAAACGGTTTTCACGACAGCGCGAATATCGTGGCGACCATTGTCTCTTCAAGGGCGATGTCCGCGAGAGCCGCGCTTATTCTTGCCACCGTTGCGGAGTTCTGCGGGCCTTTCATCGTCGGCATAGCTGTCGCCCAGACCATCGGGGGAGGCATTGCCGACCCTAAGGCCCTGACCATCACGGTTGTGCTTGCGGCTATGTCCACGGCAATTATCTGGAACATAGCCACCTGGTTCTTCGGGATACCCTCCAGCTCCTCGCACGCGCTTATAGGCGGAATCATCGGCGCGGTGGTTGTTTCCGCCGGTCCGGCGAAACTGCAGGCGGCGGGCATAATGAAGGTAATGATTGTTCTTTTTACTTCGCCGTTAATCGGTTTTATCGCCGGCTTCCTTGTCACAAAATTCCTCTTCTTTGCCCTGCAGAACGCGACTCCCAAAATAAACTATGTCTTCAAGCGCGCCCAGATAGCGAGCTCGGCCTTCCTTGCCATTTCGCACGGCGGCAATGACGCCCAGAAGACTATGGGCATAATCACGATGGGGCTTATAATGTACGGGAAGTGGGAAGGGTTTGCCTCCATTCCGCCCTGGGTGATGATTGCCTGCTCTGTGGCGATGGCCCTTGGAATATCTTTCGGGGGCTTTCGCATAATGAAGACAATGGGTTTTAAGATATTCAAAGTAAGGCCCGTTCACGGTTTTGCCATCCAGCTCTCTTCAAGTCTGGTAATCCTCGCCGCGGCATTGGTAGGCGGCCCGGTCAGCACGACTCATGTAGTAAGTTCCTCCGTCTTCGGTTCCGGTTCCGCCGACAGGGTAAGCAAGGTCCACTGGTCCTTGGTCTGGGAAATCCTAAAGGCGTGGGTAATAACCCTCCCCGCCTGCGCGCTCCTCGGGGCGGGAATCCATTTTCTTATTCGCAATCTTAAATAGAAGGGTTTATTGTTGCCAAGATGGAGTTTCCGCTGTAAAATACCTTTGGAGGCCAAATGCTCGAATTCTTTCGGAAAGGCAGGGCTGATTTCTTTTTCCTGCTCATTGATTCCATGAAGGTTGTCCATGACGGCATTTGCGCCCTTAAGAATTACCTTGAAGACCAGAACAAAGTAAACGCGGGGAAGGTCTTCACGCTTCAAAGGGAGGCTGAAGAGAAACGCAGGCTGCTCCTGGATGAACTGAACAAGACTTTCGCGACCCCGATAGACAGGGAAGATTTATACGCGATGTCCAAGACAATAGATGATATTATGGATTACGGTAAATCCACGGTTGAGGAACTTGAAGTCTTTGGTTTAAAGCCGGACGCTTACCTTCTAAAGCTCTCAGGGTGTTTGGCCGCCGGTTCCGGAGAGATACTCTCGGCGATGGAACGGCTTGAAAGAAATCCCGGGGTTGCGATGGAACACGCGGTTCAGGCAAAAAAGATAGAGAACGAAATGGAGACTATTTACCGTGACGCGCTCGTCGAGCTTTTCAAAGGACCGGATATAATTCACATGCTCAAAATGAGAGAAATCTACCGCCATCTTTCCAACGCGGCAGACAGGATAAATGAGGCGGGGGATGTAATCAATAGCATAGTAGTAAAAACATCATAAATGGTTTGTAACGTTACTAACGTTCATAACGTTTATAACGTAATGCAAACCATGAAAAACCACGTTCAATAATGTTTACGTTACAAACGTTTAAACTTTAAGAACGTTAAGAACGACCCCGGAGGGAATATGAATAAAGCTAAGAAGCTTGTCCTCGATGTCCCTGATTTTCCGAAAAAAGGAATCATATTTAAGGATATTACTCCGCTGCTTGCGAGTCCGAAGGTTTTGCGCGAGCTAATTGAGAAATGGGTAAAACAGAACAGGAAGAAAGGCATAACAAAGGTAGTGGCGATGGAATCCAGGGGATTTCTTTTCGGCGTTCCGGTCGCTATCGGCTTGAAAGCGGGATTCGTTCCGGTCAGAAAACCCGGCAAGCTTCCGAGAAAGACTCTAAAGGAAACCTACCAGCTTGAATACGGCACTGATTCTCTCGAGATGCACGAGGACGCGATAAAGAAAGGCGACAGGGTCCTGATTGTAGACGATGTGCTGGCGACAGGCGGGACCGCGGACGCCGTCAGGAAGCTCGTGGAGAAGGCCGGCGGCAAAGTTGCCGGGCTTTCCTTCTTCATTGAACTCGGCTTTCTAAAAGGAAAAGAAAAACTGAAAGGCTTTGAAGTCAGCTCGTTTATTAAATACTAAAACCGTTTTGCTTGCGCAGATTAGGAAAGAGATTCCGCGGATTATCCCGCGACGAGGGGCTATGGACGCAAATCAGAAGGTAAATGCAGTCAAGGTTGTCAGGGCAAGGAAGATAATATTCTTCCAGCTTGCCTCGATCCCTCTTTTTGCGGCTATCCTTGGTGTTTTCATGCGCCTGGTGCCAAAATCACCGGCTGTTATCATTATTGAAGCTGCGGCCGGCACGCTGATTTTTATAGCCGCCGTGAACCTTATTCTAAACATCATTTCCATCGTCTCCGGAAAGAATCTTTCTTTCCCGATCAGGACGAACTTTATGCTGACGCATATGCTTCTCCCTTCTTCGCTTCTTCTTGGGCGCGCTCTTTTCTCGAATGATGTCCTTCACAAATCCTTCATTACCTACAGTAACAAGGTTGTCAGTTCAAAGAACGCCAAATTCAAAGGGCATGAGATACTTCTCTTGCTTCCGCGCTGCATCCAGAACGCTGATTGCAAGAACGCGGTAATCAGGGATATATTGCTGTGTGCTTCCTGCGGGAAGTGCGATGTGGCTGAGATAAATAAGTTAATAGCAGGGACAGGGATAAGGGCCGCGGTGGTTACCGGCGGGACGCAAGCGAGAGCTCTGCTCGCGGAACTTCATCCAAAGGCTGTTATAGCAGTTGCCTGCGAGAGAGAACTTGTGAGCGGGATAATTGATTCGAATATGGTTTATGTCTACGGTCTGCTTAATGTCCGGCCGAACGGCCCGTGTTATAACACCCGCGCCTATATGCCGGACCTTAAAAGCACCATCGATTCAATACTCGCCAAATAAAAGACTGCGGCCTGAAGGCCGGAGTCTTTTGTTTCGGTAAGTAAAGATATGATTCATGCCGAATTCACCCCCGCCATAAATGGCGGGGGTGAATTCGGCATAACGAAATAGGCTGCCTGCCGTAAGACTTTAAGGAGAACTATGACTAAAGCAATAAAATTTGAATGTTTCTCGGGTATCTCGGGCGACATGGCGCTCGGCGCTTTTGTTGACGCCGGAGTCCCCTTTAAATTTCTGTGCGCCGAACTAAAGAAACTGAAGCTTCACGAGTTCACGCTTGCCAGGAAAAAAGTCGCGCGCGCCGGCATAAGCGCTACAAAAGTTGATGTTGTGATAAAGCACGAGCATCATCACTCGGGACACGAAGAGCATCACCACCACTCTCACGCTAAATACTCCGAAATAGTAAAAGTCATAAAAAGAAGCGGGCTCTCCGCGGAAGTGAAGAGGCGGTCGCTTTCAATGTTCATGCGGCTCGGCGTTGCGGAAGCAAAAATCCACAACTGCTCCATCGAAGAAGTGCATTTCCACGAGATCGGCGCGGTTGATACTATCGCGGATATCTGCGGGGCCGCCGTGTGCATGGAGTATCTGCAAATAGAAATGGCTTTCGCAACAAATATCGACTGCGGGGGGAATATTACCATCAAGTCGTCGCACGGCGCGCTTCCGAACCCGGCTCCGGCGACCGTGGAGCTTCTTAAAGGTTTTGAATACAGGCAGAGCGACATTCCTATGGAGCTTGTCACGCCCACCGGCTCCTGTATTCTTGCGGAATACGCCGAGAACGGCATGCCATATCCGATAGCTCCGCTGTCGGCAGGCTATGGGGCCGGAGGAAAAGATATTGAAACACGCCCCAATGTGCTGAGGGTGACCGTTGGCGAAGTGAAAGCCGGCCCGCGGGCGGCACCCGGAGGAGAAAGCGAGACCTCGGTGATAGAGGCAAATCTTGACGACATGCTGCCGCTTGCTTTTGAACCTGTGATGGAGAATCTCTTCGCGTCAGGCGCCCTGGATGTATTCTTCAGCCAGATACAAATGAAGAAGAACCGGCCCGGAGTAAAACTTACGGTAATTTGCGAAGATGAAGATGTGAAAAAACTTTCGTCCGTTATTTTCAGGGAGACTACGACCTTTGGCGTCAGGTTTTACAAGACCGGACGTATAACCTTAGAGCGCGGGTTTGTCACTGTCAGGACAAAATACGGGAAAGTCCGAATAAAAACAGGCGCGCTAAAAAACGATTTAATGTCCGCTTCGCCGGAGTATGCCGACTGCAAGAAGCTCGCGTCGGAGAAAAAAATACCTTTTAAGCGCGTATATGAAGAAGCAAAGAAAGCGTTTTTAGCAAAGCAAACAAAATAATGCAAATCACTCCCGGTAAATGAAGTGCAGTTGAACCTCAAGACCACTACAGGTGGTGGTCTTGTGCCTGCTATTGACTGCCTGTGGGCTTCCCCCCGCTTGCCTGAAATCTTCAGAAATACAGCAAAATACTCCAAATAATTCAAAAAGTATGTTGACAATAAAGGGCTGTTTCTATATAATCTTACTTCCGACTTCACGACTGAAGCCGGCTTTTTGACATTTTGTTTTTGTTTTTTGGGATGAACGACGGCGATGGTCCGCGGGGTTCTGCTATCCGCCCATGTAGCTCAGTTGGTAGAGCACATCCTTGGTAAGGATGAGGTCATCGGTTCAATCCCGATCGTGGGCTTTTTGAAATTACTAAAATGACACTAAATTTTACGGGAGGACAAGGTCATGGCAAAGGCGAAATTTGAAAGGACAAAGCCGCACGTAAACGTAGGAACGATCGGGCATGTTGACCATGGAAAGACGACGTTGACATC
>Ga0114951_10006078_pt1 | contig 10832 bp, 6 predicted proteins | sample AM7aDNAmetaG_FD_88677 | JGI IMG/M metagenome (GOLD analysis project Ga0114951, IMG submission 88677) | Freshwater microbial communities from Finland to study Microbial Dark Matter (Phase II) - AM7a DNA metaG | ecosystem: Environmental > Aquatic > Freshwater > Lake | place: Finland: Lake Alinen... | reverse complement strand
TATGGCGACTGGAGCGCCAAGTGGTACGGCGACCCGCAGCAGCAGGAGATCTGGGCGTACGCCGCGCTGGACGTTGATGGCGGCTCGGCCGGATACGACAAATATATCGGCGCCAGCGCCAACATGACCGCCGATGGCAACCGGTTGGTGTACGCCAGCATCAACCGCTGCTCGAACGGCGGCACACATGGCTGGCCGTATGGTTGGACCGACTGGAACCATGGCGGCACCAACAGTTTCAGCGCCGTCTGGACACCCGGCTCAAGCGACACCGCCAGACTCTGGCTGCCGAATTCGAGCGGCATGTCCACCTGGCACCGTTTCGACGTGACCGCAGGAATGGATACGAAGGGCAACCAGCCGTAAGGTTGTTCCGCGGTTAGTGTGCTTTCACGACCCGCCAACGCGAGTTGGCGGGTCGTGTTGCTTCGGCGGCAGGAGAATGGGCCGTGCGGCTCCCCGCCTCTCCGCCGGGACAACGCCACGCCGGTCCCGGACGTCCTCTGCAGCGTGACACCCGTTTCCATGGATGGGGAATCCCGCATTACCGATCTGAAGGACTTGTCGGAACGTAACGCACTTGAGGGCAGGCTCGTGGCCCGCCCTCAGTTTGTGGGCCAGGCGTCCCGCGCGCGTGGCGGACGCGATGCGGGGTCAACTGAGGCGCAGCAGATGCGCCTCGACCTGCAGGTTCACGACGATTATGGCCCGTCAGTCATCTGAGAAATTCCGGACAAACGTGCTCTCGGATTGTGCGCACGACTTGGCTGGACGGACAGGAAACTGACGGTTTTTTGTGAGGGAGGGCGTCTGATGCGTTTCGGCATGCTGGCTCGGGTATTGCTTGTCGTTTGCGCGGGTTCCCTGGGCATAACGGCTGTTGAGGGGCAGACTAACCTGGTTGCGAACCCGGGCGTCGAGGAACTGGGAAAGGACGGCCAGATGCCTGCCTCCTGGCCGGTGCGCGTCCGGCCGAACACGCGCTTCTTCGTTGACCGACAGGAAAAGCACTCCGGCAACGCCTCACTTTCCGCTGTCGCGCTGGAAGGCGCGAGCGGAAAGGACTTCGAGTCCTTGGGCAGCGTGGCTATGAACCTCTCCCCCGCCAGCGTCGTGGCGCACCCTGGCGAGACATTCGAGTACGGTCTCTGGTACCGATCCAAGGGCTGGGCCACAGTGTTCATCCAGCCCTATCTCAAAGGGCCCACGGGGTTCAATCCCGACAACGGCGCGGAATACATCAACTACGTCACGGCCGCCGAGGCCAAGGACGTCTCGGAATGGAAGCGCCTGGAGGGGACCTTCGTGGCGCCGAACAAGACCGAGCAACTGTACACGCTGGTTGTCGGCGCCTGGCTCCACGAGGCCGGCGCGCAGGTCTGGTTTGACGACGTGACGTTGGCGAAGAAGTCGGTCATGGCCGTGCAGGAGACCAAGGTTCCGCCGTCCACCGGCGGTCAACAGGCCAAGCCGGTATCTCTGGCCCGCATGCCGCTCACTACGTGGGCCGCCGTCAAGACCGGGCCCTGGCACTTCACCAGCGCCGTTGCGTTCCCGCAAGGCGCCATTGTGGACCCGGCCAATGTCCGATTGGTGGATGAACAGGGGAAGGAACTCCCCGCCGAGTTCTCGGCGCTCGATCGCTGGGGACCGTCGCCCCAGGATTTCGTCCGCTGGATGCGAATTGAGTTCCCGGCTGAGGTGCAGGCCGGGAAGGCGGGACAGTACTCCATTGAATACGGCACACAAGTCAGACGCGCGGTGATTGCCCGGCCTGTGGAGGTGAAGGAGTCGGCGGACGCCATCGAAGTCGACGCGGGGCGGCTGGTCTTCACTGTCCGAAAGCGCGGCACGAACTTTCTCGACAAAGTTCTGCTGGACGGCCAGACGGTACTCTCCGGCACGCCCGAAAGCGGCCCCTTCATGCTGGACCATCAGCAGCGTGAGTACCGTGCGTCGCTCGATCCGGCGCCTGAGGTCGTCGTGCATGAGCGAAACGCCCTGCGGGTGGTCATCCGAATCACGGGCCGCCACTATCCCGTCCAGGCCGTGCAGGTCGACAAGCGCGACCGCTGGCCGGCCGTGCTGGGCAAGTACCATACCTACATCGTGGCCTATGCCGGCCAGCCATACCTCAGGATTTATCACACCTTCGTGATTACGGAGGATACCACGCAGGTCAGGTACCGCGACATCGGTCTGCGCATTCCCGCCAATGGACAGGCCGCCGCATTCGGGGTGGACGGCCAGGTGATTGAGCAGCCGGCCGCAGCGAATCCTTACTTGCTCCAGCGCGACATAGATGACCTGGCCCTCTATGCGCTGCCCAAAGAAGGGCAGAAGGTCGAACAGGCCAGGAAACAGAAATCCGACGGTTGGTTTTCGCTCGGCTCCACGGCGGTGGTCGTGCGCGACCTCTGGCAGAATTACCCGAAGGAACTGGAGGTCGTGCCCGGTCCGGCGCAGTCCCAATTGGTGATCCACTTCTGGCCCCGTCATGGGGAGAAGACGCCCGACCGTAAATTGACCCGGAACAACGTCGGGCTGCTCTGGTTCTGCCACGAGGGGGAGGAATTGAGCTTTACGCCGCCCAAGGAGTACGTTGATTTCGTCCCGTCCAGCGAGAGTCCGGAATGGGGCCAGATGGCGGCCTCGCCCGGCGCCAACGCCATGGGCTTGGCCAAGACGCACGAGTTCCTCCTCATCTTTGGGGAGACAGCGGCCTCGCGGCCCAAGTTGGGCGATCTGGCCGCGCTCTACCAACAAGACCCTCATGCGCTACAGTCCCCCGAGAGCCTTTGCGCAAGCGGCGCTTTCGGCCGGATCCATCCCTATGACATCAAACGATTTCCGATCGAGGAAGATTCCATCCGTGCTCCGTTTGAGTTCTTCATGCGCACGGCGGAGCGGTTGCGCGATTATGGCATGTTTAATTTCGGAGACCTCCACGAAGGCCTTCAGTATGGCAAGGCGGATGTGTACGCCATGCACCGGCATTGGAACGGGGCGCACCATGAAGAGCCGCGGATGCCGTGGATCCTCTACGCGCGCTCTGGCGATCCCCTCTACTTGACGATGGCGCGACGCAACGCTCAGCACGTCATGGACGTGGACACGGTGCATTATGGGGACGAGCGTTTCGCCGAGTTCAAGGCTGTTACCGGACAAACCTTTCCGCACTTCTTGCACTGGATGGGCGGATCCGGGCCCTCGTACTTCGAGGCAAATGTGGAGAACAAGTTCTGGTGGTACTATTTCACGGGCAACCCGCGCGGTCTGGACACTGCTCGCGAGTGGATTGAGGCGATCATTGCGCGGCCCACGCCCAGCACGGGACGGGAGGGGAGCGGCACGTTTTCCGCCATCATTGAGGCGTATGAGGCCACGTGGGACCCCCGCCTGCTGAAGCCGATGGAGGCTTTCAAGCGCTCGCAGTTCTCTGTCGAACCATGGGAAGGACATTTTCAGGGATATGCGCCTTCTTTGGAGAAGTACAACATACTGACGCGCAGTAAGGAGAGCGCTGATCGTTTGGTCCGCTGGGCACGACATGGCGGAGCCGGATACGGCAGCGAATTACGCATTGACTCTCATGCTTACTGGCTGACGCGTGATCCGGCGCTGCTTCAGGCGTCGGTCACCTCGGCTTACAGCCGCAGTCTGAGCGTCTATCATGAACCCGGTTCCAAGCTCGACGGGTTTGGCGGGGACAGTTCACTGCTTGCCTACACATACTACATGAACGGCATGCCCTTCGTCCTGGCCGCTCTCGTCGATGCCGGCGAGAAGGCGCCCAAGCCGAACCTGCGAGGATGGCAAGGCAACGTGATCTCCCTGCAAGGGCTGGGCGCGTTCCATTTCATGAAGGAGGCGGGCAAACCCGTCACCGTGGACTGCGCGGGATCCTACGCGTCGAGCAAGGGCGACCTGATCGGCCCGGATGGGAAGATCATCAAGCAGTACGTCTTCGGGACCGAGAAGATCGCTCTGCCCGCGGCGGCCGCGGCGGGCGAGTACATGATCCGGTTCACCGACCCGGACGGCTGGCGCGGCATGAACGTAACGACCGACGCACCCAAGGCCGTCTTCCAGATGACGAACAACTGGGGATTCAACTCCGGCATCCTGGCGATGTATTTTTGGGTTCCGAAGGAGACGACATCCTTTAGCGTCGGTTTCAAGACCCGCACGATTGCCGGTGTGGGCCGGGTGTTTGATCCGGAGGGGGCTGAAGCGGGTGTGGTCTACTATCCTCAGGAGCAGCCTGCGCTGTTGGAGATCAAGCCGAAACCAGAGCAGACGGGCAAGCTCTGGCGGCTGTTCATGTCCGAAGGGGATAACAGCAACCATTTCACGCTCACCGGTGTGCCGCCTTTTGTTTGCGGCGATCCAGACCGCTTCTTCCTGCCTCAGTTGAAAGCACAGACTCCGTGATTGCCCTTGGGAAATTCTGGTTTACATGGTTTGAATGAAACGAGGTTGTATGAAAGACGCGTCTTCCACCCCCGCCCTTCTGGGCGGGGCCAAGGCTGTTCAATGCGATGCCAAGGATGTCAGGGACGCATTCACCTGGCCCATCATCACCCAGGAGGATGAAGCGGCTGTGCTGGATGTGCTCCGGCGCGGGGCCATGTCCGGGCTGGATGTTACCTATGCCTTCGAGAAGGAATTTGCGGCGTGGCAGGGGCGGCGTTACGCCCTGGCGCACAGCACCGGCACGGCGGCGTTGGAGGCGGCGATGTTCGCCTGCGGCGTCGGACGCGGCGACGAGATCATCTGCCCCAGCGTCACCTATTGGGCTTCCTGCCTGCAGGTTTTCTGCCTGGGCGGGACGGTGGTGTTCGCCGAAGTGCAGCCGCATTCCCTCTGCATCGACCCCGCCGATATCGAGAAGCGCATCACGCCGCGAACGAAGGCGATCATGGTCGTCCACTACCTCGGCCACCCCGCCGACATGGACCCGATCATGGCGATTGCGCGGAAGCACAAGATCAAGGTGATCGAGGACGTCTCCCATGCGCAGGGGGGGCTGTACAAGGGGCGCAAGGTGGGGACGTTCGGGGATGTCGCGGCCATGTCGCTCATGAGCGGCAAGTCGCTGGCCATCGGCGAAGCGGGCATTCTGGTGACGGACGACCGCGGGATGTTCGAGCGCGCGGTTGCCTGGGGTCATTATGAACGCTTCGCGACTCCGGAGTCGGTGGAGAGCCCGGAGCTCAAGCCGCTGGCGGGGCTGCCGTTGGGAGGGCACAAGTACCGCATCCACCAACTCAGTTCCGCGGTGGGGCGGGTTCAACTGAAACATTATGACGCGCGCGCCCAGGAGATTCGGAAGGCGATGAATTATTTCTGGGACCTGCTGGAGGGCGTGCCGGGCATTCGGGCGCATCGCACCGACCCCAAAGACCCTTCAACGACGATGGGCGGTTGGTATTCCGCGCACGGTCTCTACGCGCCGGAAGAACTGGGCGGGCTCTCCGTGACGCGTTTCGCCGAGGCGGTGCGCGCGGAGGGATGCTCCTGCACGCCGGGCGCGAACAAGCCGTTGCATCTGCACGCGCTGTTCAACACGGCGGATATCTACGGCGACCATCGCCCGACGCGCATCGCGTTCAGTGACCGGGATATCCGCCAGCCGGAAGGAAGCCTGCCGGTCAGCGAGAAGATCATGTCGCGCACGTACAGCGTCCCCTGGTTCAAGAAGTTCTACCCTGAAGTGATCGAAATGTACGCCGGCGCTTTCCGCAAGGTTGCCGAGAACTACAAGGCGCTTCTGCCCGGCGATCCCGGCGACGGACCGACGCTCGGCGGCTGGCATTTCTTTGCGCACCGTTAGAAGGAAAGCGAGAAGAGAATGAGGATCTTCATCCTGGTGGACATGGAAGGGATCAGCGGCATCTGCCGGAGCACGCAAGTCACTCCGGGCACGGCGGACTATGCGGCGGCGCGCACGTTTCTGACGCGCGACGTGAACGCGTGTGTGCAGGGATGCTTCGAAGGGGGCGCGACGGAGGTCGTCGTGCGCGACGCGCATTGGGCGGGGTTCAATCTTCTCTGGGATGACCTCGACCCTCGCGCTCGCTATGTGCAGGGACGGTCGCTCAGGGAGCGCATTCCCGGAATCGCCGATTGCAGCGGGCTGATCCTTCTGGGCTATCACGCCATGGCGGGGACAGCCGCGGCCATTCTCGAACATACGATGAGCTCGGCCCAGTGGCAGAATCTCTGGATGAACGGAAAGAAGGCGGGGGAGGTGGCGCTCGACGCAGGCATGGCGGGGGACCGTGGCGTGCCGACGATCATGGTCAGCGGCGACGACAAGCTCTGCCGTGAAGCGCGGGCGCTGCTGCCCGGCGTCGTTGCCGTGCAGGTGAAAGAGGGACTCGACGTGGAGGGGGGCATCCTGCTGACTGCCGACGAAGCGCACCGGCGGATCCGCAACGGCGCGGCCCGGGCGGTCCGCAAGTGCCGCGCGATCAAGCCGCACAAGGTCCGCAAGCCTGTCACCCTGCGCCTGGAACTCGTTTCGCGCGGCGTCGTTCCCGTCGCCCGGGAGAATATCAAAGTCATCGACGGCCGGACTTTTGAGGTCAAGGCCCGGACGGTGGAGGAAGCGCTGAATATGTTGCTCTGAGGCGGCGGGCGGATGGTTCGGGGCCTGCCTGGGACCACCTGTAGCGATTGAACTCAATAGGAAGAGACCCATGAATATTGCGCACTACTGGCGACGCGCGGTCGCAATTGCCGTGATGGCCGTCGTTCCACTCACGAGCCTCGGGGCGGAGGATGCAGTCAGGCCGACGGTGATGAAGTTCGATTTCGGTCCGAAAGGGCAGCAGGACCTCGCGGGTTTCACCGGCGTCGATCCCGAAACCGCTTACACGCCCCAGCGGGGGTACGGGTTCACCATCAAGCCCAAGACGGCTGTGGCCGGGGGCATTGCCGATCCGCTGGCTAACGACTCGGTTCTGGAGGCCACGTTCCAGGTGGACCTTCCCAATGGATCGTACGAGGTGGGAATCTGGACCGGCTACCTGCAATGGGGGGGGAACTATGCGTACACCTGGGCGAACCCGCAGATCGTCACGGCCAACGGCGTCAGCCTTGTGAACCTCACCATTACGCCGGAAATTTATCAGCGCGACTTCTTCTTCAAGTGCAGCGATACGGACGTTACGCCGGGAACGGACCTGTGGAAGACGTTCGTCGACGACTGGTTCCCGTACAAGCAGGCCACCGTGGAAGTGAAGGATGGCAAGCTGAAGGTGCAGAACAGCGGCAACGCCTATCTGAACGGCCTGGTCATCGCGCCGAGCGCGAAGAAGGAGGAACTGGCCGGCGACTTGGCCGCCGCAGCCGCCGCGCGGAGGAAGGTGTTTGAACAGGGCTGGCTGCCCGGCAAATGGGCCCCGGCAACTCCTCCGCCGCCGACGGCTGACGAACAGCGGTTGGGATACATCCTGTTCCAGCCCGACACCGTGAACCTTGCCCAACCGTCCGTCGCACCGCGCCCGGAGCAGAGGGCGGGCGAGGTGCGCGTTTTCGCCGCGCGCGGAGAGTATGAGCCGGCCACGCTGGGCATCTTCCCGCTCAATGACGCCGCCTCTCTCTCTGTGTCCGTGAGCGACATGATGGGGCCCGACGGGGCGGTGCTGCCAGCCGGCGAAGTGGAGGTGCGCCTCGTGCGCATGTACGCGACTCCGGGGCCGACCTTTACCCCCTTCTACATGGTTCCGGCCGCGAAGGTGGCGTTGCTCAAGGGGTTGCCGAGGCAGTTCTGGTTCACGCTGCATGTTCCGGAGGGGGCCAAGCCCGGCTTCTATCGCGGAAGCATCGAGTTCTCTTCGGAACGCGGCAGCAGGCGCGTCGGGCTGCTCTTGAACGTGCTGGACCTGAGCCTGCCGGATGTCACGAAGAAGGAGACCGGCGCGCCACTGTTTGAAGTCCCGTACTACGGCCCCACGTGGTACAGCTGGCTCGGCACGGCGGAGACGGCCGCCTTCGGCAAGGCGAAAGGGCTGGCGTACCTGAAGGCAGACCTGCAGTTCATGCGCGAGCGCGGGCTCTCGCCCTCCGCCACGCTGCACGGGACTTCCATCACTGATTTCTACAAGTTGACGCGCGAGATGGGATATACCATCCCGATCAGCGATTATGGCCTGGTGGGAGGGCCGGTCCTCCTGGGCTGGGACACAAACGTGTGCCCGCTGGAGAAGGAAACGGGCTTTGCGCCGGGCACGGCGGAGTTCAACAAGGTGCTGTTCGCGTACCTGGACAAGGTGCTGGCCGGATGGGAGAAGGAGGGGGTCCCGCCGGGGGATATTCTGTTCAACGTGACCGATGAAATCGGGAGCCATCAGGGTGCTCGGGGGGCGGAGAAAGCGAGAAAGATTCTCCAGGCAATTCATGACTACGGCAAGGTGCACACCATCGTCTTTGCCGATGGGCCCGTGGAGTTGCAGAATCTCCCCGTGTCGGACTGGTTCGTCATGTCGTACTACGCCATGCCCTTCGACCAGCCGCTCTTCGATCAGGTTCGCGCGAGCAAGGCGCATCTTGGGGTGTACACCCTCGGCCTGACGCGCATGGGGTACGGCTTCTACCTCTGGCGCACGGGCGCGCAGATGCACTGGTGCTGGCACTACTTTATCTGGGGCGGGGCCCCCTACAACACCGTCGGCAGCAACACGATGGGCTATCTCACCGTGCCGGGGGTGGACGGGCCGCTCCCCACGATTCAGTCCGAGGCGGTGCGCGAGGGAATTGATGACTACCGATACGTCCTCTGCCTCGACAAGCTCATGGCCCAAGCCGAGAAATCGAAGAACGAGAAGGTCGTCGCGCAGCTGGGCGCAGCGCGCCAGGCGCGGGGGGAAACGTGGGATTTCGTCGATCCCAACTGGAACCGATTGAATGGCGCGGGAACTTGGACGCCGGAAGTGTACGGGAAGCTGCGTTGGCGAATCGCGCGCGCTGCGCTCGAATTGCAGACGGCGCTGCGCGATGCCGGCGATGCCAAGTGAGCAGGGAAGCCCGGAAAGTAGGAAAGGAATGACCCCGATGAAGAGACGCATGCAGTCCGTTGCGCTCCTGGCGGTCGGTTTTTGGGGGCTGGCTGTTTCCTCCGCGCCGGCTGCCGACCCGGCCAGCGTATCGCTCATCTTGACGGCTCGCGAATTGCAGCGCGCCGGCAAGGAGCTTTGCGTTCGGCTCGACGCGCAGACGATCCTCGCCTCCGCCGGCATCCAGGGCAAGCCGGAGGCCAATGCCATTACATTGAAGACTTTCTCCGGCGCGGACGCGGTGGGTGTGGAGACCCCCTGCGCCGTTTTCGACGACATTGACTCGGCGGTGCCGCCCGGGTCGCAGTTCTACGTCGTCTGGAGCGCTCCGTCCAAAGTGCAGGGGGACCTTCGCGCGGAGATCAGTGTGGACGCTCTCGGCACAAAACCCCGAGCCGAGCCGCCGCGCAACGCTGCTGTCAGCGGGCCGAACTGGGTGAAGAATGCCGGCTTTGAATTGCCTCCCAGCGCGGCCATGCTCGCGGGCAAGGAGGTGCCCATGAACTGGTCAAGCTACCTGTACAAGCCCGATACAATTCGGCTTTCGGCGCAGGAGGCGCATTCCGGAAAGTACTCCATGCAATTGGACAACCCCAACGGCGTCATGGTCATCTTCGGGCAGGGGTGGCAGGTTCCGAGGGAACTGGCCGACCGCAAGGCGAAGATGTTCTATCGTTCATACGAGAAAGTCGCGGGCGCCGGCCAGAAGGGGGGCTGCATGTACTCTATCCGGTGCTTCGGCGCGGCCAGCAACTACCTCGGGAGCCTTGGCAAGGCCATGCCGACGAGCACCGACGCCCGCGGTTGGACGTTAGTGCAAGGAATCGGGAGCCTGATCGCCGACACTCATGATGTGGACTTCCAGTTCTACATCCCCGACAACGCCCCGAAGCAGACAACCTACGTGGATGATTTCCAGTTCCAGCCGGAAGCGCAATGGCTAGCGGCATTGACTCTGCGGCCGACCATGCTATCGGCGGCTGAAGGGAACCTGTCCGCATACTCCACCATCAGTCCGGGGGAAGGCGTTTTTGTCGGGAAGGATGCGATGCTTTTCCGAGGCAAGGAAACGCGCGGGTCCGTTCCGCTGCTGTTGCGACAGGATTTCGCCGCCGCGCAGTTGGCAGGCGCGCAGATACGGGCCACGCTGGTCCCGGCCGCCAATCCGATGAAGGAGCCGCTGGTTCAGGCCGCAGCGCCGCTGCAGATGAGTAAAGAGCAGACGTTGGCGCTCTCTGTCAAGGACCTGAAACCGGGGAGCTACGAAGTGCGTCTGGAGGTTCTCCTGCCCGACAGCAGCCGGGTTGAGGCCGCGCGCGGAACCGTCAAAATTGAGGATGACCCGTTCTCCGGCGCGCCACCGGCGCCATAGATGAGGGCCTGATTGTTATGAACCGATCTTGAGGCGGTGGTTTTGATGGTGATTGCGGGGGAATGACATCCCGGTGGCCCAGCCAACGTGAGACCTTGAAAATGCTCACCCCTGCCTGCACCAGGAGGCTTGCGAACGTGTGCCGAAGGACGTGCGGGGTGATGCCGGAGAGCCCGGCGCGTGTCGCTGTCCGATTCAGTTGGCGCCGAAGTTTGTTGACCGAGCGTAGGGCAATGCAGACGCCGCTCTCCTTGCGATGGGCAACGAGCAGGGTCTTGAGGCGTGCGCACAGAGGAATGGTGCGGTTGCGCCGGCTCTTGGTGTTGAAGCCTTCCTTGTTGCGCACGTGGAGCAGGCCGCGCTCAAAGTCGATGTCGGGCCACTCCAGATGAAACGAC
>Ga0114951_10006077_pt1 | contig 10837 bp, 7 predicted proteins | sample AM7aDNAmetaG_FD_88677 | JGI IMG/M metagenome (GOLD analysis project Ga0114951, IMG submission 88677) | Freshwater microbial communities from Finland to study Microbial Dark Matter (Phase II) - AM7a DNA metaG | ecosystem: Environmental > Aquatic > Freshwater > Lake | place: Finland: Lake Alinen... | reverse complement strand
TACCCTTTACCTCTTAAGATCGCAATCTCATTCCGTTCGCTTTTAGAAAGATGCGAAAACTTTTTCGGAGTTTTTTCATCGCCTAATCATATCAAAGTGTTCGGATTCAAAAGAGAATGTTGGAACTCTCAAAAAGGTTTCGTTGTGCCATTATTGATAACGATTATTGCATTATCGGTCATTAGTGGAGGTATTTATATTTATGAGAATAAGAAAGCAGAAGTACCTGCAGTTGTTGATAATACAACACGGCAATCGAATCAAGCTCAACAGATCAATACACAAAATTCTCCTGCTACTAATCAGCAAAACACGCCAAGTAATCCACCGGTCATTAAAACCAACCCTGCTTCAAACCCAATTCCAGTTAAGTCTTCCATAACTGGTGAGTTAACTATTCCCAAATATGTGAGCATATTTCTCGCGTCGTCAGTTGAAAATAATGAAAGAGTACCTGTTTTAGTTTTATCTGCTGTTGCAGGCGGGGGTTGCGATTCTGCCTCAGATTTAGAAACAAAAAAATCATTGAGTGATAATACTTTGGTTGTTGATATAAAGGGATATAAATTAACAAAAGGTTCTGGAGAAACCTGTGGCGCAGTCATTTCGGAATCAAGAGCCAAGGTCAGCATAGATCCCAATTGGTTGAAACAAAGTGGTGAAAAAGAAGTCATATTTAAATTAGGTGGACAAGATAATAATTATAAAATTTCATATAGCAAATATCGTGTGGCACTCAATGGTGCTCAAACAACCAACGTTATTACTAACCGACCAGGATATAATCCATCTGACACCCCAATAACCTTGGAAATGACTTTATATCCCGTAGATGTTGCTGTTATGTATCTTGCAGGATCTGTTTCGTCTGAAAAAGATTACAGGCCAGCGATGCGAAATTTTGCCCAAGCGAAAGGATTCGTACCAGCCGAACAGATTTATTCTGGACTTGAGCAAAATGAAAAAAATCAATTTTATATAGTGCTCAAAAATCATTCGATGCCGGAACCAGATCATAGCGAATCGCTTGGCGATTTGCCGGGCGAAGGTGTTGGAGTTTATCTTAAACAAGTTGTTAGTGATGCAGATCATTATTGATATTTATATTTTTTAATCCGGATAACTTACGGACAGTTTTAAAAGTTTTACGGCTATAACCGCCAGTTTTTGTTTATTTTTATGCTATACTTTCCGCCATGAAACCAGACGAACCAAAGCTCGCTTTCGAACTTCCTCCTAAACCAAAGGTGGGCATTTACATTGACGATAGTAATTTATATAAGCGAGGCAAAGCGGCTGGTTGGATGACTGATTACAAGAAACTTTACAAATGGGTTGCACAGCTCAATACAGTAGTTCATGCCAGGATCTACATGGGCAGACCGAAATATGAGCCTGCAAAATCCATAAATGAAGCACTTGCGAAATATTTCACAAAGATCGGATATTCGGTTACGACTAAAGATATGAAAAAACTTCGTGATGATACTAAACCACTTGGCTATAGAAATAAGTGCAATTTTGATGTTGAGATGCACGATGAGATCATGACGGATTTACATGATCTGGATATCGTTTATGTAGTTAGTGGCGATAGTGATTTCGTCAGAACAAAGGATAATATCCTGAAAAATCAGAAGCATATCAAATTCCTAGCCTACGAGAATAACTGCGCATGGGAAATTAGAACAGCTTCATGGTTTATCAGCCTTGATTCAATCAAAGCTGAAATTGAGCGTACTACCCCGAAACCTATTGATCCTAAAACGGAAAAACCGGACACTAGGTCCGGCGAGGTTACTTGATTACTAGTATAATCGAATTCAGCTTAATGTCAAGGAAAAGTGGGGATAATCGTTAGATAGCCATATTTAACGCTAAAAAGGTTCCAACATTGTCCCAGACGGCGCACTGAAATTTTTATTAGAGTATTACAGAATTATCGAGTCAATATTGACTAAGTCTTTGTGGTTGCTAAAATTGAACTATGCCAGCAATCAATTGGACTAAAATATACAAAAAATACAAGGGACTCTGGGTTGCTTTGCTTGACGATGAAATAACAGTCGTCGGTCACGGCAAAACTTTGAAGGAGGCAAGTGATATGGCCCAAAAGAAGGGCTATGATCGTCCTATTTTTACACGCATGCCGCCAACCTTATCAGCTTATGCTGGAGGCGCATTATGAGGTTCAAGTACAAGGCATATGGAATAAATCGCTTGAGACGGATGTTGGTTTTATGCCGAATCTTGGTGGCAACATCGTCTCATATGGAATAGTTGGTCAAAAAGGCTTCTTCGATAAGTTCAAAGTCACGTTTGACTATAAAAATAAAGAAATTGAATTAAAAGCGAAGAAGTAAATCTCAAAAAAAACTCCTCCGATGCTCCCCCAACATCCCGTATTTCCGTATCGCCTCATAATGTTTCTTTGTCCCATACCCCTTGTGTATCTCAAACCCATATTCCGGGTGCTTCTTCCCGAGTTTGATCAACTTCCTATCCCTCAAGACCTTGGCGCAAATAGAAGCCAGGGCGATTACCATTATCTTTTCATCGCCTTTGATTATTGTTTTCTGATTGACGTATTCAGGTGGTGCTTTCAAACCACCATCCAAGAGAACCTGCACCGCATTCGGATTAAGTTTTGAATCGATCGCCGAATTGCCCACAACCTTCTTAAGAGAAGTTGCCAAACACTTCTTAATGGCCCAAGAAAGTCCTTTTGAATCAATAATTTTCTCACTTTGAAATGAAACTGCGAAATCAACATCACCAGCAACTTTTGAATCTTGAATGATCTTGAACCATTCTTCCCTTTTCTTTTCAGTCAGCTGTTTTGACTCTTTGACAGTCTTGAATATTTTGCGCGCTTTTTCATTCAAGAAAACAAAAGCCCCGACTGCCACAGGGCCGGCGATAGGGCCACGACCAACTTCGTCGATGCCGATGATGAATTTCATAGCTGAATAGTACACCAGGCGTTGATAATTCGAAAATATTCCATTGATCAAAAATCCCCCGGCCTGCCGGCCACCCCCTTTTTCAAAGGGGGATCCTCCAACATTATGATATTTGTAATATAGATAGCCTCTGTTTATTACGTTTTGGATGAAAGATTTAACAATAAGAGTTATTAAAGCACTCGAGGGTTAGACTAAAGAAAACGGTTTGATGGAAAATCCCCCTTTGGAAAAGGGGGTGGCTCTGAGCGAAGCGAAGAGACGGGGGATTTTTTGTAATTCAAAATTATTAAGTTATACTTCCCATATGCCCCGCTTCACCCACCTCCACACCCATTCCCACTACTCACTCCTGACCGCTTTGCCGAAGATCGACCAGCTGGTGGCGGCCGCCAAGAATGACGGGATGACTTCTCTGGCTTTGACCGATAATGGCAACCTATACGCGGCGATTGAATTCTACAAAGAATGCAAAAAAAAAGAGATAAAGCCAATCATTGGCGTCGATTTCTACGTTGCCGTCCGAACCCGCAAAGACATGCAGGCTGGTATCGATAACCGACGGTCACGGTTGGTCCTTTTAGCCATGAATGAAACCGGCTACAAAAACCTAATCCAACTCGTCACTCTTTCACATCTTGAAGGCTTTTATTACAAACCGAGGATCGATCGCGAGCTTATTGAGAAATACAACGAGGGACTGATCGCCATTTCTCCTTCTTTTTCCGGCGAGATCGCCCAGTCGCTAAAAAGCCGCAATCAAGATAAGGCCAAAGAGGTGGCAGAGTTTTACAAAAAAGTGTTTACCTATGAAAAAATCCCCCACCCCTACGGGGCACCCCCTTTTTCAAAGGGGGATTCTCCAACGGGTACGCCATTGGAAAACAAGAATTTGCAAGCTTCTACCGCTCCCGAAAATCAAAGCGGTTCAGATGGAGGATCCCCCTTTGAAAAAGGGGGTGGCCGTAGCGTAGCGGAGGCCGGGGGATTTTCTGAACAGACTGCAATTCCTCGCCTTTTCATGGAAATCACCCACCACCCTGAGATTGACGGCCATGAAGCTTCAATGAAAGTTTTGACAGAATTCGCCAAATCGCAAAATATTCCCATAATGGCCGCTCACGATGTCTACTATTTGAAGCAAGAAGATCGTTTCGCGCGCGAAACATTGCTTAGGGTCAATTCCCATAGCGACCAAAGCGAAAAAGTCTCCGACGGCGATGATGACGATTTCTCATTCATAAGTAGCGCTCGGGCCGAAGAACTATTCAGGGACATGCCTGAGGCTTTGGACAATACGGCCAAGATCGCCGAAGTTTGTAATCTAGAATTGAAACTAGGAAGTTGGGTCTTCCCAGCCTTCACCGTGGAAAGCGGACGAACACCAGATGACGAATTACGATATCTCGTTTTCAACGGTTTCGCCAAGCGCAACGTCATTCAAACGGAAGAATTGACCAAACGCGCCGAATACGAATTGGGGGTCATTAAAGGTAAAGGCTATTCGCCATACTTCCTGGTGGTGGCCGACATGCTACGATTTGCCCGCGAGAATAAAATTCTAAGTAATATTAGGGGATCAGTGTCCGGTTCGCTTGTGACATTCCTGGCAGGAATAACCAATATCAACCCGATCGAATATGAAATTCCCTTCGAGCGCTTCCTGAATCCGGATCGCCCATCAGCCCCCGACATCGACATGGACTATGCCGATAATCGCCGCGACGAAGTCATTGACTATGTCCGCCGGAAATATGGCGCGGATAAAGTCGCCCAGATCGGGACTTTCGGAACGATGATGGCCCGCGGCTCCGTTCGCGATGTCGCCCGGGCCATGGGCTTTGAATATGCCGCAGGTGACCGGATTTCCAAACTGATCCCCATGGGCTCACAAGGATTCCCCATGACCATCGATCACGCCATGGAACAGGTCCCCGAATTACGTGGGGTCTATAATAATGAACCGGACGCTCGCCGGATCATCGACATGGCCAAAAAGATAGAGGGTTGCGCCCGTCACATCGGTGTTCATGCCGCCGGTGTCGTCGTCTCACCGACAGCCTTGACCGACTTCACGGCCCTGCAATTTGATCCAAAGGGCGAAGGTAAGATCATTACCCAATATGACATGTATTCCATCGAAGAAGCTGGCCTATTGAAATTCGACTTCCTCGGTTTGAAAAACCTGACCATTATCGCCGATGCCATTGATCGTATTGAGAAAATTGACAACATCAAGCTCGATGTGGATACGATACCGGTCAATGACGCAAAAACATTTGAGATGCTTGCATGCGGAGACACAGCAGACCTCTTCCAGTTGAACGGCGATGGCATGACCCGGTTTCTCAAGGAATTGAAGCCTTCGACCATTCATGATATCAACGCTATGGTCGCCCTTTATCGTCCGGGTCCGATCCAATTCATTCCGGATTACATTGCCCGCAAGCACAATCCGAAATTAATTAAATATCTCGATCCGGCTTTGGAAAGAATTCTCCAGAAGACCTATGGTGTTCTGGTTTACCAAGACGATCTTCTCATAATGGCCCACGACCTGGCCGGCTATTCCTGGATCGAGGTCGACAAATTCCGCAAAGCCGTGGGCAAAAAAATTCCAGAGGAAATGGCCAAACAAAAGGAGAAATTTATCGAAGGTTGCATCAAGCACAGCAAATGGTCGGAGAAGAAAGCCAAAGAGATCTGGAAATGGATCGAGCCTTTCGCCGCTTACGGATTCAACAAAGCCCACTCGGTTTCCTACGGCCGCGTCGCCTACATTACCGCCTACCTTAAGGCCCATTGGCCGGAAATTTATCTTTCGGCTGTTTTGACCTCTGAACAAGGAGAAACCGAAAAGGTCGCGGAAACAATCGCTGAATGTAAGCGTATGGAGATTCCTGTTTTGCCGCCGGATGTCAATGAGAGCTACAGCCAGTTTACGGTGGTGAAGGAGCAGGAGGTAAGAGGTAAGAGCAGAGAGTTAAGAACATCGCAGAACGAAAACAATACTAATCTTACCTCTAACCTCTTACCTCCTACCTCTGCGTCTTACCGCATTCGCTTCGGCCTCGTCACCATCAAGAACTTCGGCCAAGGCATTTCGACGGCAATCATTGACGAAAGAAAGAAGAATGGAAAATACAAATCTTTATCAGATTTCTTGGATAGAGTGAAAGACCGCAATCTCAATAAGAAATCGCTTGAATCACTTATCAAATCCGGCGCCATGGACTGCTTCAATATTGACCGTGGCGCAATGATGGGTAATCTTGACCTTCTCCTTGATTACAACAAGGAAAGCGAGAAGAATAATGCCGACCAAAGCTCCCTTTTTGGCGGAATGGTCGACAATGCCAGTGTTCCTACCCTTCGCTTGAATGAAGCGCCGGCCGCCGACATGCGCGACAAACTGGCTTGGGAAAAAGAACTTCTTGGCCTCTATGTTTCAGGGCATCCGCTCGAACGATTCCGAGATGTGATCAACAAGAAAGATATCGATATCAAACGCGCCCTGCTTAATAACAAAGACGGTTCTTCGGTTGTTCTCGCAGTAATTATTAACGAAGTTCGAATAGTTCAAACCAAGAATAATGAAGCCATGGCTTTCATAACTATTGCCGATTTTTCCGGCTCAGCCGAGGCCGTGGTCTTCCCCAGAACCTACAGGGAATTTAGAGAATTGATCGCCGCGGACAAATGTTTGGCCGTTAAGGCGACGATCAATACGAGAAACGGCGAAAGGAGCTTTGCTATTGAGAGGATCAAGGGGTTGTGAAAGAAAAATTGCTTGTACTACCCATTTCGTATTGGTATAATTCCCAACATATGAGGTTTCCACGACCTAAAAAACTTGTGTTCTGTAACAACAAGGGAGGCGTAGGCAAAACTACGTTGTCTTTTCATGTGGGTGTAGAACTATCGAGAAAAGGATTAAAAGTCGCCTTGGTTGATCTCGATCCTCAGTGCAATTTGACGCTCCAAACCCTCGGTCACACTTTCTATGAGGATAATCTGTTTTCTCACACTACGAAAACCGTTTATGATGTATTAAAATCAAAGCTTGAAGGAAGCGGCGATATCGATACATCAATAAAACCTGCACACATAAGAGACAATCTGTACATCATACCGGGAGATATCCAACTCTCAATGTACGAGGATTTGCTTATTGGTGGCTATAACGACGCTGCGGCCGGTAATCTGCGAGGATATTCAGATACTAGCGCAGTTGATAGATATCTAAACGAAGTTGGTGCGGCGGAAAAGATTGACGTATTCGTTATCGACACATCCCCGAGCCTCGGCGTCCTAAATCGCGTTATATTCCTCGGAGCTGAATATTTCATTGTACCAACAACGCCTGATAGTTATAGTGTGCAAGGCATAAAGAATCTCGGTACCATATTTGAGAGATGGAAGAAAAACTGGAAGAATACCGCTCAAGCCGCAGCAGTTGCCGGTCAGACTCCAGCCAATCACGTTCTACGCGGTGATGCACTTTTTATTGGATATGTGATCAATTCTTTCAACGTATACAGTAAGAGGGTTGTACGCCGTCAAGATGACTGGTTAACAAAAATTCCTGTTGAGGTTAAGAGATTCCTGTCAGAAAAGCATGGCCGAAACGGACTGGTCGAACAAAGTTGGAAAAATCCCATTGGTTCAATGCAAGATTACGGACAACTCACGGCAATCTCAATGGAGAACCATCTGGCAATTCAGGAATTCAAATCTAGTGAGGTAAAAGAGCTGAATCTGACAGGTACAAAAGAATTGTATGAAAAAGCCGTAAGGGAGATAGATACATTAACGGACAATATCACCAAGGTGCTAACGAATTATTAGACGGGGCTTCAAATATCGATCCTTTACATCCTCACCCTTCTTTTGTATCATTACCTTACCTTGAATAAAGGGCAGTGGCGCGATAGCGCGTGCACTGCGTGAAAGAGCGGCGTCTCCGATATGTGGAGTCCGCCGGAATGAGAAGAGATCGCGACGGCCACCACCCGCCGATGGGAATAGCGTCCCGTGTGCCTTATTAACAGCCGGGCACCCAATCTTACAAAGATATGCTAGAAAGGAGGCTCGTACGTCCAAATAGCTTAAAACACTTATGACGACGGGTGAAGTCCGGTGGAACCGCGATCTCGCATCGCCCGGGCACAGCGCTATCTATATGCGCATGTGTCCCGGGCATTTTTATTTATATTTACTCGGACTTATTATTAAAACCTAAATCAATATCATGGACCAAAACAACAATGAGCAACTCGATCACAAGCGCCACACTCTCGCCCACCTCCTCGCGGCGGCAGTATTAGAATTGTACCCGGACGCCAAACCAACCATTGGTCCAACCGTTGATAATGGCTTCTATTACGACTTCGAATTTTCGAAACCGATTGCCGCCGAAGATCTGAAAGACATTGAGAAGCGAATGCGCAAGATTCTGCCTTCCTGGAAAGAAATGAAGGGCCAGGAAGTTTCGGCTGACGAAGCCCGCAAATTCTTCAAAGACAATCCTTACAAGCTCGAACTCATCGAAGAAATCGCGACTAAGAATGAACCTGTCTCTATTTACACCGCCGGCCCTTCTATTCTAACTAGTCCCCAGTCCCTAGTCCCTAGTCCCTTGTGTTTCAGCGATCTCTGCCGTGGCGGTCACAGTGAAAACCCTTCCAAAGAAATTGCCCCCGATTCCTTCAAACTTTCCCGTCTGGCCGGTGCTTACTGGAGAGGAGATGAGAAAAATAAAATGTTGACAAGAATTTACGGGCTGGCATTTTCCTCAAAGAATGAGTTGGAGGATTATGAAAAACAACAAGAAGAAGCAAGGAAAAGAGATCACAAAAAACTTGGAAAAGAACTTGGTCTATTTGTCTTTTCTGAACTGGTCGGACCCGGGTTACCTCTATATACATTCAAGGGTGCGACAGTGAGGCGTGAGATCATCAAGTTCTGCAACGAATTACAGACCGAGATCGGCTATCAGGAAGTCCACACGCCGAACATGAACAAGGCCGAGCTTTTCAAGGTCTCTGGTCATTATGAGAAATACCGTGAAGATATGTTCAAAGTTACTTCCCAATATACCGATGAGGAATACTTTCTGAAGCCGATGAATTGCCCGCAACATACCCAGATCTATGCGGCAGAAGGCCGAAGTTACCGAGATTTGCCCATAAGGATCGCCGACTTCGCCAATCTTTATCGCGACGAGAAACCTGGCCAACTTTCAGGGCTCACTAGGCTTCGCTCTTTCTGTCAGGATGACGGCCATAGTTTTTGTCGTGAAGATCAGATCAAGGATGAATTCAACCTTGTACTTAGCGCGATCAGCAAAGCACTCAAAGTCTATGGGATGAATTACAAGATCCGCCTATCCCTCTGGGACGAAACTAAGAAAGAAAAGTATCTTGGAGAGCCTGAAGTCTGGGAAAAATCACAAAAATTACTGGAAGAAATACTGCGAGAAAATAAGATCGAGTTCTTTATTGGTGTTGGTGAGGCGGCAATCTATGGACCAAAAATGGATCTCATCACTACCGATTCCCTTGGAAGAGAGTGGCAGATCTCGACAATTCAACTCGATTTCATAATGCCAAAAAGATTCGACCTCAAATACACCGACAAAGACGGTAAAGAAAAAACACCGGTAATGGTACATCGGGCGCTGATCGGTTCACCCGAAAGATTCATGGGTGTTTTGATCGAACACTACGGCGGAAACTTCCCTCTTTGGCTGTCCCCCATTCAGGTCAAAGTCATCCCGATCGCCGAATCTCACATCGAAGCTGCCAAGAAGATTAATGTTCTGCTCCGCAATAAAATGTTGCGTTCCGAAGTCGATCTTTCCAACGACGGCTTCGGCAAGAAAGTCCGCAATGCCAAGAATGCCCGAATTCCTTATTTCATTATCATTGGCGACAAGGATGTTGCGGCCAATAAGGTGACGCTCGAATCGCGAGATAAGGGTCAGATTGGACAGTTGGATGCCGAGGAGGTGGTGAAGAGGTTGGAAGAGGAAGTTAGAGATAGGAGGTAAGATAAAAAATTTAACCCGCGAAACCTTTCAGTTTCGCGGGTTATTGTTATTCGTGCCTAATCCTCATGAGATATGGCACGATCAATCCGGGATGCGAAGCCATAAAGCGAAATCTGGTTGCCAACCCTTCTTTTAAAAGAAGCTGACAAATCATTTCCCGCATCATGCCTTTCATAGCAAGAGTCTTGATCTCCTCTCGGAGCTCGTCAATTCTTTCTTTACCGTCCCGGCGTTCAATAAAGTTAAGAATTTCCTCAAGAATCTTGTCGTACTTTTGACCCTGCATAAATCCTAACTTCCGCAGAGCATCTTGACCTGCAAAACGCCTTTGAGAATGTCCATACGGTGTGGGATCTCTCTTCCCACCCAACCACCGAACTGCTCGAGGCTCTTTATCATCTCACTGGCTACACCGGGTTCACCGACGCATACAGGAATGAACTGATGTCTCTTCAGACTTCTCGAAAGGAATTCACGAGCCCCGGCTACCGAGGCCTTGATCTGAACAAAACCGAATCCAGGAACGGCGATATCCTTACCGCTGTCCTGAAGGCCACCGACTACAGCCCCGTGGAATGCCTTTGCGTAGGCATCCTCGAAGTCGTGACCGATAAAATCAGAAACATTCATAATATTTCCAAAGGTTTTAATTGAACTGGTTCTCTACCATTATACTATGTCATCTATAATAAGTCAATAGCACAAAAAGTAACCGCTCACCCCTGTCCACACCTCGTACCACATATTTTGACTGAATGATATATAATATGTCCATATATGGGACGCGTACTTACACCAAAAGAGATCTATGAGCGCATGAAAG
>Ga0114951_10006074_pt1 | contig 10841 bp, 10 predicted proteins | sample AM7aDNAmetaG_FD_88677 | JGI IMG/M metagenome (GOLD analysis project Ga0114951, IMG submission 88677) | Freshwater microbial communities from Finland to study Microbial Dark Matter (Phase II) - AM7a DNA metaG | ecosystem: Environmental > Aquatic > Freshwater > Lake | place: Finland: Lake Alinen... | reverse complement strand
TCATTAATATTGACCGCCTTAAAATCACGCGCCATCATATCTTCGGCGTAGATTGTGACTTTTATAGTCCCCTTTAAGACTTCTATCAAACGCTTCTTAATCGCAGAAATATCATCACCATGCACCTTAGCAACTGAAGCACCGGGATGCCCCCCTCCCCCGAAGCGCGAAAGCACAGTATTAACATCGACGGTGGCTATCCTGGAGCGCCCAATAATGTCTATTCTTTTCGGAGTTTTTATAAAGACGAAGAGTACGGGAATATTTTCTATTTCCATAAGTTTGTGGATTAGGACTCCGAGCTCTCCGACATAGGTCTGGCTATCCACCTCGATGAAGGAGACGCTTATTCCCTTAACGGTAATATGCTTGGTGGAATTTATAAGATGCGTAAGAAGAGAGAGCTCACCTTCGCTTAGCTCCCGATTTAAATAGCTCGATACTACGGCTAAGCTGGCACCCTGAGATAATAAGAAACTCACCATGTCGACATCGAGCTTCGTGGTCGCGCGATACGTGAGAGACCCGGTCTCTTCATATATGCCGAGGAGCATTATCGTTGCCTCGACGTATGAAAGCCTGATCTTCTTCTTACGAATTATATCGGCAAGAATAGTAACCGTGGCGCCCACTTCTTCAAAGACTTCCTGATCCGCCGCGACATCTCCGGCCATCTTCTGATGGTGATCATAGACATGAATCTCTACACCTTTTTCTATGAGATCGGAGGCTATGCCTATTCTGGATTTCTGCTTTGTGTCGACGATTACGAGTCTGTCTATATCATCGAGATTGCACTCCTTTTCCGTCTCGATATTTATCTGATCCTTGGCCAAAGACAAAAATTCACGCACCGCCTCCTCCTGAGAACCCGGCAATAATATCCGGGAATTAGGATAGAGTTTCTTCGCCGCGACGACAGACCCGAGCGCGTCAAAGTCAGCATTGATATGTGTGGTGATTAAGTCCATTCGCTCCACTATGATATTTTTACGACAGCTCTGCGCAATCTACTACCGCGGCGTTTACTTTTTGAGGCCGCCTTACGCTTGTCGCGAATTTGCATCAGGCGTGCAAATTCGCTGTTGTAAAATGCGATGGCCAATGAGCCTGCCAATATGAAAACTCTGGCGCAGTTTCATTGTCCTGGTATATCGCCAAAAAGGTATCGCATTTTACGAAAGTCGCTCCAGGCGGACCTCAAAAAGTTCCCCGCCTGATCGAGATAAATAATATCAATCGGTTCAGGTGCCAGCTCACTCAGCGTCGTCGAAATCCACAACAGAGCGATTCCCGTCCGCCGGCTTGTCATACTTCTCCAGGGAATCTTCCGTGCGAAATGGCGGCTTATCCGCCGTCTTGGTATTACAGCATCCGCACTTATTTTTCTTACCGCTTGAGAACACAAAAAAACCGATCAATGCCACAGCCAGTAACGCTATTGCATACAACATACACACCTCCATGTTTACGCTTAATATCTCACTAACTAACGAAAAACTGTTCTTACGCCCGAGGATGAAACTCTTTATGTATAAGTTTCAATCGCTCTTTGTTTATGTGTGTATATATCTGAGTGGTCGAGATATCGGCATGCCCCAACATTTCCTGGACGACGCGCAGATCAGCTCCGCGCTCCAATAGATGAGTAGCAAACGAATGCCTCAATGTATGCGGCGTCACGTCCGTCTTAATGCGGGCAATCTTAGCATTACTCTTTATCATCTTCCAGAAAGTCACTCTGGATATTTTCTTTCCGAGCCTGGACAGGAAGAGATGCGGATCGGAAGCCCCCGCCTTCTGATACCTTAGCCTTCCCTTCTCGAGATAACGGTTTATAGCCTCCTTTGCGCGCTTGCCGATAGGGACCATGCGCTCTTTATCGCCTTTGCCTCTGCACTTTATGAAACCGACCTCCAGATTAAGGCCGTCCATCGTTAGATCGACCAACTCTGAGACCCTCATGCCCGAGGCATACAACAATTCCAGCGCTGCCTTGTCCCTCAATCCTATCAATCCGCGCACATCAGGAGCGGCCAACAGTCTATCGACTTCCTGTATTCCCATGACATTAGGAATCGGCCGCACCAACCTCGGAGACTCAAGAACGCCGGCGACATCATCCCGCGCCAGGCGCTCACGAACCAGAAATTTATAGAACATCTTTATAGCGACCAGGGCCCTCGATATTGAGTTGCTCGATATCTTACTATCTTTCAGCTTCAGAAGATAATCCATTATATCCTGCCGCTTCACAGAATCAGGATCTGTTATGCCGATGGATTCCAGATAAGACGCAAAGTGACGAAGATCGGTCCCGTAGGACGAAATGGTGTTTTTGCTAAGCCCTCTCTCGATCACCAGGTAATTCAAAAATTCATCCACCAGCGACTTCATTGGAAAAATGGATTGGAAGACTTCTCCCGGCCTATCGTCGAAGATTCGCCATGACCGGGGTAGATCACGGTATCGTCGTTAAGCCTGAAGAGCTTCTCTGTTATAGAATGCATTAACTGGCCCTGATCTCCGTACTGAAAGTCCGTACGTCCGATAGACCCGGCAAATAACGCATCTCCGGTGAACGCTATTCCGTCGACCACCACGGAAATAGATCCCGGAGTATGGCCCGGCGTGTGCAATATTTTCATCTCGAGAGCGCCCAGCTTAATAAGATCGCCGTCCTGGAGCAGTCTTCCGGCTTTCGGCGATACCACACCAGCCATAAACATGCGCGATAGATTCTTATTGGGGTCGGTTAAAAAATCTTCATCCAGCTTATGTATGAATATAGGCACATCAAAGTGCGCGTTAGCGGCTATATGATCGCCGTGCCCATGTGTATTTATAATAAATTTTAGATCTAACCCTTGCCTTGCTATAAAAATTTTTATCAAATTAGCATCAGAACCGGGATCTATAAGACAGGCCTCTTTTGTAACCGCATCCGCAATAATATAACAGTTCGTCCCGAGCGAACCGACCACAAATCTCTTTAATATAAAATTCCGCTGGCTCATCATATCATTTTTATTCCCTCGGCAAACTCGCCGAAAAAGTCGCGGCTTCAGGTACGTCCGGATTTTTAACAGCCTTAGGGGCATCTTCAAAACTTTCCTTGATATATTTTTTGACGTTTGCACCGTCAAATTCACGCTTAATTGTACGATCGGCGCGCTCAAGGGTCATCATGACATAGTTCTTATTATATTGGCTCAGCTCCTCCTTAACGATGGTGTCCTTGGCTTCCTCGAGCCTTCGAACATGTTTTTCCATGGCATCCGCCTTCTCCTGAACTAACATATTCTGCATGTCATGCAGTTGATTCAATGCTTCACTCATACATACGACATCTCTCTTATGATTCTGGCCCAGGCCCTGTATAAGTTCCGACATCCATGATTGCCAATATGCATAATGCTTATTGTATAAAGCGACGGATGGTTTGACGTCATACTTTTTTAGTTGGTAAATACGCGGAATGGGCTTCGTCTCTTTCTTTTTGCGGGTAAATTTTCTCTGCACGGCATCGCAACCGGCTAAATTAAACACAATAAATACTGCCATAATAATGGCAATCACTCTTCTCATTCTGTCTCCCGTCTATCCTATCAGATCTTTAAATTCTGCTTCGCTTATTACCTTAACACCTAAGTCTTTTGCTTTATCCAATTTTGATCCCGCATCTTCACCGTACACCAGGTAGTCCGTGTTTTTGCTCACACTCGACGACGGATTGCCTCCAAGCTTTCTGATAATGCCCTCTATTTCGCTTCTCGAGTACGACTTCAATGCTCCGGTGACCACTATAATCTTCCCGGACAATTTACCCGGCTCCGCATTGTGCTCGTGCGGTTTAATGCCATGCATGGCCTTGGCAAGCTTTTCGAGCGTCTTCAGGTTCTCTACGTTATTAAAGAATGCCGCTATGGACTCGGCCATTACAGGCCCTATCTCTCTTATTTCGGTAAGCGCGCCCACTCCGGCAGACTTTAATTTATCTATGGAACCGAAATGTTCGGCCAACACCCACGCGGAATTCTCTCCAACATGCCTTATGCCAAGGCCGTATATGAGGCGGTTGAGATCATTAGACTTCGACCGCTCTATGGCTTCTATAAGATTTTTGGCGCTCTTCTGGGCCATCCTATCGAGCGTCATTATGCCTTCTATCTTCAGGTTATATATGTCGCTATAATCCTTGATAAGCCCCTTGTCGACAAGCTGATTTACGATGGCTTCTCCCATATTTTCGATATCCATAGCATTCCTCGAAGCAAAATGCAATATAGACTCTTTTATCTGGGCGGGGCATCCTATGTTTTCACATCGGATGGCCACCTCTTCAGGCAATTTTATAAGCTTCGTGCCACAGGCCGGACACTTAGCCGGAATAATAAAAAACCTTTCTTTTCCGGTCCTCATCTCGGTAGCCACGCTCAATACCTTAGGGATTATCTCACCCGATTTCTCCACATAAACCTTGTCACCTATTTTTACTCCGAGCCTTTCTATCTCATCAAAATTATGGAGCGTTGCCCTTTGGACCATAGTGCCGGATAAATGGACGGGCTTCAATATCGCCACAGGGGTTATCACGCCCGTTCTCCCCACTCCAATTATTATATCGAGCACTTCGGTCAGTGCCTTTTCGGCCGGAAATTTATATGCGATCGCCCATCGCGGACTCTTAGAAGTACAGCCGAGGGTCTCATGCTGTGCGATGTTGTTGACTTTGATTACCATGCCATCAACTTCGAAATCGAGCTTGTCTTTTTTAGGCTCCCATGAATCGCAATATTCGATAACCTCGTCGATCGATCTGCATAATTTATAGTGGGGATTGACTTTAAACCCGCCTTTATTCAGATATTCGAGCACATCTACATGCGTCTTAAACTTTCGCCCTTCGCAATGACCGATTCCCCATACGAATATGTCGAGATGCCTCTTTGCAACCATCTTAGGATCCAATAATTTCAATGATCCCGCCGCGGCATTGCGCGGATTTGCGAACGGCTCCTCGCCGTTTCGCTCCTTTTCCCGATTGATGTCCCAGAGGGCCTTCTTCGTCATGTAAACTTCGCCGCGCACCTCGAGTAGTTTCGGGAGGCCATCGGCTTCACAGTTCAATTCGAACGGAATAGATCGTATCGTCTTAAGATTAGCTGTTACGTCGTCGCCCCTGGCTCCATCGCCGCGGGTCGCTCCGCGTTTCCATATGCCGTCTTCGTATAATAGGGACGCGCTCACCCCGTCAAATTTCAGCTCTACGACGTACTCTACGGCTTCGCCCTTTAGGGCCTTCCTGACTCTTTCATCAAACTGCCTAACCTCGTGGGATGAGTAGGTATTGTCGAGGCTCATCATCGGTAGCAAATGTTTTACCGTAGTAAATTCCTTGATTGGTTCCCCGCCAACCCTCTGTGTGGGAGAATCCGGTGTTATAAGCTCGGGATGCTTTTCCTCCAGATCCCTTAATCTTTTATACAGCTTATCGTATTCCTGGTCGGATATCTCTGCTTTATTCAGGACATAATATAGCTTATCATGGCGCTTTATTGCGCCTCGCAGAGCACTTATTTCTTTTTCTATACCCTTCATCTTTTCTGTCATATGCTATTAAAATATAATTGAATTGATTTCTTGAGGAAAATTCTTTTCATGAAGGCAGTCTTCACCATCTGGTTGGATGTTCGGTGGCGCAAATTTGGACTGCTACGAAATGCAGCTTCCGTCATTCTGAGGGAGGCCATCGGCCGACCGAAGAATCTATTTACCATCGAGATTCTTCACTTCGCCCTTCGGGCTTTGTTCAGAATGACGTAGAATCCGGCATTTCGCAACAGTCCCAAATTTGGCTTCAAATCCCTACTCGCCTCCGACTCAAACTGTTCTACATCGCTACCAATCCTACGAAGCTCCATCTAATTTCACTACTGTAGCGAAGTAGGATGGTCGGGGCGGACGGATTTGAACCGTCGACCTCTTGGTCCCGAACCAAGCGCGCTAGCCAGCTGCGCTACGCCCCGACTGAGTAATAACATATCTAATACCATAACATATTAGCATATATAAGCTTATATACAAGGAGATTTATTTTCGATCCCTGGCAGAGAAATCTCGCCCCAAAACACAAACCCCGGGGCGGTGACTGCCTCGGGGTAATGTGAAAACTCTAAAGCTACTATTATGCGTTCCAGTCCTCCAGCATAAATTCAGGATCCACGAGAATAGGTTTATAGTATTCGGGGACCGGGAACGGGAAAGTCAGCACTTCATATGCTCCAACAACCGCCCTATACCCTGTCATAATGACACCTTTTGCCACTCCATACGAAACGGCAGCCATCGGGCCATCGGTATTATTGGTCTTCGATATCTGGTTAAATATTTCCAGTGGAAACGTAATACAATTACATATTCCACGCCCCAATTTTCTTATCGCATCTCCGGGGTTTTTATCACAAACGCTCTTAGTATGTTTTTTCGGACATGAGGCATCCGTCTTCTCGCATCCACATGTTCCGCACGACGCAAATACCAATGGCGCTACGATGCTCACTAAAAACAATACGCTGACTATCGCTAATGCGATCTTCCTGATTGCCATATGTGACCCCCTCCTTTTGATAGATAAATATATCATTAAATCCGCCCGTTATCAAACAGTTATTCAAAAACCCTAAATTATTTTTCTATATATGGCACTGATTTTACCCGATCTTACGCGGAGCTGGCATCAATCAGTGACACTTAGCTAATTTTTACTTGTTTGATGTATATGAGGGTTGGCCTGTAGTCACGTTTTGTATTCGCCCACAAATCTACTGGACATTCGACACCCTCTACACGTATAGTGATTTTGTCATCGGAAATAGCTACTATTTTCCCAAACGTGCCTTGTCTAACAAATACTTTCTGATTATCCAACGCCTGGTAATCTTTCGCGAATTCTACCGTATCACCTATTTTAAAATCTGACAACGCTGGCTTTCTGACGCGGTTTATTACTCTATAAATTTCCCGCAATATTTTCTTCTTAAGCGCACATAGGAAATATGCTATAGAGGCAAGAAGAGACTTCTGACGCATTACATTGATACTGTTGCGTATAAACTTTTGTATTTTCAGAGCGCGACAAGTAATGAATCTAACTAAAAAACTTGGTTTAATCGTGGTATGCTCAAATACTTTTTTTAATTTAAGGAAATGCTTATAATTATGCCCAAACTCGCCACGGAATCTCGTATCCCATTTTTTTGATAGAAAATCGTCATCTTTATCATGTGTATACATAATGGGAACATTATCTTTAACGGCATATTGGTTACCGCAAGATGAACATATCAGCATATTTTTATCTAGCTTAACGATATTTTGACATGTTGGACAGCGCAATAGCTCGACTAGCATGGTGCTGATAGGGCGCAAATCAGAATCATTATTCTTTTTGTAATCAATGTTAGCTATGGTATTCAAAATGATATCAACTAAATTTGGGATATTTCCCTCAGGTCTCTCATCTTTTGGCGTCTTTGGCAACAAAACTGTTATACCAACCCCGTCGCGGGTTAAGATTCCACGATCCTCATAACCTGACAATATTGTTTTAGCTTCATCAAATGAAGCGCTTTTATCCGCAACCCCAGGGTCATATATTGTGCTCTCATAATCAATTCCTTCACCCAACATAAAAATAAAGTCTTCTGCAATAAACCAGTTCCTGTCGCAGTGATCTTCGCTAAGATCAACTAACATCATACGAAGCTTTCGCTCTAAACTATCGTAGCATACAGCTTCGGTGGTTATTATCAGTGCTTTCTTTGTTATTCGTTTTAGTTCGCTGATGGCTTGAACAGGATTAGCGACATGTTCCAGGACCTCGCTACATAATACAACATCAAAAGCGCCATCTTTAAAAGGAAGGTTTGAAATATCGATAGATACTGAGTCCAGATTAAATATCTCTCTAGCCCTCAGATTTGCCTCGAACGATAAATCGCAGGTGTAACTGTCAACTTTAAAGGCAGACTTAACAAGGTTGGGCATATAACCTTCTGCCCCACCTATATCCATAAAACTATCAAACTTTAAATGTGAGAGCTTAGTTAAAATAGAAAGATTGCGCAGATATCTTATTAGATCGCGACCTTCGGTGCGGCCTCTTTTATACCCATATATAGGCTGATGCGCTAAATAGTCACCTTCCCTTACACCTTCGGCGAATCTTTTATCTAACCACTCTTTAGTTTTTTGTGTGTATTTATCCATAGGATTAATTTATAAAATTATTAGCTGTTACGCTACAATCACAATTACCGATTGAAGACTAATTATCACTAAATAGTCCGCTCACCCTATAAATTATTTCAAATTACTTATATTCTTGATGTGAGAGTAACGCCTGTGAGCATGGCACTTATTTTCGCGACTTTCTTCCGACTTTCCGCTTTTCACTATTTTTGGATGACACCCTCGTATCTTTAAATATTTCTCGATCAATCTCGTCCAATGAAAGGTAGTAACGCAGATTTTTAATAAAAGTGGCTATTCTACGAAGCATAAACCCTCCTTAGCGGGGATGCTATTATCTCTTTTATAATTTAAGCTTTCTTCTTTCAAGTTCCAAGTCAGCATTTTTTATCTTATCTACCGCCTCCGCTTCTCTTCCCCAATCGGTCAATTTTTTCAGCCCCTCCGCCAGCTCTGTTTTTGCTTTAAAACCAACTTCCCTTATTTTGGATATGTCAGCATAACAGTGCCTTATATCCCCAACTCTAAAACTGTTAACAATTTCAGAGCTAAATTTTTTACCATATAAACGAATTAGCGTTGCCGCGACGTCTTTAATGGAAACATCGCGCCCTGTTCCTATGTTAAAAAACCCATAATTGGCTTTATTGCTATTCATAACGAGTGCGCATGCCTCCACGATATCAGTAACATATATGAAATCGCGCTTCTGCATCCCATCCTCATAAATAAGCGGAGCGTTATTATTCTTAATCCTCGAGGAAAATATAGCACACGCGCCCGTGTACGGGTTGGATAACGATTGTCTCGGCCCGTAGACATTGAAGAATCGCAATGCGACGGTTGGTATTTTGTAACTCACTCCGATATTAAGAGAGAGTTCTTCCTGGTCCTTTTTTGTAATAGCGTAAACTGACGCGGGAAGCAGCTTCTTATCTTCAGGCGTAGGTAGCGGCTTCATAGCCGAGCCGCATTTTGGACAAAAAGCTTCCCATCTCTTTTCCCTTAAATCTTTTTCTGCCCTTAAGCCGGGCGCCGCATTTCCGCAGGCCGCGCAATTATACAGTCCTTCCCCATATATCGACATTGAGCTTGCCACAACAAACTTATCTATATCAATTTTATTATTTATAATATAATCCCAAAGAAAGGCCGTACCATAAGTATTAACGCTCACATATTCTTTAATTTCATACATCGACTGGCCAACACCTACTTTGGCTGCTAAGTGAAATATTCTACTAACACCGTCGAGGGATTTCCTTAACGCTTTTTCATCTCGGACATCTCCTTCGATATACGAAGCGTCTTTATTCAGGTAATCGGGCTTCTTCCCCTGATGAACCTGCGCATCGAAATTATCGAGCACCACGACTTCCTCGCCGTCTTTAACCAGCTTATCAACTAAATGTGATCCTATAAATCCAGCGCCTCCGGTTACAAGTATCTTTTTCATCATGCTCCCTTTTTCTTTTCATCATTATTACATAATTCCCAATATTTGACCCAGACTAAAAAATTCATAAAGGCAAAGAGTATCGAAAAAATCATGCCATGCATACCTTCTTTATAGCCTTTCTTCTTTACGTATATCTTCCAAAATATTTTGAATGACCTACCTATCGCATTTTTTCGTACCAACATGGCTTTTGAATTGCCAAATTCATTAAACATCCTGCCGGCTTCAAGATCGCTATACCGATTATGTCTTTCGACGAACTGCGCTGCATTATCAAAAGGATAATGTTCTACATCAGCGTTGATCTCAACCGCACGGCCGGTATATATCGGCCTCTCATGTAAAACCCCTTCAAATTTCACCTTATCACGCCTTACAAGGTTCGGAACGAAATGATACCACCCCCCATATTTCATAAAGTGGCCTAAGAAGAAACTTTTGCGCCTAAACTTATAGACATCTACAGTCTCGTCTCTATCAATCGTATCATCTACTACCCTTTTAAATTCTTCGGGCACTCTGTCATCTGCATCTATGTGAAGCACCCATTGACTCTTGGTATTCTCCATAGATATATTTCTTTCTCGAGCGAAGTTACCTTCGAATTTATGATCTATCACTACAGCGCCTAACGATTTCGCGATCTCCACGGTTTTATCTACACTACAACCGTCTACAACAATTATCTCATCAGCCCAGCCCTTAACGCTATCAATACATCCTTTTATATTTTTCTCTTCATTCTTAGTTATGATAGCCGCCGTTATTTTGCTTTTCCGCTTAACCCCTTTACTTATATCGCTTAATGCATCAACGCTCTTTTTAATAAAGTCATTCGGGTCTTCAACCGATCTGATTACACGTAATGCCACACGGCGGAGCAATTTACTATTATGGACAAACTTTTCAAATTCTTTATCTAGACTGAATACGGCATCATATCTTTTTTCAGATTTCTTTTTGGCGTTACCAAATAGATCGATAAATGCCATGAGTCGCAGTAAAATGTTGGCGATCATGACAACGGTACCAAAAGTAATCACGGTGGTTCCCTCGTAAGCGTATCATGACGCATGGGCATCTAAAATCCTGACGATAGTTTCCCCTTGTAATATAATCTTAAGAATAG
>Ga0114951_10006073_pt1 | contig 10843 bp, 9 predicted proteins | sample AM7aDNAmetaG_FD_88677 | JGI IMG/M metagenome (GOLD analysis project Ga0114951, IMG submission 88677) | Freshwater microbial communities from Finland to study Microbial Dark Matter (Phase II) - AM7a DNA metaG | ecosystem: Environmental > Aquatic > Freshwater > Lake | place: Finland: Lake Alinen... | reverse complement strand
TTATCACTGGAAACGCGGTCGCGACACTCCATTTTGCCAAAAAGGCAGGAAGGCCCGGCAGCGCAGGCTACGGGTGACTTCTATCCGCCGCCGGGAAGCCGATCATTCCGCGCCGCCGTCCAGCTTGACGCCGAACTTTCGCTCAAATTCCGCGATGCGCTTCAGCAGATCCGGCAGCCGCTGGAGGGCGATGACCTGGCGCTTGAATTGCCGGTCCGGCTGCGCGGGGGAGCCGAGCCAGGTGGTTTTGTCGGGAATATCCGTCATGACGCCGCACTGCGCGCCGACGACCGCTTGATGGCCGATCTTCAAATGGCCACCGATGCCGGCCTGGCCCGCGAGCACGACGTAATTGCCCAGCTTGGAACTGCCCGCGATGCCGACCTGCGAGATGATGATGCAATGTTCGCCGATTTCCACGTTGTGGGCGATTTGCACGAGGTTGTCGATCTTGGTGCCTTTGCCGATGACCGTCGGGCCGAGTGCGCCGCGATCGATGGTCACGTTCGCGCCGATCTCCACGTCGTCGCCGATGATGACATTGCCGATCTGCGGCACTTTGCGATGAACGCCGCCGTCCAGCACATAACCGTAGCCGTCCGAACCGATGGTCGTGCCGGCATGGATGCGGACGCGCCGGCCGATTTCCGTGCGCGGATAAATCGTGACGTTCGGAAACAAAATCGTTTCGTCACCGAGCGTGGCATCGTCGCCGATAAAATTGCCCGCCTGCAACACGCAGTGTGCGCCGATCTTCACGCGTTCCCCCACGGTGCAATGCGGGCCGATGTGCGCGGTCGGGTCCACCGAAGCGCTGGCGGCGACCACCGACTGCGGGTGGATGCCGGCGGGTTTCGCCGGTTCAGGGAAGAACAGCGCGAGCGCTTTGGCAAACGCGATGCGGGCGTTCGGCACGCGGATGAGAATTTTCCTGGCCGAGCAGAACCGCTGGTCGGCGATGATGGCGGTGGCGGCGCTGGCCTCGGCGCGCGCAAAAAACTCCTCGTTCTCCGCGAAGGTGAGGTCACCGGGCTTGGCCTGGTCGGCGGTGGCAAAGCCGGTCAGAACGGCGTTGCTGTCGCCGAAAGCTTCGCCCGAAAGTTGTTTCGCAATTTCTGCGGTGGTAAAAGGCATATTTGACTTGATCCGTGCGGCTCACTATAAAGGCGGGCGTAACCATTTCCAACCCCAACTTTTATGACCAAGACCTTGCGCGTCGGATTGATCGGCTACCGTTTCATGGGCCGCGCCCACTCGAACGCCTGGCGGCAGGCGCCCCGGTTCTTCAACCTCAAGGCTAAGATCGAGCTGAATATGATTTGCGGACGCGACGCGGCGGGCGTGCAGGCGGCACGGGCGCAGCTCGGCTGGGAGCACGCCACGACCGACTGGCGCGAAGTCGTCGAGTCGCCGCTGATTGACATCGTGGACATCGGCACGCCGACGTTTGCGCACGCGGAGATGGCCATCGCCGCCGCGCAAAACGGCAAGCACGTCCTCTGCGAAAAACCGCTCGGGTTGGATCTCAAGCAGTGCGAAGCCATGTTCGCCGCCGTGAAAAAGGCGAAGGTCGTCCACATGGTCTGCCACAATTACCGGCGCATTCCGGCCATCGCGCTGGCGAAGCAGATGCTGGCCGAAGGCGCGCTCGGCCGGATTTTCCATTTCCGCGCCCGTTACGCGCAGGACCGGCTGGCCGACGTGGAATTTCCGCTCGACTGGCGTTTGCAAAAGGAGACGAGCGGCAGCGGCGTTCACAGCGACATCAATTCGCACATCATTGACCTCGCGCGCTATCTCGTCGGTGAATTCACGGAGGTCTGCGGCCTTGTGAACACATTCGTCCCCGAACGTCCGCTGGCTGCCGCGCTGGCCAAAGGCGTCCGCAAGATGGGGAAAGTCACCGCGCCGGATTCCGCGATGTTTATCGGCCGGATGGAAAACGGCGTGCTGGCGAATTTGGAAGTGACCAAGTATGCCCTGGGTCGAAGAAACCAAATCACGCTCGAAATCAACGGCAGCAAGGGCTCGCTTTACTTTGATTTCGAGGACATGAACAACTTGAAATATTACAACGGTGACGATCCGAAAGACCGGCAGGGCTTCCGCGATATCCTGGTGACGCAGCGTGACGGCGTCCAGCCATACGTCGGCAATTGGTGGCCGCCGGGACACGGCCTCGGCTACGAACACACGTTCGTCAACACGTTCGCGGATTTTGTGAATGCGTGCGTCGAAGGCAAGCCGGTGCATCCGACGTTCGAGGACGGTCTGAAGAACCAGCGCGTGCTCACGGCGGTTGAGGAGTCGTCAGCCAAGGGCAAATGGGTGAAGCTGTGACGTAGCGGCGGGCGTCCGCGCCTGCCGTAGAGCCGGGGCGTCCCGTCCGGCGGAAAAAACCGTTGCTGGCACGCAAGTCGTGGAGTGATTCGGAACGGTTAAAACTACGGGAGTTTCTTCCGGGCGGCAGGACGCCGCCCTCTGCGTCAGGCCGGAGGCCCGCCACTACAGGCCAATGGGATGCCAGGCGGTTTTGAATTCCACCGTGTCGAGAATCCAATACGGGTCTTCCACCTTTGCGGTGAACCAGTCGGCGGCAGAAAGTTCGTGCTTCGCGTAACGCTTGAGATTGATGGCCGTGCCCGCTTGCAGCTTGGTGCTCAATTCAGCGTCACCCGCGCCGTCCACGATCGCGTTCACGTCCATGTGGCCGGCGATGTGCGGGATGAGTTCGGCGCGCTTGCCGGTGAGGATGTTTACCACGCCGCCCGGCAGATCGCTTGTGGCGAGAATCTCGGCGAAGGTCGCGGCGGGCAGCGGAAATTTCTCGGACGGAATCACGATCGCCGCGTTGCCGCTCAATATTACCGGCGCGACGAGCGAGACGAGCGCGAGCAGCGACGGTTCGTCCGGCGCGAGCACCACTACTACGCCGGTCGGTTCGGGCGTGGTGAAATTGAAGTGCGATGACGCCACCGGATTCACGCTGCCGAACACCTGCGAATATTTATCCGTCCAGCCTGCGTAATGCACGAGCCGGTCAATCGCGGCGGTCACTTCGAGCTTCGCCTTCGCGGCATTGACGCCGGTGGAACGGGCGATTTCATTGACGAGTTCGCTCGCGCGGTTTTGCAGCATCTCGGCGGCGCGATAAAGAACCTGGCCGCGATTGTAGGCGCTGGCCTTGCTCCAGCCGCCGGTGGCGGCGCGCGCGGCGACCACGGCATCACGGAAATCCTTGCGCGAGGCGTGGGCGAAATTATCGAGGTGCTCGCCCGCCGGAGATTTCGCGGGCAGGTAACGTCCACTCTCGCTGCGCGGAAATTTTCCGGCGATGAAGAGCTTGTAGGTTTTTTTGACGTCGAGATGGGTCGTGCTCATGATGGTTAGGAGTGTGGCGGATTTAGCTTTTGCTGCCAGCCAAAAAGTTTCTTGGCCTTGATGACTTCAAAGATGGGCGGCGGGATGAGCTGGCTCAAGGCTTCGTCGCCGGCGTGGATTTTGGCCAGCACCTCGCCGGAATAGATCTTCAGGGCGTCGGCGTTGTAGTTGGCGATGTTCTCGATGAATTTATTTTCCACCAAGTGCGCGTAGAGGTGGCGTAGATGCGGCGGGACCTCCAGGTTTTCGATGGTGGTGAGTTTGCCGGTCTTTTTGTCGAGCGAGGGATAGACGTAGAGTTTCGCGCCGTTCTTGAAAAGCTGGCCGAGGGATTCCATGAGGCCGCCGGGCAGGTCGGTGTAGAATTTTTCATCGAACACGTCGCGCAACCGCACGAGGCCGATGGGCAGGCCGATGGGTTTCTGCGTCTGGCGAGAGAGGTAGCTGACGAGGCGGTGGTAACGGAGAAAATTGGAAATCAACACGGGCTTGCCCAGAGCCCCGAGCGTGTCCACACGGTCGAGGAAATCCCGGTGGTCAATCGCATCGCCGATCTGCAGCTGGCGCAGGGTCATCTCGAACATAACGACGGGCGGCTCGCCTTGCAGCGAGGATTCCTGGACGAACTGCTCCAGCGCCCGCTCGAGCATGTCGAGCATGGGATTCGTGAGCGGACGGAAGCTGCCGCGTTCGAGGAGGACGGGTTTTTTGTAGAGGAGCTCGCTGGGAATGACGGACTCGCCGTCGGCGGTGAACATGGCGGCTTCGGTGAGCCATTGCTCGACGAGTTGCAACGCCATGAGCCGGTTGTCCACGCCGGTGAAGGCGGGGCCGGAAAATTTGATCATATCCACTTCCACGCGCTGGCTGGTGAGGCCGTCCAGCAGCGTGCCAATCAGAGTGATTGGGTCGGTGTGCTGATAGAACGCGGCGTGGATGAGATTGACACCCAGGATGCCGACGGCTTCCTGCTGATGCGGGGTTTCCCAATCGAGCAGTCGCACATGGATGATGATGGTGGAGGGATCGCCGAGCGGGTGCGCCTGGAATTTGATGCCGAGCCAACCCTGGCCCTCTTCCACGCCGGGCCGCGGACCCTGCTTGGTCGCCACGGTGTCGGCGAAGGCGAAAAAAGTGCATTTATTGCCCCGCGTTTTTTCAAGGCGTTTGACGATCAGGTCAAATTCCAGATCCAGCATCGCCTGCAGCCGCCTGCGGCTGACGTAGCGCTCGGCGGGGCCGTAGATCGCGTCGCTCACGGCCATATCGTAGGCGGAAATGGTTTTGGCGACGGTGCCGGACGCCTTGCCGACGTGGAAGAACCAGCGGGCGACTTCCTGGCCCGCGCCGATCTCGGCGAAGGTGCCGTATTTCTTGGCGTCAAGATTGATCTGCAACGCCTTCTGGCCGGTGTTCAATTTTTCCTTGTTCATAGATTTCCGTCGCGCGTCACAATACAAAAAAACGGCGGCGTGTCCAATGCCGCGGTGTTTCGACTTTCCGCGCGGCTAATCCACGCTATAATGAACCCATGTATCGCACGCAGGATTTACACGTTAAAGAAATTGTCCGGCTCTCGACGCCCAACGCCCTGAAGGCACTGGCGCCGACCACCGACGCCGCGAACGCCACCGTCGCCCGCAGCCGCGAACGGGTCATCCGCATCTTGCGGCAGGAAGACCCGCGCCTGCTCGTCGTCATCGGGCCGTGCTCGATCCACGATGAAAAGAGCGCGCTGGAATACGCGACCAAATTGAACGTCCTGCGCCAGGAATTCGCCGACCGCATGGAAATCGTCATGCGCGTCTATTTTGAGAAACCGCGCACGACCATCGGCTGGAAAGGGCTGATTAACGATCCGCATCTCGACGGCTCGCAGGACATCGAAACCGGTTTAAAAATCGCTCGGCGGTTGTTGCTCGCAATTACCGGCATGGGCCTGCCGGCGGCCACGGAATTTCTCGACCCGATCGTGCCGCAATACATCGCCGACCTCGTCACCTGGGCGGCCATCGGCGCGCGCACCACGGAATCGCAGACGCATCGCGAGATGGCGAGCGGCTTGTCCATGCCCGTCGGCCTGAAGAACGGCACCGATGGCAGCCTGCAGATCGCCATTGACGCGATGGGCGCGACGCGGCATGCGCACAGTTTTCTGGGCATCGACCAGGACGGCGCGACGGCCATCGTGCGCACGGCGGGCAACCCGCACGCGCACGTCGTGCTGCGCGGCGGGCGCGCGAAGACGAATTACGACGCCGAAAGCATCCGTGCGGCGGAGCAGCAACTGATTTCCGAAAAGCTGCCGCCGGTGTTGATGGTGGACTGCAGCCACGCGAATTCTGAAAAGAAGTTCGCGAAGCAGGAGGATGTCTGGCGCAGCGTGATCCAGCAGCGCGTTGAAGGCACCAAGTCGCTCATCGGCATGATGGTGGAAAGCCACTTGAACGAGGGCAATCAGCCGATGGCGAAAAGCCCGGACGAACTGCGTTACGGCGTGTCCATCACCGACTCGTGCATCGGCTGGGAAACCACCGAGCGGATGTTGCGCTGGGGCTACGAAAATCTTGGAAAAGCCATGCCCGCGGCGGTTGAAGCAGCTTGATAAGCTGCTAAAATCTCAAAAAAATTCTTTTCGAACGGCGCATCACGGCCACGACCAGGAGTAAGGGAAACGCAGGCGATAGAACTCAAGAGCGGTCACCACTGGCGTCCCACCTTCCCCCGGGGGCAGGCCCATGGGTCTGATAATTGGGGTGAAATTCGAATTTGTGGTCAGGATGAAAATCGCTTGGTTCGTATTGACGCTACTGAAGTTCTGCACAGGTGTCCAAATGGCTGAAGCTAGGTTTGTGACACCATCCACAAAGCCGCTCAGCCCGACCGGAAGGTTCACCACATCCAACCGATTACTGCCGTTGAGGACGGCGAGTTGGCTGATTTGCACCGGCGAGATTAGCTGCTGAGCAACATCGGCAATCACCGCATGAAACTTCGCGGTCGGATTCATATAGTCCCAATAAACAAAATTGGTGCCGAAGCCATTGGTGGTGGCGTGCGGGTAACCATAATTATACGCACTCGACGCGTCGATGCTGTATCCGTTGGCGAGGGCGTTGGTCAGGCCGTAACTGGCGGCGTTCGTCAGCACGTTGTTCAGCAGGGTGAAAAAGTCCGGGGCGATGATTTTAAGACCGGGACACAAGAGCCGCGCCTGATTGATCGTGTTGGAGAACGCCAGATTGTAGGCGATGCAGCCATTGCGCATCGTATTTGTGAAAGTGCTTTGGTTGTAAGCGGGAATCTTGGAGATATCCACGGCATTGGGCAGGACCAGATTGCGGACACCCTTGGCATACAGATTGGTGATGATCTGCAGATGATTGGTTTGCGCCTGCTTGATGGCGGTGGTCCATTGGGCTGCCGTAAGATGCCAACTCGAGGCGTCAAAGGTGTCGGCGTTGCAGACCCAGACGACGAACAGGGCATTGGCCGGATTCGGCGGCGCGGAGAAGGTTTTTAACTCGACCACTAAATTGGAACTGTTGTGATCGTAGTAGGAATTGTTTTTACTGGCGTCATAAACCAGTCCCTGCCGCTGTGCCAGCACTTCCACCCACACCCGGCCGTTGGAAAATCGTTTACCATAATAATCCGACCCAGGGGTGTTGTCGGTCGTGCTGGAAAGGGCGTCGCCAAAGACGTAGAGCGACGAGTAGGTCGCGCGCGCCGGAAAAAGAATAATGCCGTAAAAGGCAACAACCAATGTGAACTTAAAAAGGATTTTCACCGCGGCAAACTGGCTTGTTTCTCAAAAAAGTAAAGCAGACTTTTATAAAAAAATGTTGTTTCCGCTGGAGCTCCCCATGTGGATGATCCTCACCCTCAGCCCGTTCGCTACGCCCGCTCGCGGCGGGCGGGGCAATCCAAGCCCTGAAAACAGCAAAATACGCTGCCCTGCGATGAATAGGACATTGCCGCAGCATGGCTGGAAAGCGAAGGGTCTCAACTCGCAGCACGGCTGCCAAACTTCGCCGCGCGGTTTATTTCAGGCGCTTTCTTCTGATTGGCGCTGCGGATTGGGACAATCCGCGTTCCGAAAAAGATAAAATGGAATAGCATCCGGCGGGATATTTGCTGGCACGCCGTCCGGTGATAGGTAAGCTTCCGCTCCAAGTGCAGCCTCCACGCTCAACCATTAGATTTGTTTCGTTGTTAGAACTGCTGAACCGGCTCAAGATGGCGGGGTTGCTGGCGGTTTTGGCCTGGAACGTTTCGGCGCTGAAAGTGTCCGCGAACGGTTTCGGGCTGCCCGATCAGGACGCCTTCGCCACGGCGCGCGGCGAGGCGTTTGTGGCCACGGCAGATAATGCGTCGGCCATCTACTACAATCCAGCGGGCATCACGCAGCTCTCGAACAGTAATTTTCGCGGCGGCGTCTATGGCGTTTATTTCCAACCGAGCTACACGCCGCCGAACAGCGCCCCCAATCATGGGCATACCTACGACAGCTCGGACAACTTCGCCGCGATTCCCCAGTTCTTTTTCACCTACCGGACCAAGAATTCGCCGTTCAGTTTCGGGCTAGGTGTTTATGCGCCCTATGGCGGCAATATGAGCTGGCCGCAGGACACGGGCTTCCGTTCGGTGGCCCTCAGCGGTTCGCTGAAATACATCTCCATCAATCCAGTGGTGGCGCTAAAGATTCTGCCGAGTCTTTCCCTGGGCGGCGGCGTGATGGTGAATTACGCGAAACTCAGCCTGTATCAGGGGCTGCTGCCTACCGCGACCCCGAAGACCAATTTTTTCAATTTCCGCGGTGACGGCTGGAGCGCCGGTTACAATGTGGGCCTCCTCTGGCAGCCGGTTGAAATAATTTCGTTCGGGGCCACGTTCCGTAGTTCAGCCAACATGCATTTCCAAGGCAATACGGATTTCCAATTGCAACCACGACCTTACTATAACCGCGCACAGCGAGAGGCGGCGGCGGAGTTCACCTTTCCCCTGACGACCGTGGTCGGGGTTTCCTACCGGCCCACGCCGAAATGGAACCTGGAGGTGGACGCGAACTACACCGGCTGGAACAGCTTTGGCACGACCTCCATTGAGCAGTCGCCGCCACCGGTAAAAAATCCCTTTCAACAAAACATCCCGGTGAAGCTGGGCTGGCAGGACAGTTGGATGTATGAGTTCGGCGTGACGCGCTACTTCGACCACGGCTGGCATGTGAGTGGCGGCTATGTCTTCAATGAAAACTCGGTGCCGAACAAGTATTACACGCCGCTGGCGGCAGACATGGACCGGGATTTCTTCAGCTTGGGCGCCGGTCACAAGGGGAGGACGTTTGATTTTGATGTCGCCTATCAATTCGGCTACGGCCCCACGCACACGGTCACCGGCAGCACTCCGTCCACCACGCCGGGATCAGATGCCGGCCAGTCCGCCGACGGTAAATACGGCTTCAACAGCCAGGCGGTCATCGTGTCGGTGGGGATGCATTTTTGACGGGCGACAACTAACTGTTTGCCGGGGTCGGTGCGCCGGCATAGCATCGCGCGGCTTGTTTCAACCAAAAACAAACTCTTGTCATGAATGACCTCTCGTTCGCCGGCGTGCCGGACGCCCAATCGCATTTTGTTTCCGTCGGCGGGAACCGGATCCATTATGTCACGGTCGGTCAGGGAAATCACACCCTCGTCTTCGTTCATGGCTGGGCGTGTCATCTGGGTTTCTGGCGCGAGCAGGTCGCGGCACTGGCGAAACATGCGCGACTTGTGCTTATTGATCTTCCCGGCCACGGCCAGAGCGACAAACCGGAGACAGCCTACACGATGGATTTTTTTGCCGGGGCGGTGCTCGCCGTTCTGCGCGATGCCAAGGTGGAACAGGCGACGCTCATCGGCCACAGCATGGGCGGGGCGGTCATGTGCCAGGTGTATCATCAGGCACCGGAAAAAATTGCCGCGCTGGTGTCGGTGGATGGTCTCTTATGCCGGCTACCCGGCACACCCGCGGAAGGGCGGGCGCTCGCCGGTCCGTTCGCCATGCCGCATTATCGCGAACACGCCGCCGGATTCATCCGCACCTTGTTCCCGTTTCCCGGAGCCGGGAAGTTGTGCGAGCAGGTCACATCCGAAATGCTCAAGACCCCGCAACACGTCCTGCTTGGCGGAATGCTGGCAATGGTGTCTCCGGATCAACCCGATTGGATTTTACCGAAGGTGAACGCACCCGTCCTCGTCCTCAACGCCCGCAGCCCCTGGTGGAATGCCGACTACGAAAACTACGTCCGCTCGCTTTCGTCGCAGACGGAATACCGGGTGATGGAAGGTGCCAGCCATTTTCTCATGCTGGAGCAGCCTGCGGCATTCAACTCCTTGCTTGTGGAAATGTTGCGGACTCACGGTCTGATCGGGCGCTAACCCGTGTCGGTGGTGGCCCGTCAAAACAGGAATCGTGCTTGACGCGGACGGCATTTTTGATTGGAGTATGTCCATATGAAAAAGATAATTTTTGCGGCGTTTGCAGGCATCGTCATCGTTGTCACTGGATGCGTCAGCACCGTCAGCGGCACCCACTCGCCGGCGATCACCTGGTCCAAGGACAAGGTGGAAGGCCGTTACCAGCGTTCCGTGGATCAGGTCTATGCGGCATCCGTCGCGGTCATCCAGGCCAATGGCGTGATGATTCAGGAATATATCCCGCACGACACCACCAACACCGTGCGCTCGGTGCAGGGCAAGGTGAACGAGAAAAATGTCTGGATCAGCGTTCAGTCAGTGGATCCCACCATCACCCAAGTCACGGTGCAGACGCGCTCAACCATGGGCGTCAGCGACGTGGATCTTTCTCACGAGCTGGAAAAAGAAATCGCGCTGCAACTGGCGCGCTAAGTTCGCCTCACGCATTTCTCCGAATGCGGTCGGGATGTTTGGCCCGGCTGACGGCGGTGTCGTAGGTGATCAGGCATTTGCAATACAGGTCGTAGAGCGAGTTGTCCATCAGCACCATGCCATCCTTGCGCCCCGTCTGCATGGTGTTCTCCAACTGGTGGAGTTGATTTTCCCGGATCATGTTGCGCACCGCCCCGTTGGCAACCAGCAGTTCATAAGCGAGTATTCGGCGCGTCCGGTCCGCCGCCGGCAACAACTCCTGCGAAATAATTCCCTGCAACGCGTTCGCCAGTTGCAGCACGATCTGCCGCTGCGCGCTCCCTTCAAAAACACCGATGATGCGCTCCAGTGCGTGTGAGGCATTGGGCGAATGCATCGTGGCTAGGACGAGGTGGCCGGTTTCGGCCGCCGTCATGGCCGTGGAAATCGCCTCGTGGTCGCGCATCTCGCCCACGACAATCACATCCGGATCCTGGCGCAGCACATGGATCAGAGCGCGGTTGAACGAACGCACATCGGTCAGCACCTCCTGCTGCACGACGATGGCGCGCTTGTTTTGATGAACGAAT
>Ga0114951_10006072_pt1 | contig 10848 bp, 13 predicted proteins | sample AM7aDNAmetaG_FD_88677 | JGI IMG/M metagenome (GOLD analysis project Ga0114951, IMG submission 88677) | Freshwater microbial communities from Finland to study Microbial Dark Matter (Phase II) - AM7a DNA metaG | ecosystem: Environmental > Aquatic > Freshwater > Lake | place: Finland: Lake Alinen... | reverse complement strand
TATTAGAGACGCGTGTGATCGTTGCGCCACCTGTATAGATACCTGGATCAACATCGGTGTAGATAGTAACTTGGCTTGTACCCAAGACTCCAGTTACCTTATAAATACCTGGAATAAATGTCGTATTCGAGATCTTAATGAAGTCGCCAACTGCAAGATTATGATCAACTATGGTTAAGGTTACTTGTCCTGTAACAGTATTGTATGCCATTTGAGCTATCATCATGACTGGGGCATTGGTTGAAACGTCGGGGTTTACAATAAAGACATATCCTTGTGGGTTTCCAGCGATAACCTGACGGAATTGTGCCTGTGTTATACCGCTATTCCATGTGAAATTAGCCGCATTCCACTGAATATCTTCTTCTTGCCATGTATCATCAGCTTGTTGCTCGAAATAACCGAATGTCGTTATGCAATCGTCATTAAATGACCATGATCCATTCTGATAGTTATAGACTAAGACCTTGTTGGGATATGCTTGTGTTGATGGAGCGCCATTAGACTGAAAGGTCCAATAGACCATCTCAACAAAGTAGTCACGAACACCAGAGACGCGCGATGTATTATTAAGTTTATCCTTAATCTGGAAGACTTCTTCAGGGATCTTATTATCAATACGCTCAACGTTTGCGCCATTACAAGCATGAATACCTGTATTTCCAATAGTCAACAGTACTTTGTCGAACTGTACTGATGAATAAGTGCTCTCAGAGCCTAGTTCAGTGTTAATCTTCTGCCACACAAAGGGTAATATCTGGTTACCGGTATAGACCAATTCCCAGGTACTACGTTCAAAGTAGACGATGAGACGATCTTTAACGAAGCCAGCACTTACAATTTCCTCTTCGGTTGGCGCATCAACCCATCCAGCGCCATCGGCGCCTGTTTGGTTTGGTTCAAGCCATGCAGTTGCGGTAGGAAAGGGGCTTCCATTATGAGAGAACCTGCATCGATTAGGAAAGTGCTTATTAAGTGTGTTTGGAGCTGCAGTATTATCAGTTTCGACCGTATTTAATAATACGAGTCTATCCTTAAAGGGCAGTATTATCAGTGCTGTAGATACTATGTAGTTTCCTGCACCAGCACCACCTAAGAGATAGACGGGCTTAAATGCTGACCATGTAGCTCCATCATAGGTCCATATTGGGTCATCATTGGCATCGACAATACCATTAAGATTCTTAACTTGGAAGTTTGAGACGAATAGATTGGTCTTATCAGCTGAAACACCAGTCCAATTCGTTGACCAGTAGAAGTTGAGGTTGTTTCCATGCCACCTACCAGCGCCACTTTGTATCCAATAGCCACCACTATAGGTATACGCAAATTGCGTATCATATGCCCATGTTGGTTGATTATTAATAGCGCCGTTATCGTACTGAGTAATGCCCTGTACTGGTTCTGATGGATAGAAGTAGATCTGGGTTCCATCAGCAAGCACAGCATTTATGACATACGTGTCAGTAGTGATATTGTATGTTCCACTTGCAGTAGGATCTGTTGATAACATCGCATGCGCACCTGCTGCTATATCGACAATCGTGAATATGATGTTCCCTACCGAGAAGATCTGTCCGACTTTCTTAATAGTACCACCACCACGTGTTGCCAAAACTCCCGTAGCGGTTCCAGCATTGAGCGTTCCTATACCAGCACCACCTGTAAGTGCTATGCGTAATCGAGAATAGAGATGTGCGACGGTTTCATCTGTCCAACCGGTTCCCGTAAGCGTTTCACCAAAGCGTTTAATGACTCTGCCACGAAAGACGTAGGCATTGTCCATTTGGGCAAATGCTTGATCAGGAATTATCCAAGGCCGGAGATCGGTTTCAAGCCCCGTATTAAACGGAGCAATTAAATATTTATCAAACACCATGGGTAAATCCTCTTAATCAGTATCCTATGGCAAAGTAATACACGGCCGCATTAGAAGCTCCACCTGATCGAGTTGTACTATAACCAGTAAATGATGCTGCTGCTAAGTTCTGTGCCATGAGGAAGTAGTTTACTGATGCGTCTGAATGCATGGTCAACTGGACATTAAGGCATGCCGTTGGGAATGCCATTGGGAAGTTAACAACTGTTCCTGCTGTTAAGATATTAGCCGTTCCCCATTGCAAGATAATGCCTGATGGCAGATAGGTATAACCAGTTGCTGCCTTAGAAGCGGCAGTAAACGGTATCTGTGTTGCTGTCTTATTGATGTAGAGTTCTGGGTTTCCACCAAGCGCTTTAGCATAGATACCAACATGTGTTGCATCAGCGGCTGTTGGAGCTGCGCCTTGCGTGAAGTAATGGTGTCCAGCATCTGCACTACTAAAGGCAGCATGATCTACCGCAAGATAGGTATTAATCGCTTGGAAGTTGCCTTGAATATCTGCCTGTGAGCTTGATATTTGATCAGTAGCTGCGGGAATATTTGGTTGGTACATAAGTCTCCTTTAGAAGTTACCACCGCCCCAACCCAAGCCATTGCCGACAGTGCCGATGCTTGATTGTTCGGTGAAGATTGTTGCGGTACGTTCATTTGTTAACTGGACGAGTGTTCGACGTAAGATAAGCCGTTCTTGCTGTTTGAATTCAGGCATGATGAGTTGGACGGTTTCTATATCCATACGATCTTCAAGAACTTTCTTAGTGGCACCATAAGCGATGTACTGCCACCATTCAGACAGTTCAGGCATATCAGTGCCGTTAAGTATTTCTGTTGGCCGTTTATAGACCTCAAGATTGACCGGATATGGTTGATCTGGCACCGCTCTGAAGGTGAACTTATTCTCATAATAAAGGACGCCTGTAGGGCGACTTGGTACGTATGGGACAGTCATGCTATTAACAGCTACACCAGAAGCTGGAGCTGTTGGGAAGTTGATCGTATAAGCACCAGTTACATAATTGATCGTACTTGCTGGTACAGTTGGCGTTGAATTAGGGATAACAAGGTTGCCATTACCATCGTCTTTAAGGACAAGGCCTAAGTTGTTAACATCTACCGAGCTGAAAGTAACGTTATTAGCAAGTACAGGTACAGCAGATAAAGTCCCACTAAAGTTAGTAGTAATACCATCTCCGGCTCCTATTTGAGCTATGTTATTGAACATAGGAAACACCCCAAAGAACTGCTCTCTGGACTGCGACATATATGCTTGATAGCCAGCTACATAGATAGGTGCATGAGTTGTGGTGTAGATATTATTGAAGTTGTAGAGCGGATCATCGACATTTGTTGTATCAGTTGCATAGACATCAACATAAGGCTGTGTATAGAATGTCAGCGTTGTCCTTAGATAGAATGTTCTAAGATGTTCTGGGAAGTCATAGAGGACGAAGTTATTAATATAGTTATCAATCTCGCTATCTGAAATCTGTGATGCTGATGGGCTACGCGTTAGTTTACGCACTTTGATGCGTATCTGTGCGAGCGTGGAATATTTATTATCGGGCGTTATCATTACTATCTCCTAGGGTTATCCGAGTACGTTCTCCACCGCCTCCGTCAACATTGAATTATCCTCTCCAATAGGCACTATAAGAGCACATGTGTTATCCCAGGCGTTTATTGGAACCGTGGGTATGACAAATGGCTGGAAGTTTGTTGAATCAACATCAAGGGTGAATGCATTAGGCCCTGTAACGGTGATTTGACCGACGTAATTATTCAGTTGTTCCATTCCACAAGCTGTAGGAATCTCTATGCGCACAATAAGACCTGTGTTATAGGTGTGAGCACTCGGTGTGGCCACCAACGTAGGGACACCACCAATTATTTGGACCTGGGTACGGTTAGTAGTGGTTATCGTTACCGGATTAGACTGCGATATCGAATATATGAGCCGTACACTAGGTTGGATGACCGGATTTGGATAGACAAAGCAAGTGCTCACGACGTCTCCTAGATAATTGTGTGTTCCACAGTTACAATTTGCTTATCGTTAAGCGTTAAATCCTCAATATCGATGAATTCCAAGCTTTGGAAGCCGAATCTACGGACCTTCTGGCCGATCTTCATGAGTGATTTACCGACTTCATCAACTGCATATTGATGTACTGGATACCAACCGTTCTTATTGAGGTGTTTAGCTACACCAAGTGGAATGGTATAGGTCTCACCATCGAGGAAGTCGAAGCGTTCAACTGGATCTTCTTTGTAAGCTTTGAAACAGAAGCTCATTGAACCACCTGGAACTTCATAGAATCTGAATATTCCCTTCACCATCTCTCTGTCTTTATCGCGTTGATATTTGAGATTTGGCTTTACTGCTGCTTTCTTATCTACCATTACGTCTCCCTTTGAAATTAGTACTCTCTAAGTGTGGAGGCCGTGTAGCCCCCACAAACTAAACGATTAAACGTTGAATGATTTACCAGCTCTCCAGTAAATTACATCGCCGCTTACACCGACAGGTGATCCTGAAACAGCACCAGCGCTGCCAAGGATAATGCCCGTGTAGCCAACGTTCGTGGTTGCATCACCAAGAGGTTGCAATACGCTTGGGGTTGCTCCGACAGGAACAACTTCAGCAGGCGTGAATGGAACCGCTGTGGTTAATGGGAATGCGAACGCACTGAATCCTGTTGCATCGATATTTACGGAGAAAGAGGAAGCATTAACTACTGTTACTGTTCCAATTAATCCATTCATTTCTTGCATTCCGCATACGGCAGGAACGTTAATACGAACTGCTTGACCGGCTGTATAACCATGGTCAACAAGTGTCGTAATAACAGCTGGATTTGCTGCTGTGATGTTGGCAATGACGCGGTTGCCTGGATAGAACAACTTGTAGGTTGCAAGATCTGGGGCAATGTAACGCCAGAAGCCATTAGCACCAGCAATAACGCCAGGTGCCTGTTGAAGGGTATTGGCAAGTCTGAATGATGTATTAGCAACAATTGTATCAACAGAGAAGTCCAAACCATTGATATCGGTTTGAGCTGTTCCGTAGATACGTACAATTGCACCCGCCGCGAGGAAGCCTGTGTTGGCTGTGCTGTAGACAGGTTGTGTTGCATTTGTACCAGCTGTAATAGCAATAGGTGTTCCAGAACTCATTGTTGAGCTGTTGATAGGATAGAATGCAGGGCGATTTGCGATTGCATTAAATCCGGCAACGCTTGTGGTCAATGAAAGTGCTTGTGTAGCTGCTGCATGATACCAGATCAAAGAATCTCCGGCGTTCATGCTTGCTTGCCAGTAGTGCTCAACAGAATCCCATTGAGTTGCATTGGCAGCTGTGGTCATGTTATACGTTCTGATCCAATCAACACCGGATTCAAGAACTAATGTGTGGTTTACGCCAGCAGAAGTAAACACACCTTGTTGGATTATTGTACCGTCCATAATTCTCCTTAATTAAGCGAGGGTTGCACGAAGATTGATAACCCACAGATCATTGGTGATACGTGGAACTTCAGCGAACTTGTAACCAACCGACGCATTAAGGGCCAATGGTCCATCGTATATTGGTGGACGATAGATGAATTGAGCACTGTAACCATCTTGTTCTACGCAAGCGTATGCTTCCATACCAACGCAGAAGATGTTGTAAACATCGGCACCAAGGTTTGATGCTGAAGGTGTTACGCTTCCGATTGAACTTACAAGGAAACGAAGGTTACCAATTGCGCCCCATTCACTACGAAGAGCGTTCATAGGAGCTGGGTATTGGTTTTTGTGGATGAAGCCATTGACGTTATCAAGGTTTCCAGTGAGCTGGGTTGAGCACAATGCAAAGTATGCATCACGAACAGGGGCCGTTCCGAACTTATCTTCACCTTCGATGTTGTCCATGATTGTGTAGGCATTATTGTTCAATAATGTACGTACAATCGTGTCAACGTCAGCACGTGTGATTTCGGTTGGGTTGTCGCCGTTTACACCGCCTGTACAGTTGATGAAGCTGGCTGTTGAAGCAAGCATATCGCGTGTAAGTTGGTCTTCCGTTTGACGCAGAGATACACCAAGACGACGTGCACATTCATTGAGCACTGGATCTTGGTTCTGTAATGTTACTTGTTCGTTCAACTGTACATATGTTCCGTAGAAGCTGATACGAGCATCAATGTCAACAGCTGACAGCGTTTGTGCTGGAGGCGTGACACCTGTATTTCCCAGTGGAACCATTGCGGTTGCAAGTGGGTTGTAACGACGCATACGAAGAACTTGTCCACCATTACGTGGCATATTCTTCTTCATTGCAGGGATCTTGTGAATCATGTTAGGAACTGGCACGCTAAGTAATTTAAAGCTAAAGCTTTGTTGTACTGGTGCCGGAAGTATCGTTGTAGTCGTGATAGGCATATTTCTTCCTTAAGTTATAGAGCATAATTGCGATTCATATTGTGTACGACGAGTACATGTAGCATTATGTATCGATTATGCACGTGTAAACTATACTTAAGACTGACGAGGCCTTTGTACGTCGTGAGTTGGCGAGTCTCGGTACGCCGAATTGAAGGTAGCGAGGCTTCATTACGCTGATAATGAGTATAGAGAAGCAGAAAGTGCGAATGCAAGATTGTGAAAGTTCTGAACGTACCCATGATGGGTAGACACAAGATAGGCCGGGGGTTGTTATTACCTTATCCGGCCATCAACAGAATCATTTGAAAGTAGAGGTCGGTGAGCTGGAACTCATTCGGCCTCTTAAATAATATGGGATTTCTCCCCAACATTATAGCATAATTGTTATCGCTTCATAGCAATGTAGGCCATCATGGTCCACATTGCACATGATGCGGTAGCAACGATAATAAGATAATGATTGAATAGGAACTCTATCATATTATCCTCTTAATTCTCTGTACAAGACATATCCACAGGAGATCATGGAGATGAACAATAGCGCTACGGCTATAAAGAACTCCAATTCGCTTATGACATTATTTCCTAGTTCAATCATAACTTCTTTCCTTTAATCGATTATGGGCACCAAGGACCACCGAAGATCAATCCTGCAACAGTTGCTGTCGTATCAATTATAGTCTCTGCATTCTGCCTTGCCATAGCGTTCCGTTGGGTTCTCATAGCATCCACGAAAGCAGCAACTTGTGCATCTGTTACTGGTGCAATACCAGACACAGTTGTAACCGTAGTATCGAGCGTATCTTTAGCGGCAAGATTGAAATTAATTTGTGTCGGCTTGAAACCCGTCGTAGGAAGTTGACCAAGCGGCCCAGGTACCTGAGCGGCATCATAGAACCCCTTAGCTGTTTTAATCTCATCATCAAGTTCGTTGACTTCCTTTAAGATATTAACAGTTTCCTTTTGAACTAGCTGGAAACAGCTGCCATATGTTTGCTTGCTTGTTTCATAAGCGGCCTTAGCTTTATCGACTCGAGCAATATATTTAGCGCTATTATATCCATTCTTGGCAGCCTTCTCAGCAGCCTTCATTGCTGCATCAACACCCTCGGCAGCCTTCTTCATGGCTTTCTCCGCTTTATCAGTATCCTTAAAGAGCTTAGCGAAACCATCATAGTCTTTAGCGAATTTAGCTGATTCCAGATAAGCACTAATTCCACAAGTTACCGCAGTTGTAACCGCGTTACACAGGCAGCTATAGAGCACATCTCTCTTTCTTATACGTTCATCTCCATCTTGTCTGTTGGAATTGTAAGTACAGGCTCCAGCAACTTTAACGACTATAGTTGCGAATAATCCACAGAAAGGCCCGCCGCCATCGCCGCGTACTTGTTCCCTAATATGGTAATAGCCTTCGCTATCTTTGGTAACGCGTAGCGTAGAATTAAGATGGACATTCCTTACAGGGATAACCGCGTTCCTGTTGCGGTCATGGATAATACCATAATACACATTATCACCAAGGAATGCTGATAGCCTGAGATTGGTTACATAACGAATAACCGGAGCAACATCATTAATGTCAACGGCTATAGCGCAGCCCTGCTCATCAACAACAGTCCAAGTGAAGTTATTGTCATCATGAAAGACTTGGATATTACCCTGGTTGGTACTTATGGCTTCATCAGGAATCTGCCAACCCCAATTATCACACTGGGTGTAATTCATACTGGCCGAGAGACCAGAGAATATAATACTAGTTGCAAATGCAACCTTGTTTAGAGAACGCAAAGTTGTAGACCTCATGTCTATTATCCTTTATTGTATCAATGTAAACGAATATAAACGGCTTGCGTTCTCGAGAACTATTGAAGAGTACACAAATTATTTCTTCTGTAAAGCATTGCGTATATTTATCTATATTTCTATACAATATGATATTGGAATTTGTTATGAATTGTTGTAATTAATGCATCAGATTAAGATTAAAGGCTGGGTGTGTGATGCCCAGCCTTGACTGCTAAGAGAGGAGATTAAACTATAGTTACGGGGTTTAGTTTCTTATAAACTATTGGTTTCTGTCCGAAGAGTGCATGCGTTCTAATCTTTTCTCGAGCTTCGACAGCCGCTTGGTGGAATATATACTTGAGGTATACAATACCGCAGCCCAACACAACAACAAATAATCCGCCATATATCACCTTCTTATCCATTACTATCTCCTAGTAAGACCGAGCAGACTCTTCCATTTCCTTGAGCAGCTGTTTCTTCAGGTCGTCAGTTAAGCCTCCAGCAAACGCATTAGCGCGTGACAATGGGCTTTCTGCTTGCTGAGGAGAAACGCTTGCAAGGGGTCTAGGCTTAGCTGCATTCCTTTGAGCAAGTTCACGTTCGTTAGCATAAAGATCTTCTTGGGCAATGCCAAACTTCTTGATCATGGTATAGGCGGCTTTGGCCTTGGAGTAATAATCATTCGATGACTCTAAGGTTCTGGCTACTTCCGGATATAATTCGCCCAGCGACTTGATATTGTCAACAGTAACAACTTTATCGATGTCAGGGTGCTCGGATTTGAGCCTGGTTTCAACCAAGATATCCTGCGTCTGTTTCTGTACTCTAATGAGCTCATCTTGTTGTCGTTTAAACTGTTTCTGCAATTTGGTGATGTGCTTTCCTTCGGCAAGATCGTTCTCTCCTAAGTTAAGTGTTAAATCCTCTTCAGCTACAGGATTAGCCCTACGCTCTAGTTCTTGTAGTCTGCGAGCCATTTCATCGCGTTCACGGGCAATTCTGTCGGCCTTCTCACGCAAAGCCCTCAAGTTATTCTCGATGGGCGATGAGGACTGCTGTTGCTCAGACAGACTCGTCTGTGGTTGTTTTACAGGGTTAGTTTCATCCGTTTCTGTTTGTATTTCAGGGTTGACATCTGGTTGGACAATCTGCCCGACTGTTTCATTCAATGTTTCATTATCTATCATTACTATTCCTTCATTACTCTCATTACTTTGTTAGAAGAACTGACTCGTCTGCTTCGCCGTTAAGCTGTTTACACAGTTTCCACAACGTTCCATCGGCAAACTTCAAGACGAATTCCAAGAGTCCGTACTCTGCAGGTGCTACCTGAGCGACATTCTCTTTGAGTGAGAAGCAGGTATGCCTACAAGGGATAACCCATATGAATTCGAGAATGTCGTTGGCGCGATGGAAGTGATAGACGGTCTGGTCATAGTCGGGCGTTGGGCATGATAGCCTGTTGAAGAAGTAATGCCGCAAGACATTGGGCATTAATGGCTCCTTCTTGGTTAAGACAACCACGAAGAAATCCTCGGGGAAGTCTTTCTTACCACGATCAACGCACTCCAAGACGTTCTTCTCATATTCGACATGCAGGGTCCGCTCGATCTCGATTGGATCTTTAGAGACGGGTCCCTTTGCTAGCAGTTGTGATGCTAGCTTGCCTACTGTTTCCTTCATTACTACTCTCCGCGTTACTCTCTCTTAGCTAATCTAGAGATCCTTAGGTGCTCTATTACCACGTATTTCAGATAGATCACGAACGATCTTTGCGTATGGCTTGATCATTCCTATTGATGGGATATCATCCTGCAAGGCTTCCAGATAGTGCATTCCGCCAGCTCTTTCGAGCATGCCAAGCGACTTTAATCTATCTTCAATAACGATCAGATCTACTCTTCCGTGTTCTACGATGCCACGTTTAATGGCGTCGAATATAAGTTGATGCGGATGGAAATAGAAGTCCTCTTGATCGACGATCTCTTTAATGAGCTCGTAATTCTCGTCGTTAAGTAATAACGATGATATAACTGCTCTCTCTGCATCAAGGTTTGCATGTACTACTGGATAATTCTTCATTACTCGTCCCTTCACTCTGTGTGTTTTATTTAACTGATTCCCAACTCTCTTTAGACTTATGACGCTTCTTCATTGCTCGTTTAGCTGGTTTGACCGGCTCGCCTGCCTTTCTTGACTCACTGATTCCTATGGCAATTGCTTGCTTAGGATTACGAACAACGGGTCCTTGCTTAGAACCACTGTGGAGCTTTCCAGACTTGAATTCTTTTATGACGACACCAACCTTAGATTCTTTCTTGTGGGCTGGTTTCTTTGCTATTTTCTTTGCCATTGTGTTCCTATCAGGATTAAAGGGGTGGGAAGGAGCTATAAACCCACCCCCGGGATGCGAGAGTTATTTAAACAACGCGATTCTCTTCAAAGAGAACCTTTGCTTTAGGCTTCTTCTTCTTGGATTTCTTCGACACTTGTGTCTTCTCACCAAAGGGTGAGCCCTTGATGTCATAAGCAATCTTTGAAGCTTTACCTTTAGCGCGCATCATTGCAGGCATTTAGACCTTCTTAGGCTTGAGATGGAGGCTACGTTTGCCTTTATCTTCGCCAACTTGTCTGTCCACACCTCTGATAGAATCATCAAGGTCTTCAGGCATCCAGTTTCCTTCTTTAGGATATTCAACATGCACAACGCTTTGTGGCATATTGGCGAATTGTCCTGCACCTGAAGGCAT
>Ga0114951_10006071_pt1 | contig 10849 bp, 8 predicted proteins | sample AM7aDNAmetaG_FD_88677 | JGI IMG/M metagenome (GOLD analysis project Ga0114951, IMG submission 88677) | Freshwater microbial communities from Finland to study Microbial Dark Matter (Phase II) - AM7a DNA metaG | ecosystem: Environmental > Aquatic > Freshwater > Lake | place: Finland: Lake Alinen... | reverse complement strand
GGGAACATCGCCATCCGGGTCGGGGAGGGATTGGTGCTCTGCACGCCGACGCTGGTGTCCAAAGGTTTTATGAAACCGGAGGACCTGTGCCTGGTGGACCTGGAAGGGAATCAATTGGCCGGCCCGAAAAAGCGGACGAGCGAAATCCTGATGCACCTGCAAATCATGAAGCGCCAGCCGCGCGCGTTGGCGACCGTTCATTGTCATCCTCCCCATGCCACGGCCTTCGCCGTCGCCGGGGTGGAGCCGCCGACGTGCATGATTCCCGAGATCGAGGTCTTTATCGGCAAAGTCCCCATCGCGCCCTATCGCACGCCCGGCACGCCGGAAATGGGCAGGCTGGTGGCGGACTTGAGCGAGCAGCACAATACAATCCTGATGGCCAACCACGGCGTGGTTTCCTGGAGCCATGTCAGCGTCGAGGACGCCTACTTCAAAATGGAGATTCTCGAAGCCTATTGCCGCACGGTCGTCGTCGCCGCGCAATTGGGCGCGCCTTTGAAGACCTTTTCCCAAACGCACCTCCAGGACCTGCTCAAGATCAAGCAAACCCTGGGCATTCCCGATCCGAGAATCGGCCTCAAGGAATGCGAGTTGTGCAACAATGACGAATGGCGTCCCGGCGTCTCGTGCGCCCTGCCGCCAAAACAGACCGGCGCCGCCGGCCCGGACCAGCAAGCCGAGGCCCTGATCCAGGCCGTCACCGATCAAATCATGTCCAAACTGCAAACCGGAGCGGGTTCATGAAAGTCACCATCATTGGCGGCGGGGGAAGGGTAGGCTCCTGCGCCGCGTACGCCTTGCAATGCGGGGGCCTGGTTTCCGAAATCCAAATCCTGGATGCCAACCGCGACCTGGCCGAGGGCGAGGCGCTCGATCTGCTCCACGGCGGCGCGCTGGCCGGCGATCAGCGCATCTACGCCGGCGATTACGCCCGCGCGGCAGACAGCGACGTTTTCCTTGTCACGGCCGGCCTCCGCCGCAAGCCGGACGAATCGCGGCTGGACCTGATCCATCGCAACGTGGAGTTGTTTCTTTCCATTATTGACGCGATCCAGGCCGCCGGGTTGCGCAAGGACGCGCACATATTCGTGGTGTCCAATCCCGTGGACATTCTCACGCAACTGGCGTTGCGGCGCACGGGGCTGCCGTGGAACCGGGTTTACGGGCTGGGCACAATGCTTGACACGTCGCGTTTTAGTTCGCTCATCGCCCGGGAACTCAAGCTGGCCCCGTCGCAGGTCAAGGCGCTGATCCTGGGCGAGCACGGCGATTCGATGGTCCCGATCTGGTCCGGCGCCGCCGTCAACGGCCTGCCGCTGGCGGGATTGCCCGAATGCGGGCCTGGATTCCAAAACGCGGTCTTCGAGCGGACCAAAGGCAGCGGCGCCGAGGTGATCCGGCGGAAAGGCGGCGCGGGTTGGGCCGTGGGCATGGCCATCCGCGAAGTTCTCCACGCCGTGCTGCTCGATAAAAAAGCGACGCTGCCGGTGTCCTCGCTGGTGCAGGGCGCATACGACATCCGCGACGTTTGCCTGAGCGTGCCGTCGGTCGTCGGCCGCAACGGCGTCGAATCCCACGCCAGCATGAAGTTGTGGCCGAGGGAACTGGCGGGCCTGCAAGCCTCGGCCAGGGCGCTCAGGGACATCCTGGCCAAGGTGGGGGCCGGACCGGCCGCATGAAATCGCTTGACACGAAACTGGCGGCCATCAAGGGCCATCGCGGCGGGCGCGACTTCATCATCGCGGACGCCAAGGACGCGGACATGGCCTTTGGCGTGCGCGCTCCCGGGCCGCGAAGCTATCTTGCCGCGGGCGGGGCGCAGCCGGCCCGCTTCTCGCCCGAAGTCTGGAGCCGGGAGGAATTCGGCTATCGCAACCTTCCTGAATTTCTGGACATCATCCGCGAGATCACGCGGCAGGGTATGATTGACATCATGCTCATGTCGGCCTATGTCAACGAACAATTGACGATCAAGGAGGGGTTGTTCCGCTATTCGCGCGTGACGCCCGCCGCCCGGGCCAACGACACCACCGACATCTGGGCCGTGCGGCACGGTTGCTACACCGGGGAACCCGCCCGGCCCTTCCGCTCCGCCAGCATTGACCACATCCAGTGCGGAAAGATCGAATGCGAACGGGACGGGGAAATTCCGGGCGCGAACCTGGGCCTTTACTCCATCACCTTCACCAACCATCTGGAGCGCGACCGCGCCACGCTGCTGGCTTTCAAGGAATTTCGCGAAGAGGCGGAGCGCAAAAAGTTTCGTTACTTTCTGGAAGTTTTCGATCCCAACACGCCCGGCGGCGTGGCGCCGGCCAAGCTGGGCGAGTTTATCAACGACCACATCCTGCGCAGCCTGGCCGGGGTGACGGAAGCGGGACGCCCGCTGTTCCTGAAGATCGTCTATCACGGGCCGCGCGCGATGGAGGAGCTGGCGCAATACGATCCCAACCTGGTCGTCGGCATTCTGGGCGGCGGCGCGGGCACGACTTACGACGCCTTCAAGCTGATCCACGACGCGCAGAAATACGGGGCGCGCGCGGCGCTTTTCGGGCGCAAGATCAACCACGCCGAACACCCTCTGGCGTTCATCGAGATGCTGCGCCTGATCACCGACGGCCGCATTTCCCCCGAGGAAGCCGTGCGCGCCTATCACGGCGTCTTGCAGGGGAAAAACATCCATCCCAAACTGCCCCTGGAAAAGGACATGGAATTGACCGGCCTTTCGATGAGCTGCGGCGGGACCGCCGCCGCCCGCGCCGCCGTTTCAGTCAAGCAAAACCCACAAGCCCCGTCCGTCTGGCCCGTGTCCCCGACCGGCGCGCCTGATTTCGACAACATGACCACGGAACAACGTCGCGCCTATGACAACCAGCGCCTGACGCGCAAATTCGGCTGAGGCCGCCGCCGGGAATGCGTCAGCAGACGGAAGCCACAGATGGACACAGATGAACACAGAATTCTTTAAAAAACATCCTTCACCCGTTGGGTGACTCCTGTTTTTTTCGCAACTCCTTCTGATCTGTGTCTATCTGTGTTCATCCGTGGCTTCAACCGCTTCGAGATGTCGTGGGACCCATTGCGCGAACTGACGCGCGAACCATGATCCGAATACCAATTTCCGAAAACTCAGATGGTGCTTGCGCCTGGTCAGCGCGCTTCTGGCCGAAACCAGAGAAGAATGGGAATCTGGAACAACTTACCTCAACATGGAAAACCAAAACCCAGCCCTCAGTTCAAAATGCTAAAGCATTTTACAGAAAAAAACTTGCGCTGCCCAATTGAGATTGGTTGTATGGAGGCATGGCACTCGACTGTTTGTTGATGCCAGCTTATTTTCTGGCGGCCTGCTTGATTGCTTTTGCAGCCAACTGGCTGGCGGCGTTCAAGTGGCGCCGGGCTGTTTCAGTTCATTGGGCGGAGCGCGCGCGGCTGCTCTGGCCTGTTCGTAAAAGTGCCGGGGCGAATATCTTGCTTTTGCCGGCATCCTTCGGTGTTCTGCAATTTGCCCGAGACGGCCATTTTTCGGCTTGGTGTGTGGCTGCGGCAGGCGCGGCCTGGCTCGGAGTCATCTTGGGAAGTTACCCGCTTGACCGTGAGATTCTCCCGGCATTTACATTTTCTAAATGGCTTCGATTCGTAGCCATTACTTGGTTGTTGCGCATAGTGTATGCAGTGGCTTGGGCCGCCGGTGCTTTTCTTATGCCGAAGCGAATTGATTGGCGTTGCTTCGTTGTCATCGCTGGGTTTTTGACTTTTCACATCATGATGCACTTGGGACTTCGGCGCAAGATTCTCGCGCGCGGAGGGTTGCTGGTTCATGCCAATGACCGGCTGGAGGCAATCGTCGAAAGCACCACCGAAAGGATGCATGTTCCCAAGCCAATCGTCTGGCTGCTGGACGTGCCCTTGGCTGGCGCCTTTGCTTTGCCATTAACGCACGAACTGCTGTTTATGACCGGTCTTATGGAGATATGCGATGACGGGGAAATTTCAGCAATTTGTGCCCACGAATTGGCGCATTTGACAGAGTCAAAGAGCGTCCTCGCCATGAGGCTGCTTGGTTCGCTGTCCTTGTTTCCTCTGCTGTTCATCCGCCCCGCGCTGAACGCCTTTGGATTCCCTGCCGGACTTTTTCTCCCGCTCATCCTCGTTCCCGTGCTGGCATTGCAGGTCAGAATTTTGGCGAGGCGAATGGAGAAGCGCGCCGACAGCGTGGCGGCAGAACAGCAGAGCGCGGAGGGTGTTTATGCGCGGGCGATTGAAAAGCTTTACCAGCGGAATCAGGCGCCGGCCGTTGCCGAATCCCGCCGCAAAATCCACCCTCATCTTTACGATCGGATGTTGGCGGCTGGCATTCAGCCTGACTTTCAACGGCCAAAACCACCCGAGAGCATCAGCCTTGTCCATTTTGCCTTGTGGATTGGGATGGGCATCGTCATCGGCTTTACATTTGCGCGGTCTGGCTTCCGCGGCTAGCGAACAGAAGTCCCCCATTAGGGCGATGCAAGTGCGAACAAGCAGCCGGGGGTTGTAAGCGCCATTGGGGTCAGTCCCACATAATCGCATTTTGTCGTTTTCTTCACACATCGCCCAGAAGGTTCGCCGAGGAACGGCGGCAGTCAACTTCCACAGGGCAAACGCATCTCAATTGCCGGACGTTTTTGAGGCGGGCCGCGAGGCGCGACCCGCTGCACGCGAGGGCGCGCGCGCTCCCCGGGCATTCCGACGTCATGCGGGCAACCATTCCTCCCTGATCGCGGATGTCACTTGGGGGAACGGCCGTAGACTTCGATCTCGGTGTATTCGTTCAGGCGGGCGACGGTGCTGCCGTCGGAGTAGAGCCGGACGCAGCGGGCGAGGGCGCCTTTGGCTTCGATCAGTTTGCCTTCGTTGGATTCAAAGTACTCGCGGTCGGTCCCGATGCCCAACTGGTCCAGGTTTTTTTGGTCGTTGTTGAAGAGGGTGCGGACGTTTTTTGTGAATTGCGGGTCGTCGGCCACCTGGGCCACGACGGCGTGATAGACCTTCGGCTCGTCAAAGCCGTGCCAGACGACAATGGCATGGATTTCATAAGGTTTTCCCAAATCAATTTGCACCCATTGCGGTCCTTTGCTCAAAAGCACGACGTTCTGTTCGTCGGCTTCCTTCTGGCCGTCGGTGATTTTGAGGAGTTCTTCGGCCAGCTTGTTGGTGCCGCCGGTGGTGACGGGTTTGTGGAGGGCGACGTTGCTCACGCCTGGCGGCACCATGAGCGGCGGGCGCGGTTTGTCGCTGGGCACTTCCACGGCGGGGTCCACTTTGGCGGTGGAGGGAGTGCCGACCCATTTGGCCGCGGGCAATTTGATCGCCAGGGGAACCAGGTCCTCGGCTTGGGAGCAGCCGGCTGCCAACGCAAAGCCCGCCGCGCCAATCGCCAGCCAAAGATGCCGGCGCCATGCAAATTCGTATTTCTTAACTTTCATCCATTCATCCATAGCCCGGCCGCCGCCCCGTGCCAAGAAAAAATCGCGGCCGCCTTCATCAGGGGGCACTATACTGTTCTGTTGGGTTGCAGTTTCCGGCTCCTGTCTGCCCCCATGTTTTCTAATCCTGCTCTTAATCGTAATCTTAATCTCTTTCTTGTTGTCAGATGGGATTAAGATGAAGATTAGGAGTAGGATTAGGAGTAAGAGCAGGAGCAGGGGAAAAGACAAGTCTCGACAATCAAACGTCTCCACGCTACTGTTGCCCCATGCGCGATGTATCCGTTCAATTCCTGGAACGCCTTGTCAACACTCCCAGCCCTTCGGGGCACGAAGCCCGCGGCCAGCGCGTCTGGCTGGATTACGCCGCCCCTTTCGCCGACGAAACCTTCAGCGACGCCTACGGCAACACCGTCGCCGTCTTGAACAAGGGCGGCTCCCCGCGCCTGATGCTCGCCGCCCACGCCGACGAAATCTCGATGGTTGTCAATTTTATCAACAAGCAGGGCTTCATTTATGTCCGCAAAATGGGCGGCGTGGATCCTGCCATCACCAAAGCCCAGCGCGTCCTCATTCACTCCAAAAACGGCCCCGTCAAAGGCGTCGTCGGCAACGTCGCCCCGCACCTGGCCAAAAGCGAGCCAGACCGCAAATGGCCCAAAATGGAGGATTTGTTCATTGATATCGGCGTCCAGAGCCGCAAGGAAGCCGAGCGCCTGATCCGCGTCGGCGACCCCATCACCCTGAGCGATTCCTTCGATCTGCTGCGCGGCGATCTGGCCGTGGCGCGCGCCTTTGATAATCGCGTCGGCACCTTCGCCGTGGCCGAGGCCCTGCGCCAATTGAGCGGGGAAAGGAAAAAGCTCAACGCGGAAATCCTGGCCGTCTCCAACATCATGGAGGAAGTGGGTTTGTTGGGCGCCCGCCAAATCGCCTACACCCTCAAACCCGATGTCGCCCTGGTGGTGGATGTGACCCACGCGACCGATTATCCCACCGTGAGCCAGCAGCAGCATGGGGACGTCAAGTTGGGCAAAGGCCCCGCGTTGACCCACGGCGGCTGCAATCATCCCGAAGTGGTCGCGCGTTTGGAGTCCGTGGCCAAGGCGCGGAAGATCAAGCTCCAGCACGAAGCCTCCTCCAACAACACCGGCACCGACACCGACGTCATATTCTGGACGCGCGGCGGCATCCCCAGCGCGCTGATCAGCCTGCCCAACCGTTACATGCACTCGCCGGTGGAGGTGGTCAGTTTGAAAGACCTCGCCCAAATCCCCGACCTGATGTCCGCCTTCGCCCTTTCCCTCAAGAAAGGCGAGGAATTCAAGGTCAAAATCTAGCGACAACATCGTCAAACAGGCTCTTCCGGGTTGACTGTCGGCTGTAATGCTGTCACCTTTCTTTCTGAATATATGCGAGTGCAGTTTATCCGTCTTCTGTTGGTTGCCTTCTCTTTGCTCGCCATTTGCCATGCTCAAGCCGCCTCCACGCTCACCTTGACCTTTTATGACACCAACGGCAATCTGCTCACCTACAAGCAGGTAAGATCCCTCCAAAAAGGATCGCAAAAGGGAGCCTACGCCGCCGATGCTTTTGTGGACCCTGTTACGTTGAGCCTGGTCTCCATGACTCCGATGACCGACGCCGGCAGTTTGACTTTTAATCTCCCCTCAACCGTGCCCGTTGCTTTTGCGATTAACTGGCCGACGAGCACCCAGGGTTACGGCCTGGTCATCGTGGATAACGGCGGCGCGGGATACAGCAACACCGCAACCGTGAATTTCACCTACCAGGCGGCCCTGGACATCATGAGAAAGCTCAATGCCGCGCTGGCGGTTCGCACCAATTACGCGCCGTCTCCGGCCTTTACCTCCGCTTACAACGCCGCCGCCAACTGTATCAGCATTGCCAACTCAAGTCCCACCGGCGCCGTCCAAGGCGCCCAGGGCCAGATGGCTCTCGATCAACTCGTGGTGGCCTATGACCTTTTGCTCAAGGAATACGGCCCGGTTTATGCCCTCAACGATATTCGCGCGGGAAGCACGACTCCCTGGCTGGCCGTTACCATGGAAAGTGTGGACACCTACCAGAGCGACATGAACACGTTGGCCGCCATGTCCGGTCCCTTTGCCTGGGTCCGCATCGTCTTTCAAGTTGACACGGCCCCTTCGTATTACACGACGGCGGTCAACTACGCCAAATCCCTGGGCCTTAAAATCCTGGGAGAACCGGTGGATTCCTCGGCTGACACGGACTACACGGACCTTCAATTCATGCAGCGCTTCACCAATTACGTCACCGCCTTTCCCAATGTTGATGCTTGGGAAATCGGCAACGAGGTCAATGGCGGCTGGTCCAGTGCCGATGTCGCCACCCGCACTGCCAATGCGGCGGCTTACGTCAAAGGCCTGGGCAAAAAGACGTATCTGACTCTTTTCTGGCAGATCAACACCGCGCCCACCAATGACTTCGCCCTGTTTAACTGGATCAGCAACAACCTCCCCGCGTCCGTGCGCTCCAATCTCGATTATGTCGGCCTTTCCCAATATCAGGAACAGGCCCCCGTCGGCGCCGTCTTCGACCAGGTCATGCGGCGCATGCAGGTTGAATTCCCCAATCAACTCATCGGCCTGGGCGAACTGGGCTATTGGATCTCAGGCCAGCGGTTTTGGTGGGCTTACAACACGAATGTCACGACCGCCAAAGACATGATCGTCGCCCAGTACTACAACGCCACGCTGGGCTATGCCAAAGCCGGCGGCGGCTGCTTCTGGTGGAATTTCTCCGCAAGCGGCAGTGACTCTGATTTTGACACCAACATGGACCTCTCCATCAACGCCATCAACAACTACCTCTGCATACCGCTGTTCACCGCTCCTCAATGGACAGGCGGCAACCAATTCAGATTCACCGTCAGCGGCCTGTCCAATCTGGTTTTCAACGTCCAAGGCTCCCAGGACCTGGTCAACTGGCAGCCGATGGCCACCATTACCAATGTCTCCGGCGCAGATACCTTCACCTTGTCCGCCACCAACTGCCCCGCCTCCTTCTACCGCCTCCTCAAGCAATGAATCGCGCCATTCCATCTTAACCATCCGCAGGAACACCGCCATATTTCAATCTGACTTTATGCAAACGCGGGTTATTCGTTCTTTGTTGGTTGCCCTCTGTCTGTTAACCACATGGCAAGCTCAAGCCGCCTCCACGCTCACCTTGAACTTTTATGACACCAACGGCAATCAACTCACCTACGACCAGGTCCAATCACTCCAACTGGGACCGCAAACGGACGCCTATTACGCAGATGCTTTCGTGAACCCTGTCACGTTGGCCCAGATCTCCGTCACCCCGATGAGCAACGCGAAAAGTTTGACCTTTCCTCTCCCCTCGATCAAGCCCGTTGCTTTTGCGATTAACTGGCCGACAAGCACCCAGCTCTACGGCCTGATCATTTTGGATAACGGCGGCGGCGGATTCAGCAACACCACAACCGTCAATTTCACCTACCAGGCGGCCCTGGACATCATGAGAAGGCTCAATGCCGCCCTGGCGGCCCGCGCCGACTACACTCCCTCCGCTGCCTTTGCCGCCGCCTACAACGCCGCCTCCAACTGCATCAGCATCGCCAATGCAAACCCCGCCGACAGCTCCGTCCAGGGCGCCGAAGGCCAGATGGCGCTCGATCAACTCGTCGTGGCCTATGATCTCCTCCTCAAGGAATACGGCCCCGTTTACTCCCTCAACAGTATTCGCGCGGGAAAAGCTCCTCCATTGCTGGCGGTTACCATGGAAAGCGTGAGCACCTACCAGACCGATATGAACAAGCTGGCCGCCATGTCCGGCCCCTTTGCCTGGGTGCGCATCGTTTTTCAAGAAGGCGCGGCCCCTTCAAATTACACGGCGGCGGTCAATTACGCCAAATCCCTGGGGATTAAAATCCTCGGACAGCCGGTCGATTCCTCGGCTGACGCGGATTACACGGACTCTCAATTCATGATACGCATGAACCAATTCGTCACCGCCTTCCCGAATATTGATGTCTGGGAAATCGGCAACGAGGTCAATGGCGGCTGGTCCAGCCCCTCTGTCGCCGCGCGAACCGCCAATGTTGCGGCTTATTTCAAAGCCCTGGGACACAAAACCCATCTGACCCTTTTCTGGCAGCTCAACACCACGCTAACCACCAACTACTCCCTGTTTAACTGGATCAGCAACAACCTCCCCTCCTCGGTGCGCGCCAATCTCGATTATGTCGGTCTTTCCCTATACCAGGAACAGGCCCCGATCGGCGCCGCCTTCGACCAGGTCATGAGGCGCTTGCAAGTCGAATTTCCCAACAAACCCATCGGCCTGGGCGAACTGGGCTATTGGGAAGATGATCAGCAGTTCTGGCAAGCCTACAGCACCAATGTCACAACCGCCAGGGATATAGTCCTCTCCCAGTACTATAACGCGAGCCTCGGCTACGCCAACTCCTTCGGCGGCTGTTATTGGTGGGATTTCTCCATAAGCGGCTACTCCCCGGATTTTGACACCAACATGGACCTCTCCATCAACGCCATCAACAACTACCTCTGCACGCCTTTCCTGGCCGCCCCTCAATGGACGAACAACAGCCAAATGCAATTCACCGTCAGCGGCCTGCCCAAACTGGTCTTCAAAGTGCAAAGCTCCCAGGACCTGGTCAACTGGCAGCCGCTGGCCACCATTACCAACGTCTCCGGCAGCAACACCTTCACCCTCTCCGCCACCAACCAACCCGCCTCCTTCTACCGCCTCGTTCAGCACTAGGGCAACATCCCCGCTTCGAGGGGTCGGGGGCATGACCGTTCAGACGGCTGGTCCGGGCGCCTTGAACGCAAAGGCGAAAAACGCGGCCACGCAGAGAAAGACGAACGCCACGGCATAATTCCACGCGAGTTTCTCCTTCAGAAACATGATCGCGAAAACAATGAAAACGACGATCGTAACGACCTCTTGAATGATCTTGAGCTGGAATCCTGAAAAATGGCCATAACCGAAGCGATTCGCCGGCACCGCCAGGCAGTATTCCACAAGCGCGATCCCCCACGAGACCAGGATCGCCTTCCAGAGCGGCCACGCGTGACCATATTTCAAGTGGCCATACCAGGCGAAGGTCATGAAGACATTCGAACAACACAGCAAAAAAATGGTGCTCATGGGGTTGGATTCAAATAGGGTTGGTTGCGTGTTTCCAGCATGGCACAGTATATTATGGCCCATGCGGCCAACACAAGGGGCGCATCTCACCTTTGTCGAGGTTTTCTATTCTGGCGGGGCTGCTTTGATTTTTTGGTCGCCCGCTCCAATGGGCCTAATTGGGCGCGCTGGATGGCCAAGGCGATCCAGTCATCGGTGAG
>Ga0114951_10006070_pt1 | contig 10855 bp, 10 predicted proteins | sample AM7aDNAmetaG_FD_88677 | JGI IMG/M metagenome (GOLD analysis project Ga0114951, IMG submission 88677) | Freshwater microbial communities from Finland to study Microbial Dark Matter (Phase II) - AM7a DNA metaG | ecosystem: Environmental > Aquatic > Freshwater > Lake | place: Finland: Lake Alinen... | reverse complement strand
TCTAAGAAAAAAGTATTAATTTTACATATGCCTAATCGTTTTTGAACAAACAGTGAACGGACATCACCGGAAAACGTGAACGGGTATCACCGGAATATGTAATTGAGGTTACATAGCGTGGTATTGTAATGGAAGTTAAAGATTCGCAACTTTGAAAAGCAGAACTTTCTATTGAGACTACCGAATCAGGGATATTAATTGTTGTTAAACCATTACAAAACGAGAATGCCCACGAACCTATGGATTTTAGTCGAGTAGATAAATGAATAGTAGTGATCTTAAAGCATCCTGAAAATACGCCATCACCAATTCTTGTTATCCAATCAGGCATATTGATACTACCAAACATAGAACGTAAACAATAAACAGCAGTACTCATTTTTACATCGTACAATACACCCTGTATATATTGGAAATTTTGATTCTTAGGACTCACTTCTATTGTTGTAATATTATTGCAACCCGATAAAACTGACACTCCCAATGTCTCAACCAAGGCGGGAATAGTAAAAGCTTGTAATTTTGAACAACCTATAAAAACACTATCACTTATTGATTTAACTGAATCAGGAATATTCATTGAAGTTAATCCATAGCAACTCTGGAAAGCTCTTTTCCCAATTGATTTGATAGAAGTTGGCAGACTAACCGAAGTTAAAGTATTACCGAATGAAAAAGCATCTTCACCAATAGCACTTACTGAGTAATCAATGCCTGCAAAGCGCACTGTCGACGGAACTGTAACAACCCCTTTGTATTTGGAAGTCATACTCCATGTAACTTCAACTTTGTAAGGTGATGAAGAAGATGTCACATTGTAATAAATACCACTAGAAGCAAAATCATATGCCCATAAGTGTTGCCCTATTATCATGACCAAAATTAAAGTAATTAGTTTTCTCATATAATAATTTGTTTTTAAATTTTGTAATTGATTATTTTAATCTTCCGAACACTCATAATTGCAAATCTGCGCCAGCGTGTGGTAGCAGGGGGTCGTTTTTTATATTGGCACACGTTACAAACGTGCGCCAGCGTGCGTGTAGTAGCGAGGGTTTTTTGCTCAAATCGTCTTTGAACTATATAGTCTGCAATAAAAAAACCGTCGCAAAATTAATTGAAACGGTTTTTTGACAAATTCTATTACTTAGTAGTAATAAACAACTTTACATTCATTGTATTTGGTTTATTATCTTCAAATTGATAAGACAATTCAACTTTTGATTCTGAATTTTCATAACTCCAATATTGAATGAATGTCCCTTTTATGGCATTGCCCTCTCTATCAGTATCAGCCATTAACTCACTTGTTTTAATTGGTAAACTTCCAAATGTTTTATCAATAGTATTCTTCAAATTGGATTGCAAGCCCAAATTAACATCTTTCCATTCTATAATTTGACTCTTTTTATCAGTGCCATTTTGTTTATTTACATTAGGCTCTTTCCCGATTTCTTTAGTTAATGAGTTTTCATATTTTGCAATCTCATTTGAACAAGAAGCAATGAATACCGAAATAAATGACAATAAAATTAGTTTTTTCATATTGATATAGTTTTAAAATTAAATAATTAGCAAAGATATATTAATTTTGTTTTATTCGTTTTGTTTGTTTAAATATAGTTGGTTCATTCATCTTGTTTTTTATCTTGGAGTTCTTCTTTTTCATAGTATTCAATTTGAATCTTATATGAAAAGTCATTCCAACATTTTCTGTAAATTTTTCTACCCTTAGGAGATCCTTCATTGCCTTGACACATTGCAGAACCTTCTCTTACTGTTTCTTTTTTATATACCATTTCACGGATAATACCACCTAATCTAAAACCACCGTTGTAGCACATTGAATTACTACAATTCACATATTCACCTATGTTTGAATTACTGTAGTGTGAAGTTCTACTGCCATTGTAAGTTCCTCTACCAGTTTCTTTGACCTCGACACTAATATCTTTTATTTCAGGAAATGCTTTTTCAAATGTCGTTTTGGTTGCAAATACAAAGTTTGTTTCATTAAAGACATCTTGAGCTTTTTTTCTTTCTTCCATATATTTTTTATTATAGTTTTGATTTACTTTTTATATTAATACTTATAAAATTTATATCCATACCTCATTAATCTACTATAAACTATAATGCCCCGTTTTCCCGCAAATATACAAATTTTATTGACTTAATATAACCGACCCCGTCGCCTGAAGCGACGGGGTCAGTTTTATAGCAATTATTCTTTTGCACCTGTGTCCTTTTTTTTAGTGGTATGGGTGGCAGCGTGATGGGTGATTTGGCGTGCCAGTTGATAGCCGTTGAAGAAATCGGGGTTTGCGCGTTTGAATGGAGTAAGCATCACGTCCATTTCTTCGCTCAGCAGTTGCATTGCGGCAGATATATGGTCGACTATGCTGCTGGTGGCTTGGATTGATTTGTCCTTTTTAAGGTTCATATCTACGTTTTGGCTCAGATAATTGGAAGCTAAGTCGTTTAGTTGTTCAGTTTCTTCGGGCTGTACATTCCATGTTTTCAGTTCAACTTCGTATTCTTTGGCTTTGGCAACAAGTTGCAGGGCCAGGTTTACCAGGTCGTTCTCACGCATGTCTTTCAACGAGGATTGAGGGTAGTTACATACTGTTTTCAACGCAGTGTTGTTGGTTGACACTGCCACAGCTTTCAATCCATCCGTGGTACTTTTAATTAGCTCAACCAGTGTTTCCCTTTTGGTTTTCTTTACGGCATGATCATCTTTGCCACGCTCCAACTGCACAGGTTTCATCGCTTTTACTTTTGTTACATGGGCTTTCAGTTCGGTCAACTTAGCCCTAATAGCCGGATTGTTTTCAATTAATTCGATGTTGCCTTCCAAAAACGCGATAACAGATTCAATCATCTCCAGTGAATCAATTTCATTTCTTGTCATGATAAGTTCATTTTTTAATGTTTGTATTATTTTTTATTAGCTCTGATATTTTATTTATTTCATTTATTTAATCCCATTTGCTCACGATGTCATCCCAACTACAAAAGATGCCATCCCAACCCCAAAAGATACTATCCCAACTACAAAAGATGCCATCCCAACCGAAAAAGTTAACATCCCAACCGAAAAAGATGCCATCCCAACCATAAAAGATACTATCCCAACTACAAAAGATGCCATCCCAACCGAAAAAGTTAACATCCTAACCCCAAAAGATACTATCCCAACCCCAAAAGATACTACCCAGACTGAAACAGATGCTATCCCAACTGCTTACGATGCTACCCAACCAGTATGCTTTGATACCCTAATCAACTCTGAGATTAGTATTTATAAATTACAGATAAGTTTTATAAATTGTCCTAATGCAAATTTCTTGCAAATATAATTTAATTAAGATAATGGAAAAATAATGAGCTTAAAAATTTATTATAATTTAACTTATTGAACAGTGTTTCATTTTTGAGGCCTTGTCAATCAAATTCAATACATTTTCATTTTCCACAATTTTCCATTACCTTTGTCTCCCGAAAGGAATTCGGCTCGCTTCCAGGGCTGTTTTTCTTTCTTTTTTCAAAAAGACGTGGCATGCCCCGTCTCTACATACAAAATAATGGGGTGCCTTAATATTTCGGGCTGAGATCATACCCTTTGAACCTGCACGGGTAATTCCGCGAAGGGAATAAGACAAATTCAACCGTTTCATTTTTGGGCTCTCAAAACAATTTATTAATCATTTAATTCATTTGTGATGAGACAAATTTTAATTTCAGCATGCGTGCTGTTTTCTTTCGTAGCTGTTTTTGGTCAGCATGTCATTAAAGGAAAAGTGACTGACCCGAATGGTATTGCATTGGCAGGAGCAACCGTTTCCGTTCAGAATTCTTCGAGTGTTCAGACTACAGGTTCTACCGGAACTTTCCGGTTTGAAGGTCTGAAAAATGCTACAGTAAAGCTTCTTGTTTCGTATGTCGGCTTCGAATCAGTAACGGTTAAAGCAACTGCCGGCACAGAAACCGTAGTTAAACTTTTGGCAAAAACCTATTCGATAAACGAAGTAACTGTGACTTCGCTTCGGGCTACGGACAGGTCGCCGATTGCGTACACCAACATTGACAAGGAAATCATTTCCAAATCAAATCTGGGGCAGGATATTCCGTATCTGTTGGGGCAGACTCCGTCGCTGGTGGCTTCGTCGGATGCAGGAACGGGGATAGGATACACAGGTTTCCGTATTCGTGGCACCGACGCTTCGCGCATCAACGTTACCATCAACGGTATTCCGTATAACGATGCCGACGAGCAGGGAGCGTATTGGGTGGATTTACCCGATTTTGCTTCGTCCATCGAAAATATTCAGATTCAGCGGGGAGTAGGTACAACTACCAACGGAGCAGCGGCATTTGGTGCAAACCTGAATATCCAAACCAATAATTATGCTCAGAAAGCTTCGGGCGATGTGGCGGTAACTTATGGTTCGTTCAATACACAAAAGATCACTGTAAAAGCAAGTTCAGGCCTAATCAATAAACACTGGGCTTTTGATGGTCGATACTCGGCCATCAGTTCCGATGGATATATCGACCGTGGCTGGGTCAGAATGAATTCCTATTACCTTCAGGGAGGATATTATACCGATAACAGCAGCCTTAAATTTATTACTTTTGGTGGCAAAGAACAAACCTACCATGCATGGAACGGCGTTCCGAAAGATTCACTCGGCACTCACCGCACTTATAATTCGTGTGGGTTTATGGGTGTGGATGCCAACGGACAACCCATGTATTATGCCGACCAAACAGATAACTACACTCAGACACATTATCAGTTGGTTGGAGCTCATAGCTTTAATCAAAACCTGAGTATAAATGGCGGACTTCATTATACGCGCGGTGAAGGTTATTACGAAGAATACAAGCAGGATCAGTCGTATAATAAATACGGAATTCAATCATTTCTATTGAATGGAAATGAAGTGAAATCGGGCGATTTGGTTCGTCAGAAGATAATGGGTAATGATTTTGCCGGTGGCGTATTTTCGATTAATTACAATAAGGAAAAACTTTCGGCTCAATTGGGTGGCGCTGCTAACTGTTATTGGGGTCAGCACTGGGGTGATGTAACTCAGGTAAAAGATTATCCGACTAATGTCACACCGCTGGAGTATTACCGCAGTAAAGTCTCGAAATGGGATGCCAATGTGTATTTGAAACTGAATTATGAACTGCTTAAGAATCTGTTTGTCAATGCCGAGGGGCAGTATCGCAGGGTAGATTATTCGGTTGTGGGTAAAAATGATAAATGGGATTCAAACAATAACCGGATGGAGGATTTGAATATCAATAAAACATTCCATTTTTTCAATCCGAAAGCCGGGCTTTTGTATAAGGCTGATAACTCGAATGAACTATATGCTTCGTTTTCAATTGCCAATCGTGAACCGACGCGTACCAATTATACCGATGCTTTGATGGATAGTCTGCCTACGAATGAGACACTTTACGATTACGAAGCAGGCTATAAATTTCACAACGAGCTGTTTTCGGCAGGCGCAAATTTGTATTATATGAATTACCGGAATCAGCTTATTCTTACCGGAAAACTGAATGAAATAGGTGAGCCGTTGTCCGAAAACGTGTTGTCAAGCTATCGCTTGGGTGTTGAGTTTGTTGGTGCTGCAAAATTGTCGGAACATGTTCGCTGGGATGCATCTGTAACCCTGAGCCGAAACCAAATCAATAATTTCAAGGAATCTGTTGATGATTGGGATACAGGTAACCAACGAACAATTGAATACAAATCAACTTCGATTGCTTATTCTCCTTCGGTGATTTGGAACAATGCCTTTACGGTGAATGTTGGACAATTTGAAACTAAACTTTCTGAACAATACGTTGGAAAACAATATTTGGATAACACAGGCTCGGATGAACGCTCATTGGATGCCTATTTCGTGTCTAACCTTCGACTTTCGTACGCATTGGCTGTGAAAAAATTACGTGGAATTGATTTTTCATTATTGGTAAATAATCTGACAGACAGTCGTTACATTAGCAATGGATGGTCTTATTCATATTTCACAGGTGGAAAAAGATACAGTGATTTGGGCTTTTATCCACAGGCAGGAATTAATGTTCTTGCCGGATTGACTATAAAGTTCTGATTTTATTATCTATATTATAAAAAAAGGGAAAGGAAGAAATTCTTTTCCCTTTTTTCTTTACCGACAATTTCACCCCGGAAATTCCGTTATTGACATAAAATACTTATTTTTGTATATTCATACTTTAATAGTTGTCCAATGAAAAAATACTTGTTGTTGATTTTGTTATGTGTGGTAGTATCGGTAAATGCTCAGACTTATAGAACAAAAATTCTGAATCAGAACATTAAAACCCTGCAAATTGGACTTGTAGGTCAGAAATTCAGTTTGCCGGTACTCGAACTGAACGGATCGGACGCTTTAAAGGTGAGTTTTGATGAAATGTCCCACGGAGCGCACGCCTACAGCTATAAAGTGATTCACTGCAATGCCGACTGGACTGTTTCCGACCTAAATACCAACGAGTTTCTGACCGGATATTCCACGGTGAATATTACGGATGTTACAAAATCATTGAATACTACGTTTCTGTATACCCATTATGCTTTTCAGTTGCCCAACAGCGATATGAGTTTCAAGCTTTCGGGCAATTATGTGGTGCTGATTTACGAAGATACGAATGTGGAAAACCCCATTGCTCAGGCTTGCTTTTCTATAGTGGAATCGCGTGTGGCAGTTAGTGGAAAAATTCGTGGAAATACCGATACGGAGCTTAATGGACGCTTGCAACAACTTGATTTTGAGGTGGCATTTAATGGATATTCCGTAAGAGAACCTGCCCGCGAAATTAAAGTGGTCGTTCGACAGAACAACCGGCTTGACAATCAGATTACCGACCTTCAACCCACTTATATGTCAAATTCATCGCTTAGTTTTATCAACAATAAAGCCCTGATTTTTGACGGAGGATATGAATTTCATCGCTTCGACATTTCCTCGGTTTATGCAGCCGGCGAAGGTGTGGCCGGAATTCAATTCAATAAGCCCTGCTACGATGCCTATTTGTATGATAACAAGGTTCAGACCACGCATATTTATTCTTCCGAAATGGATGTAAACGGTAAATTCGTGGTGAATATGCAAAATGCGCAGGAAGATAACACCGAAGCTGATTATATGTGGGTGCATTTTAATTTGCCTACAAAATATCCTTTCTTTGATGGACAAGTTTATTTAGGCGGAGAGTTTAACTACAATCAACTGAATGAAACTGTGCGGATGAAATACGATGGCAAGACAGAAAGCTACAAACAGGCGATTTTACTCAAACAGGGCGGATATAATTATCAATACTGGTTTGTTGCTAAGGGAGAGCAAAAAGCTTCGACCGAACGGGTTGATGGCAGTTTCTGGCAAACAGGCAACGAATATACCGTTTATGTGTATCATCGTCCGTGGGGTGAACGCTATGACAAGTTGGTGGGAGTGAAGGTAATTAATAATTGACAATTAATAATTAATAATTCAAGTGTTATCAAATCAACATATCTTTTAATCAACACATCACCATATCTTCAAATCTTCAAATCAACACATCATCACTATGAAAGTATACAAATTCGGAGGTGCATCCGTTCGCTCGGCAGAGGGGATAAAAAATATAGTAAAAATTGTTTCGGGAGTAACCGAACCGCTTTTTATCGTTATTTCGGCAATGGGAAAGACTACTAACGCCATGGAAGTGGTGCTGGAGCAGTTTATGAAGGCTAATCATGCAGCTTCGCTCGAAAAACTGGCGGAGGTGGAAAGCTATCACCGCGAGATTATTTCGGAATTATTTGAAATTCCCGAAAATGGCCGAAACGCCGTAAAACCGCTCTTTGATGAACTGAAGAAGTTTATAACCGAAGGAGTAGGGGATGATTATGATCGCTGGTACGACCGACTGGTTTCGTTTGGCGAGGTGATTTCCACCCGGATAATTTCAGCTTATTTTGTCGAATGTGGTATTTCTAACGAGTGGCTTGATATGCGTACTCTGTTGGTGACCGACAGTAATTTCCGCGAAGCCAATGTAAAGATGAATGATTCACAGATTCGGTTACTAAAAGCTGCTGATTTTAGTAAAAACCGGATTTATATTGGTCAGGGCTTTATTGGTGCCAATATTAAAGGTGACCCTACAACACTTGGGCGCGAAGGTTCTGATTATTCAGCTGCTGTAGTTGGTAATTTGCTCGATGCCGAAAGTGTAACAATATGGAAGGATGTTCCCGGAATACTGAATGCTGATCCGCGCATTTTTGAAAATACCGTGCATATCCCTGAACTGACTTATTTGGATGCTGTGGAACTGGCTTACAGCGGTGCACAGATTATTCATCCTAAAACAATAAAACCACTTGAAAATAAACAGATTCCGCTTTATGTTCGTCCGTTTGGAAGCCCAAAGGAAGCCGGTTCTGTAATTAAATCCAGCACTGAAAAACCGATTAATGTGCCGGTGTTAATCCTGCGAAAGAATCAGGTTCTGATTACCATTCGTCCCCGTGATTTTTCTTTCGTACTCGAGGAAAGTCTTTCAAAGGCATTTGTTATTATGAACAAACATCGATTGAAAATTTCACTAATTCAGAGCTCGGCAATAAGTATTTCGGTGTGTGTGGATAATACCCGCTACCTGGCTGATGCAATGGATGAATTGGGAAATGAGTTTAAGGTAAGTTATAATGAAAGCCTTGAACTATTGACAATACGTGGAATCAATAATGACATTGTGAATCAAACTACTTCAGGCCGTGAAATTCTGCTTTCGCAACGAACCCGAAGGATAGGAAGATTTCTTATGAAAGAGCTAGAATAAACAGTTTCATGTTTTATAATCATCTAACGGTTGCAATTTACATTGCAACCGTTTTTTATATGCAAATTTCTGAAATTTCATATTTTCTTGTTTTAGCATATTAAAAAAAGTTTATTGAAATTCGTTTCAATAAACTTTTTTTAATGAATACAGGTAAGAAAACTTATAAGTTCCTACCAACCATTTTGACCATTAAATCAAATGTTTTAAATAATTTAATATCCCCATTTCAGCCAAAGTGATCCCCAGGTAAATCCGGCACCAAAAGCTGTAAGAATAATGTTATCACCTTTTTTAAATTTCTTTTCCCACTCCCACATTCCTAATGGAATACTAGCTGCAGATGTATTGCCAAATCTTTCGATATTGATAACAACTTTTTCCGAATCAATGCTAGTACGTTGAACAACTGCATCAATAATTCGTAAGTTTGCCTGATGAGGAATTAACCATGCGATATCATTTCCAGTCAGGTTATTTTTTTCCAGAATATTTGCTGAAATTTCAGCCATATTGGTAACAGCGTATTTATAAACGTTGGTACCTTCCTGGTAAGTATAATGCATCCTGTTGTTAATTGTTTCGGCTGTTGTTGGAATTGCTGAACCACCCGCTTTAATATGTAAATGCTTAAATCCAACACCATCAGTTTGAATCAAAGAATCCATTACACCATAATTTTCTGTAGTAGGTTCAACTAAAACTACAGCAGCACCATCACCAAAGAGGGGAGCTGTGGTACGGTCAGTATAGTCGGTTATAGACGACATTTTTTCTGCCCCTAAAACCAAAATTTTTTTATATTTTCCACTTTCAATAAAGCTTGTGGCTGTTTCTAAAGCCACAATAAAACCTGAACAGGCAGCCTGTAAATCGAATGCGAGCGCATTCTTAATTCCAACTCTTTCGGCCGCCATTGAGGCACACGAAGGATAGATATGGTCAGGTGTAGTTGTTGCACAGAGAACAAGATCTATTTCTTCTGGTTTTGTTCCTGTTTTAGCAAAAAGGTCTTCAATTGCTTTAGCTGCCAGATAGGATGTTCCTGTATTTTCATCTTTCAGAATTCTACGTTCTTTTATTCCAACACGACTGGTAATCCATTCATCGTTGGTATCCATCATCGTACTAAGTTCCTGGTTATTAAGTATATATTCTGGAACATATCCACCAATACCAGTAATAACTGCTTTTAAATCAGACATATAAACTATGATTTGTTATATAAAAATCAAGCCCTAAAATTTTCTTTTAGAGCTTAACCGTATCTTTAAAATTTATTTCTCTTAGAAGAGGTTGACATTACACTGTTGCCAGTTTTTCAATCGCTAATTTACCTCTGTAGTATCCACATTCGCCACATACGGTATGATAAATATGAGCTGCTCCACAATTTGAACAAGTAGCTAAAGTTGGAGCTTCAGCGATATAGTGAGTTCTTCTTTTTCTTGCGCGTTGTTTCGAAATTTTTCTCTTAGGATGTGCCATCTTAGTTGTTTATTTAATTGTTTTCTTTTATATTTTGTAAACCGTCCCATCTCGGGTCTGTTTGAATTTCATCGGGTGTGAAGTCATCATCTTCATCATCTTCAAATAATACTCCCGAACCATCTTCATCGTCATCTTTCTGACGTGTAATATGTTTACGGAGTTTTGTAACCATTGTTTTATTACATTCTCCCGTTGCATGAACATGTTTAATCGGGATATTTAACAAAATAAATTCGTATAGAAACCATGCAATGTTAATCGAACCTTCTGATTCGGGAACAATGACAATTTCATCTTCTTCTGAGAATCTGTCACCTAACTTAGCTTTCAGTTTTTCTTTATACTGAATTGGTTGAGTCATATCGTCCAGACAACGGTCGCATGGAATAATTACCGAACCTTCCAAATTAAAACTAAGTTCATAAAGCCCTTGTTTTGGTTGAACCTGAACAATAGCATGAACTTTACCATGCTGTATTTCAGG
>Ga0114951_10006069_pt1 | contig 10856 bp, 10 predicted proteins | sample AM7aDNAmetaG_FD_88677 | JGI IMG/M metagenome (GOLD analysis project Ga0114951, IMG submission 88677) | Freshwater microbial communities from Finland to study Microbial Dark Matter (Phase II) - AM7a DNA metaG | ecosystem: Environmental > Aquatic > Freshwater > Lake | place: Finland: Lake Alinen... | reverse complement strand
TGGAGATCCTGCGATTCCTGGGGGACACTTCTTCTTATCTCCGGCCGGCGCCAGGCAAACCGAGTATGAATCTTCGCCGTATGGTTTCAGGAGAGCTCCTCCTGGAGCTACGGGTAGCAATCCATGTAGCGAAAAAATCGGCCTGCGTCGTGCGCAAAGAAATTACTGTGCCTCATCCGGGCGGGACTCCCAGGCGCGTTGGCATCGAGGTCCTGCCGCTCAAGGCTTCCAGTCTGCATAAGGAATATTTTCTCGTCCTCTTTGATGAGATCGGCAGCGTGGGACTCGGCCCGCTGCAAGCAGGAGAGCCGCGGCGGGGTAAGGATAGTCGTCGTGTCATCGAGCTTAAAGAGGATCTGGCTGTTTCCGGCGGGCATCTTAAAGCCATCATCGATGAGCAGGAGTCCACCAACGCCCGGCTTAAGGCCTCCAGTGAGGCGCTTCTTTCCAGCAATGAAGAACTGCAAAGCATTAATGAGGAATTTGAGACCGCCAAAGAAGAGCTTCAATCCACCAACGAAGAATTGATCACGTCAACCGAGGACGTAGTGCGCGGCAACCAGATCTTGAGCCGCGCCAACAACGATCTCTCCAATCTTCTGGCCAATGTCGACATCCCTATCGTTCTGCTGGACCCGGATTTGACCATCCACCGCTTCACTCCTTCCGCGGAGAAAGTGCTCGGCCTCTCCCCGGATAAGATCGGACGGTCCATAACGGACATCAATCTCCCGTTGTGCCTTCCCAACTTGAAACAACTGCTCTTGAATGTTATCGAGACCGGCCATATCCAGGCGCTGGAAGTACAGGATACTCAAAACCGCTGGTATTACATCATTCTTCGGCCTTATAGGACCGATAAAAGCAAGACCGAAAGAAGCCGGACCGAGGGCGCCGTGATGGCTCTCATCGATATCCACGAGCGAAAGCACTCGGAAAAAACTGTGCTGCGGTTGGCCACTTTAGTGCTCGACTCTAACGACGGCGTCATTATCTGCGATCTTAAGGGTCAGATCATCGCCTGGAACAAAGGCGCGCAAAAGATGTACGGCTACACTGAAGCCGAAGCCCTGGCGATGAACATCAGGCGGCTCATGCCTGGAAATAAACGCATAAAGGCGCGGGAACTGGTTCAGGTATCGGCGGCGCCGATTGAGACCCAGCGCCGCACAAAGAACGGCCGGATCCTGGACGTGCTGCTCACGGTTACAGTGCTGCGTGACGACAAGGGCCATCCTGTCGAGGTTGCCACCACCGAGCGTGACATCACGGAGCAAAAGCGGGCCGACCGCGAACTCCGCAGGCTGAATGCGCGTGTTATCTCCTCCCAGGAAACGGAGCGGAAGCGCCTGGCCCGGGAGCTTCATGACGGCGTCGGCCAGATGCTTTCGGGTGTTAAATTCAGGATGGAATCCCTGCCTGAGGAGATTGGTTTGAGCGGTAAGACCGCGGAGAAGATCATTGAAGTAAGCGGGGTCTTAAACCGCGCCATTTCGGAGATCCGCCGTGTCTCGCAGAATCTTATGCCTTCGGAGCTAGTGGATCTGGGCCTTGAACCAGCCCTGCGCACGCTTTGCCGCGAGTTCGAAGAGCGGGCCGGAGTCAAGGTGACTTTGCGGACCAACCGTGTTCCCGCAGACGTAGAACCCGCGCTGGCACTGACGCTTTTCCGCATCGCCCAGGAAGCGCTTAATAACATCGGAAAGCATTCCAAGGCCACTGCGGTTGCGGTAGACCTCTCCCGTAAAGGGATTGAACTTGTATTGAGTGTCAGCGACAATGGGATCGGATTTATTCCCGGAGCTAATCGGCTGTTGACCGGGCGTGGTATCGGCCTCGGGAATATGCGGGCGCGGGCGGAATCGGTCGGAGGCTCCATCGAGCTTCATTCGAATCCCGGGGCCGGAACCAGTCTCAGCGTCCACGCTCCTCTGGAAGGAAACCCCTTATGAACAAGAAGAAGCAACCCAAAATAAAAGTATTTCTGGTGGACGATCATCCCGCTTTGCGTGACGGGGTCCGGTCCTATCTGACGAACCAAGGCTCGGTTTTAGTGGTAGGTGAGGCTTCCGATGCCCAAGAGGCCCTGCGCAAGGTCAGGAAGCTGGCGCCTGAGGTCATCATATTGGACGTGAATCTGCCATCCCTCGACGGCGGCGAGTTGGCCCGGCAATTACGGCGAACGATTCCCCGCGCCAAGATCATCGCTTTCAGCGTCCATGCCGGACAGGAATACGTGGTACGGATGGCCCGCTGCGGCGCGCACGGCTACGTAACAAAGGATGCACCCACAGCCAAGCTGGTAGAGGCCATCCGGCACGTTCACCAGGGCGGCTTATATTTTCCTCCGGAGATGTCGGATGCCATCCTGTCGCCGGAGTCCAAGCCCTCACCCGATGAGGCGAACAAAGTAGTATTGACTGTGCGTGAACGGGAAGTTCTTGCCCTCCTCGCAGAAGGCTTGGCCAACAAAGAGGTGGCGCGCAAACTGGGTATAAGTGTTCGGACCTCCGAGACGCACCGAGAACACCTCTCCCATAAGCTCAATATTATGACCATAGCCGGTCTTACAAAGTACGCCATTCAACACGGGCTAACGTCGTTGGGCCTGCCAACCCGTGTAGGGGATAGGGTAGAGGGTAGAGGGCAGTAAATTGCTTGCCCTGAACCCTATACCCTCTTATCACTACTCGCGTAGGATTACGCATAGATATAATTTGTGGAGTGTGGCATACTATATATCAGCCTCGTAGTATCTATCGGATCGGAATTATTTTTAGGAACATATGCGTGTGATAGATGTGAAACAAAACAAGATCAGGGTTTTTTTGATAGATGACCATCCAATCGTGCGCGAAGGGGTGCGAGCCTATCTGACCAGCCGCGGGGTCGCGGTGGTGGGTGAGGCTTCCGATGCCCCCGAGGCCCTGCACAAGGTTAAGAAACTGGCTCCCGACGTTATAGTATTGGACGTAAACCTGCCTTCCATGGACGGCTGGGAAGTGGCACTCAGCCTTCGACGACTCGTTCCCAAGTCCAAAATCGTCGCCTTCAGCATCCATTCCAGCGAGGAATACGTTGTAAGAATGGCCCGTAACGGCGCACAGGGTTATGTGATGAAAGAGCAGCCTACGGCGGAATTGCTCGAAGCTATCAAGCAGGTGTTCCGGGGCGGCCTGTATTTCCCCGCCGGTATGACCGAGGCTATTCTGGCCCCCTCGTCAAAGTCTTCTCCAAACCAGTCGGTCGGTGTCACGCTGACGGGCCGGGAGTTGACAGTGTTGGTTTTGCTCGCCGAAGGGCTCTCTAACAAAGGTGTAGCGGCCAAACTTGGCATCAGTGTCCGAACAGCGGAAACGCACCGGCAGCACCTATCGCATAAGCTTAATATCCACACTGTTGCCGGCCTCACCAAATACGTCGTCCAACATAAATTGACCTCATCCAAATAATCCCGCATCCGTAATATCCCCGTCCGGCGCACGTAGACTTCCGCATTGGCATGGAACGCTGCATGCGGTATGCTACTATAGGATCGCAAAATAGCGGACTGTTAAGTGAAGGATATTTATGAGCGCGCGCAAAAACATGATTTTTTATGTACTCCTTGCGGCTAGTCTCTTGCCGGCCTACTGTGCCTGTGCCCAGGAGGGAGCCGAAGATAGCCATGGCCCCCGGCCCGGCTTGTCGCTAGGGGGACGCGCCGCGTATTATCGTACCAAAGGCGCCGACAGTGGTGACTTGTCCGAAGGAGTGCAGGCGCGCTATCATCTTACGCGCAGATGGGCTTTGGAAGGCTCGGTGGACTTGCGCCAGGACAGGTTCGCTGGGACGAAAGTTGATGTTATCCCGATGCAGTTTTCAGTCATGATTTATCTTATGCCGCACGGCTACAGGTTCGCACCTTACATTTTGGCCGGAGGCGGCTGGTATTACACACATGTCTACACTCCGGTCGACAGTTCCGAGTTCCGGTTCGGCCCTCACGCGGGAGGAGGGGTCGAGTTCTTCCTGAATGAGGCCTGGTCTTTTGGCGGTTCTTACCGCTATCTATGGACTGAGGATATAAATTCCCGTGACTCGGCGCATCCGTTGGGCCGGAATTTCAGCGACAAAGGATTTATGCTTACCGCCGCGGTAAATTACTCTTTTCAGACACACTAGGATAATGTGGCAGACAAAAAACAAAAAAAGACCAGAGTTTTCCTGGTAGACGACCATCCGATAGTGCGCGAAGGAGTGCGATCCTACCTGACCAGCCGCGGGATCGCGGTGGTGGGTGACGCTTCCGATGCCCCCGAGGCCCTGCGCAAGGTCAAGAAGCTGGCCCCCGATGTTATAGTGTTGGATGTGAACCTGCCTACTCTTGACGGCGGGGAGCTGGCCCGCAGGCTGCGCAGGCTCGTTCCCAAGTCTAAGCTCATAGCTTTCAGCATCCATTCCAGCGAAGAATACGTGGTGAGAATGGCACGGTGCGGCGTACAGGGATATGTGGTTAAAGATCAACCAACGGCGGAACTGCTTGATGCCATCACACACGTGTTCGGAGGCGGCCTGTATTTTCCCGCGGGCATGACCGACAGTATTTTGGACTCCGTGCAGAAGTTTCCGGCTGGTCGGCTGGATAGCGTAGCGCTGACAGACAGGGAACTGGAGGTGCTGGTTTTGCTGGCCGACGGGTTTCCCAACAAAGGCATAGCAGACAAGCTCGGCATCAGCGCCCGGACGGTGGAGACTCACAGGGTACATTTATCGCATAAACTCAATATCATGACCATCGTCGGCCTTACCAGGTATTCTATCCAGCACGGGCTGACTTCCCTTAAGGGCCCGTGACAAATATGTGCCTCAATAAATATCGATTCGCAGTTGTAACCGTGGCCCTGTTTAGCGCCTGTGCCCTGCCGGTCCGTAATGCCTCTTTGCCCGCGGTGCCGGCCGGCCAGACTGCGCCGGGCAAAAACGGAAAGCTTGCGGATCTTTCTCCGGAGGATGTTAAGAAAGTTGAGGGTCTGTATTACAGGGCCGTCGGCGCTTACAGCGATAACGATATGTACGCGACAATGAAATACCTTAACGATATTTTCGCGCTATACCCCTCTTATCCGCCGGCCATGGAACTCCGTGGAAAGGTAAAGAGCGTTTCCGGGAGTGCGCGTTAAACTCCTTCCGTCGCTCCAAAGATTATGAAAATAAACAGGCTCAGGGAGATTGCCATAAATGTCTCCATTGGTTTTTCCGCGCTGGTGTTATTGTTTATACTTGGGACTGCCGGGCTAATCCTTAAGGATGCCAGAAACTCCGTTTTCGAGGACATGCGCCTGCGCACTGAAATATCCTCAAGGAGGGTCGGTGCGGCCCTGTTCCCGAAAGAAGACCTGTTCGCCCTGCACTTCCTCGTGAACACCCTGGTGCTGGATAAGGTCATAAAATATGCCATGGTGTCCGACCAGTCCGGTAAAATACGGTCTGATTCCGACCCTGACAAAATAGGGGGCAGGGATGAGAGCCGCGAAGGTGTCGCAGCAAGAAACTCACGGATCTCATTGACGCAGCGTTTTAATAGTGCTGACGGCCTGGATTATTATTTTTTTTCGGAGCCTATAACCGTTGGCGACAGGCGGCTTGGCACCATAGCTGTGGCGGTCAACAGCGAGACCATGAAATTCCGGCTGGCCGCCACCACTCATAAGCTGCTGCTTATCTTCCTGGCGGCGCTGGGCGCTATGGTGCTGCTGTTGGAAATAAGGGCGCTGATACGCAAGGAGCAAAAATCAGCCGCATTGAAATCGGCAATGGTGCATATCGTCAGCCATGAATTTAATAACGCGCTCACTGTCATCGACGCCGTAATTTTCCTGCTGGAGGAATCTGAGCCTGAAAAACCAGGCGCAGAGCGGGCGGAGCTGTACCGGTCACTCGAATATGAGCGGAAGTCCATGAAGCATTTAGTAAATAACATACTCAACGAAGCCAGGATGGAAGCCGGCAAGTTTAAGATAGAAAAGAAACCGCTGGCGCTGCAGGACCTTGTGACCGGCACTGTGTCGGCCATGGAAGGGCTGATGCGCAAAAAGAAAATTTCTTTTACGCTCGATATAACAGCTGAGCCGTTCACAGTGAACGCCGATCACGAGGCGCTGGCCCTGGTAATCTCCAACCTGATAGGCAATGCCGTAAAGTACACTCCTGAAAGCGGACGAATAGCGGTCAAGCTGGCGGCTGAAAAAGCCGGACATGTAACTTTTTACATCGAAAACTCAGGCCGAGGCATCGCCGCCGCCGACTTGGAGAGGATAAAGACGAAGTTTTTTAGGACCGGGGAAGGCCAGGCCACCGCTGAGGGCTTCGGGCTTGGGCTTAAGATCTGCAACGACATGCTGTTGTTGCACGGCAGTTTTCTGGAGGTTAAGAGCGACCCCGGACAAAACACCAGCTTCTCTTTCTCTCTACCCATAGAGTCTGTGAGCAGAGGTAAAACGCCAGGTATAGTGAAAGGGGAGATAAACAAAAAAACATACGTGTCCGCAGTTCCGTCCGATTCGCACACCCGTAATACTACCGAGCAGGCCGAGCATAATTCCTAATAGATGTCCGATTGTCTATAGGTTATACTAATTTAATAACAGTAAAAGGAGAACGTAACATGAAAGCAAAATATTGCATAGTTTTATTGGCTATAGCGGCAGTATTGTCGGGGTCAACGTTTCTGAGCGCGTCGGAGTTGGACAGCCGCATTGAGTCAGACGCCAGGCAGTTGTACGTGTTCAAGATTTACCTTGCCGGGGATGATATTAAAATCGAATCCAAGGATGGTGCCGTAACTTTAACCGGGATCATATCCGAATACTTCCACAGAGCATTGGCTGAAGTTACCATAAAGGATATCCCCGGTGTCACGAGCGTGGACAACAGGTTGGAAGTTAAAGGCTCGTCTCCCACCGCCAACTCGGATGCGTGGCTCCGTGATGAAGTGAAAGCCACGCTCGCGTTCCATCGGAGCGTGAGCGCCGGTACAACCGAGGTAGATGTTAAAGACGGTATCGTGACCCTGCGAGGCAATGCTATAAACCAGCCGCAAAAGGACCTGACAACCGAATACGCAAAGGATGTTGACGGGGTCAAAGATGTAATAAACGAGATGATAGTGGTTGCAGTGCCGGAGAAGACAGTCCTGACAACAGGTGAAAAGGTGGATGACGTATCCACTGCCGCTCTGGTCAGAATGGCCTTGTTGCTGCATCATTCGACCAGCGGCCTGTATACTTCGATAGCGATAAGGCGCGGTGTGGTAACGGTGGAGGGCCGGGCTAAAAATGCGGCAGAAAAAGATCAGGTGACTAAAGTCGTCAAAGACATCAACGGCGTGAAAAAAGTAAAAAACCGGATGACCATCGATTAATCTGCGTTCAAGATTAACCTGAATCCTGCAGTTCAAGAGAGAGTTCATTTAGGAAATAGGGGAATAGAATTATTCTGCAGGATTCCCCGCGCAGCGGGATGAGAGCCCAGCGCAAGGCTATGCCAGTGCCGTATCAGGGCCTATGGCCGACAAACGGTCTATGCGGGCGGAAAGTTGCAATTGCAACTTTCAGGTTAAAGATACTGTATAACCGCAGCCTGTTTACGGGATGCGCGATAGCCGGCGGAATGGAGATTGAGCTTCTAAGGGGGATCATATGTTGTGGACTATCTCTGTAATACTGATAATTTTGTGGCTGTTGGGGTTGGTGAGCAGTTACACGATGGGGGGATTTATTCACATTTTGCTTGTAATAGCAATTATTGTGGTGCTGGTCAGAGTCATTAAGGGGAGAAAAATAGTGTAGCGATCCAGCCCTTGCCGGACAAGGTGAACCATTTCACGGTAAAACTTGCGAATTAGGAGTAAACATTATGAAGAAGATAAATATTGTTGTGCGCTTTTTAATGCTTTTTGCGATGATTACAACCTTTGCCGGCTGTGTGTCGACAGGCACGCATGAAAGTACTACGGGGGAATATATCGAAGATTCTGTCATCACGACCAAGGTCAAATCTCTTCTTGCGGCAGATGATTTTCTAAAGTCATTTGATATAAATGTCGGAACTTACCAGGGTTCCGTTCAGCTGAGCGGCTTTGTTGATTCTAAAAAGACATTCACTAGAGCGGCTGAAGTGGCAATGGGCGTTAAAGGAGTGAAATCTATAAATAATGATCTGATCGTGAAATAGGCGATCGTAGCCTTTACGTCCGGCTTGCAGCATCGAAGGCGGAAGCCGGTAAAGATTAGGATAAGATAAAGAAACGCAATGATTGAAGAGGTTGGTGTCATGACTGAACAAGGTTGTTTTCCCAGTGGAACGCGCTTTCTTGTTATAGCGGCAGCGCTTGTGATCATCATCTGGGGTATCAATCAGGCGCAGTCGGCTCTTGTGTCTTCCCTTGTCGCTGGTTTCCTCGCTGTCCTTGGTGTGCCGCTGGTGCAATGGCTTGAGAAAAAACACGTTCCAGCCGCCGCCGCGGTATTGATAGTGCTGGCGGGTATGATCGCCATCCTGCTGGTTGTAGGTGTGCTTGTCGGCACTTCGCTCAGCGGTTTTAGCGCTGCCCTGCCTTCATATCAACAACGGATGCAGGAGGAAGCCTCGGGCCTCACGGTGCTGCTGGCCGGGCAAGGCATACATGTAACGGACAAGGTGCTGCTTGAATATCTCAATCCGGCGGCTGTAATGAAACTGGCTGTCGACCTTCTCGGGGGGCTGGGTTCGGCGCTCGCCAACATTGTCCTGATCCTGCTCACCGTAATGTTCATCCTGCTGGAAGCCTCAAGTTTCCCCGTCAAGCTCCGCGCAGTCCTCGGCGATCCGCGGCAGGCATTCCCGGAGTTTACCAAGTTCGTTAATGATATTCAGCACTATATGCTAGTCAAGACCGGGCTTAGCCTCGCGGCGGGCGTCCTGATTTGGGCATGGCTGACAATTCTTGGCGTGGATTCCCCTGTTCTATGGGGTTTCCTGGCCTTTATGCTCCTGTATATACCCCATGTCGGCTCTATCATCGCGGGGATACCGGCGGTAAGTCTCACACTTGTTCAGTTCGGGATCGGCCGCGCCGCGCTTGTGGGGGCCGGCTATGTGGTTGTTAATTTTACACTCGGCAACTTGGTCGAACCGAAGCTCATGGGTTACAAGTTCAACTTATCCACTCTGGTGGTATTCCTCTCGCTGATCTTTTGGGGAAGGACGCTCGGCCTGATCGGTGCGGTTCTGTGCGTGCCGTTCACCATGGCGCTGAAGTTCGCATGCGAGAATCATAAAAGCACTCGATGGATCGCCGTACTGCTCGGGCCTGAAATACCTGCAGGCGGAGTTACGCCGGTGTGAAAACATGAAATCGGTCTCGATGTTTCGCCCTAAAGCGCCCGGCCGGAGCGAAAATAATTTTTGTGCGCCTCAGAGCCAAGACCTCCCTCGATAACGGTTTATATGTTTCCTACTGATAATTTAAATATGCGGGCGGCTATAATCCTGGCCTTGTTGGCGGCAGGATGCGTCGTCACAGCCGGTGCGGGTGGCAATTCCGGACCCTGCCCCGAAATTAGATTTATAGGCTCGGATAAAATAGAACTCAACGCTATGGAGGTCCGTCTGGTATGCGGCGATCCCAGCACCGAGGGCTGGGGGCAGATCCCTTTCAACCAGGCCGAGAATTCAATGCGGGCATTCCTTCAGGAGCGGGGTTACCAGGACCCCAGGTTCGACCCGGGGCAGTATGTATTGACAGTGGACCCCGGCGAAAAGACCATTGTAAGTTCGTTCACCGTTTCCGGTATGCCGTCGGGGGTAGATCCCCGCAAGCTGCGCAAGGTCCGGCGCCAGGTGATGACGCCCAAGCTGCTGGACACGGCCCAGACCGCCCTGCAGAGCGCCCTCCGGAATCGGGGTTACGCCTGCCCTGTTATAGAAATGCGGGGCAATGGTACTACAGGGGAGGTTTTTGCCGAGGTACGGCCCGGGGACGTCTACCGGTTTGATCACATCTACGCAAAAAAATCGGCGGAAGTGGACACTGATATTTTCTACCGTTATGAGGCCTTCAGGCGCGGCCAGCGTTTCGATTCCAGGCTTCTGGATCTTACGGCACAGCGAGCCATGTCCGATTCGCTGTTCCTTAACGTCTATTTCGACGTCAACTGCTCCACGGGAGGCATGACCATAACCGAGCGGGTGGTAGCGGGTAAATCGCAGGTCTACAGGCTCGGTTTCGGTTTCGACACTGAAGGTCTGCTTATCGGTAAGGCGAAGTGGCAAAATTCCCGTATAGGAGACAGGGGCAATTCCATGGAAGCCACGATATATGCCTCCTACCGCGAGCAATCGGCCATAGCGGATTACCGCTATTTCCCGGCGTCGGCCTCCAGGTTATTCCTGATGCCCAAGCTTACTCTCGAGCGCCAGAATGAGCCGCAGTATGAATCCCTCCATTCGGAGCTGGCCCTGCTCCAGGGGGTGAGTCGGGACGTACAAAGTCGGCGTGTGGAATTTTCTGCGGGCCCGGCGCTGGAATATGTGCATACCAGCCGCGGGCTGGGGCCCGATAACACCTACGCCGCTTTTCAGACCCAGCTGGAGTTCCGCGACCACCTGTTCGAATACTATGCGGGCGATCCCAGGACGGGCGGCAGGATCGCCTTCAGGTCACAGTCGCGGGTAGCGGGAATTTATTCCGAAATAACGGCTCACCTGTTGAGCCTTAAGGGTGAACATGTGTGGAACCTCGGCGCTTATGAACCGCCGGCACTGGTGCTGGCTACGCGCTACCTTGGTCAGACAACCCTGGTGAAAAAATCTCTGCTGGCTGCCGGGGAAATACC
>Ga0114951_10006067_pt1 | contig 10858 bp, 9 predicted proteins | sample AM7aDNAmetaG_FD_88677 | JGI IMG/M metagenome (GOLD analysis project Ga0114951, IMG submission 88677) | Freshwater microbial communities from Finland to study Microbial Dark Matter (Phase II) - AM7a DNA metaG | ecosystem: Environmental > Aquatic > Freshwater > Lake | place: Finland: Lake Alinen... | reverse complement strand
TTGATCGCTTTCGCATTCTTGACGACATCCTGCACGTCTTCCTTGGAGATTTCCCGGTCGGCGGAAACCACCGGATGCACGCCGCGATTGTTGAACCCGCGGATGTGCCCGCCGGTCACGCCGAGATAAACGCTGCGGATCTCGACGTCGGCCATCTGCTCGGCCTCGACGATGGCGTTGCGCACGTCCTCCTCGACCATCGCGGCGTCGGCGATCTCGCCCTTACGCACGCCGCGCGAACGCGCCTGGCCGAGGCCGACGATGTTCAGCGAACCGTCGTCGCCCTGCTCGCCCACGACGGCGCAGACTTTTGAAGTGCCGATTTCGAGGCCGACTATGATGTTGGATTCGTCAAACATTTCTTCTCCGGGGTTTGTTGGGATTGGAATTTTTCGGGGGTGTCACCGGCGCGACCGTGGACGCCATCCAGCGCACGGGCACGTTGTTGGCCACCGCCAGATCCGCCGAGGCGATGGTCTTGCTCATGGTTTGTCCCCAATCGTAAATTTTCCGCCAGCGCGCCAATTGTTGTTCCAATTGATCCAAAGCGAAAGTGATTTCGCTCCCCTGCCCGGTCGTCGCCACGACCACGCCCGGCGACGAAACATCCACGCGCCGCAAATTCACCAGCCCCGCCATCGGCGAATGGTCGAACGCGCCGATCAACGCCAGCGCCGCCTGCACCTGCGGCGACTCGACGCGATGCCCCGGCTGCAATTGATAGACGTTCAGCCCCGTGATCACCGGCAACTGCTCGCTCATCTGCGCCAGCGGAATCGTGGACAGCCGCGAGTCCAGCGGCTGCATGACGTAGCCGTTGACGTCGACTTGGAAAACGGAAACCGCAATACCGCCCGCACCGCCTGCGGTCGGCACGTTCACCTGCGCCACCGGGCTGCGCTCAGTCACGCGCACTTTCAAAGTGTGCGGCAGCACACGCTCGATGGAAACCGAGTCAATCGTCGAAACCAGTTCGAGGTTGCGCTTCACCGAGGCAAGATCGAGCGCGATCAGGTTCGCGCCGATCCGCACGCGCGTCCAGCGGCGCAATTGGTCGGGCGCGATCACGCCGTCCGTCTGCACCTCGATGTTCTGGATGGCGAACGTGGAATTTTCGTAGATGAACTTGTCCAGCGCCCACTCGCCCGTGCGCCATAGCAGATACAGCCCGAACAGCGTGCCGAACGCCACGCCGAGCGCCACCGACACGAGCTTGGTGCGCGCCGCGGTCGCCTGATCAGAGCGCAGTTTCACGTCGAGCACATGCCCGCGCTTCAACCGCCGGTTTTTTGGTTCCCGCTTAAACCACATTTTAATTAACGTGCTGCCGACATCCTGTCGGCAGATCAATTTTTAATCTTAGGAACGAACTGCCGACAGGATTTCGGCAGCACGTTTCAAAGCCAGTTCAACCATCCGCTCGCACAACTCCGGGTAACCCAGCCCCGCCGCCGCCGCCGCCTTCGGCAGCAGACTCGTCTCCGTCATGCCCGGCAGCGTGTTCACTTCCAGAACTATGGGATCGCCGTTGGCACGGACCATCACGTCCACGCGCGAGTAATCGCGTCCGCCAATCGCGTGAAACGCGGCGAGTGCGGCTTCCTGAATCCGTTTGGTCGTCGCGGCATCAAAATCCGCCGGACAAAAATACTCGGTGTTACCCGCCGTGTATTTGTTCCGATAATCGTAAGCCCCGGCTTTCGGACAGACCTCCACGATCGGCAACGCCACGCCATCCAAAATCCCGACGGTCGTCTCGCGCCCGACGATCTTTTCCTCCACCAGCAGTTGCGAATCGTAGCGGAGCGCCTCGCTCAAGGCGTTGCCCCAGTCCGCGACGCGCTCCACGAATTGCAGGCCCACGCTCGAACCCTGCCGCACTGGCTTCACCACCAGCGGCGGCTGCCAACCCAGTGGCCACGGCGTCTTGGCGGATTCGACCACCAGAAATTTCGCCGTCGGCACGCCGGCCGCGACGCACCGCTGCTTCGTCAGCACCTTGTCAAACGCGATGCGGCTCGCCTCGGCATCGCAGCCCGTGTATGGCACGCCGAGCTTTTCGAGCTGCGCCTGCACCGTGCCGTCCTCACCGTAAGTGCCGTGCAAGGCCAGAAACACCGCGTCCGTCTCCGGCGGCAAAATCCAGTCCGGCGTTTCCGGATCCAGTTCCACCACCGTGTGACCAAGCGAACGCAACGCCTTCGCCACGCCCGCGCCGGAATTCAGCGAGACTTTCCGTTCGGCGCTGGGACCGCCGAGCATGACGACGATTTTTAATTTAGGATTCATTCTTCGCCGATGATTTCGACTTCCGTGTGTAATTCGATTCCGCGCGCTTCCTTCGCCCGCGCCTTGAGCTGAGCAATTAATTCCAAAACGTCGCGCGCCGTCGCCTTGCCGTCGTTCACAATAAAATTCCCATGCTCGGCGGAAACCACCGCGCCGCCCACACGCGTGCCTTTCAAGCCGAGTTCGTCAATCAGCTTGCCCGCCGGAATCGTCCCGGGATTCTTAAAGATGCACCCGGCGCTCGGCGCGGCGGGCTGCGATTCCCAGCGCTTTTCGCTATAAGCCAGCATGCACTGCTCAATCTCCGCGCGCGGCAGCGGCGTGCATTTAAACACCGCCCCCAGCGCGATGTTTGTAATCAACAGCGGACAGACGCGATATTCCACCGGCACCTCGCCCGCGATGCGTTCGTGGATTTCGCCGTCACGATCCATGAACCGCAGTGACTCAACCGCGCCAAACGTCCACGCGCCCATCGCGCCCGCGTTCATGCGCAACGCGCCGCCGACGCTGCCGGGAATGCCCTCCAGAAATTCCACGCCGCTCAAATTGTTCCGTTTCGCCTCGACCGAAACGTTTTTCAACTTCGCGCCCGCGCCGCAATGCAGCCGTTCGCCGACGATCTCGATCTTGCTGAAATGGGGATGCGCCAGGCAGATCACCACGCCGCGCACACCGCCGTCGCGCACCAGCAGATTCGAGCCGCGGCCGAGAACGAAAAACGGCACGTCGCGGTCGCCACAAAACTTCAGGACGTTCGCCAGGTCCGCTTCCGACGCGGGCTCGGCATAAACATCCGCCGGGCCGCCGATGCGCATGGTCGTGTGCTTCGCCAGCGGTTCAAGGCGGCGGATCACCGTCGCGCTCGAAACGAGCGCGGCCAGTTCATCGGCGAGATTCCCTTCAGTTGACATCGGGCTTTCCAAAATATTCGCGGTCGGCGTCATGGTTCAATGCGCGTGTTTGGCCGAACCGTGCGCGTGGCCGCAACTGCACTTTTTCACTTTCGAGCGCGCCGCCTGGGCCGGCTGCGCAATGGCGGCCAAAATAATTCCAGCAATCTGCTCCGCCGCCTTCGGCGCGTGCCATTGCGCGAGCGCGGCTTGGATTTTTTCGCGCGCGGCCAGATCTTCAATCAATTCACGCAAGGCCATGGCGACTTTTCCCGGCGTGGAATTTTTCTGTTCCAGCAATTGCGCCGCGCCCGTTTTTTCAAACGCCAGCGCGTTGGTCAATTGATGATTGTCCGCCGCCGTCGGATACGGCACGAGCAGCGAGGGCAGCCGCATCGCCGCGATTTCCGCGAGCGACGACGCCCCGGCGCGGCTGACGGAAACCGTCGCCGCGCCCAGCGCCAGATCCATTTCGGCGAGGAACGGTTTTACGACCGCTTGGATTCCCCGCGAGGCATAAACTGATTTAACTTTTTCAAAATCGCCAGTGCCGGCGAGATGTAGCCATTGCCATGCAGCGGCGCGTTCGCCGAGCGCCGGCAGCGCGGACAAAACCATGTCGTTGAGCCCGCTCGCGCCCTGACTGCCACCCATCACGAGAACGACGGGACGGTTGGGATCGAGACCGAGGGCGACGCGACATTCCTTCAGTTTGGGCTCGACGGAGTCTCGCCCCACCGGATTTTGCTCCAATGAAAATTGCGAACGAACCGGCGTGCCGGTAGTCGTGACCTTGCGCGCTTTCAATCGCGCACCGGCCTCGGCGAACCCGACGAACGCCTCGTCCACAAACCGCGCCAGAAAACGGTTGGCGCGACCGGGAATCGTGTTGGATTCGTGCAGAAATGTTTTCGCGCCAAAATCCTTGGCGGTGAGAATCGGCGGTGCGCTGGTGAATCCGCCCATCGCAAGGACGGCGTCGGGTCTGCGCTGCTGGAAAAACTTTGACGAAGCGCGCCACGACTTCCAGAAGCTGCGACCGAAGGAAAAGTAATTCCGATTTTGCAGCGCCACGGCGGGCAGCGTGAAAATCTCCATGCCGCGCGCGGATTTCACGGCCTGCTGATCCACGTCCTTGGGCGAGATGAGCAGCGCAACGGTGCAGCCGCGTTTCTGGAGTTGTTCGGCGACGGCGAGGCCCGGAAAAAGATGGCCGCCCGTGCCGCCGCAGGCGATGGCGACAAAGGGTGATTTGGCGGCGGGTGAACTCATGCGGCCTTCGCGGCAAACGGATTGTCGCCGTGGTCGGCGACGAGTTCGGAAACTTTTTCGCGCGCCTGCGCCTGGCGCGCGACGCTGAACAGCAGCCCGATGCAGGTCAGCATCGCGAGCAAATTCGAGCCGCCGTAGCTGATGAACGGCAGCGGCAGCCCCTTGTTCGGCAGCGCGCTGGTGACGACGCCGATGTTGATGGCGGCCTGCAGGCTGATGAGAAACGTGATGCCCGATGCGAGCAAAAATCCGAACGTGTCGCGCGCATGCATGGCGATGTAGATGCCGCAGATGGCCATGACGACGAACGCGACCACGACGAACAGCGTGGCGATCAGGCCGAGTTCCTCGCCGATGTTCGCGAAAATAAAGTCGGTGTGAATTTCGGGCAGCCAGCCGAATTTACGCACGCCGTTGCCGAGACCGACCCCGAACCAGCCCCCGTTGCCGAGACCGAGCATGGCCTGCTGGGCCTGCAACGCCGCGCCGTTCAGATGATCCTGCGGATGCCGCCAAGCCATGATGCGCCCCATGCGCATCGGATCGTGCAAAATGGAAGCCACGAGGCCCGCCGCGCCCAGGGCCGTCGGGATGAAAACGTGTTTCCATTGCACCCCGGCGATCAGCAACATCGTTCCTGTGACAGCGCACAGCAAAATGGTGGTGCCGCGGTCGGGTTCGATGAAAATGAGGCCGAGGATCACTCCGGCCAGCGCCGCTGGATAAATAATCCCGCGTTTGAAGGTGTGCATCTGGCGCTGGTAACGATCGCCATACCAGGCCAGGACGATGATGAGCGTGACTTTGCCGAGTTCGGAAGGCTGAAACGTGAACGGGCCGAGGCCGATCCAGCGGTGCGCGCCATGGCTGGCCCGGCCGATGTGCGGCACGAACACGGAGGCCAGCAATAAGAGCGCAAAAATGAAAACCGGCCACACGAATTTTTTCAGCAGCTGGTAGTCGAGCGCCGTGGCCGTGACGCAAAACACGAAACCGACGGCACACCAGATCAGTTGCATGATCAGGTCGTGCGCGCCGGTTTCGACGTGCGTGCTACGGTTCAACAGCGCCCAGCTCGAGCTGTAGAGCATCACCAGACCCAGCGCGAGCAGGGCGGCGGCGCAAAACGCCAGAGTTGTGACGGCGACTTTCATTTCAATGTCTCAAAACAAATGCCCACCGAAATCAAGCTCGCTTACTTGGCCGGTTCAGGAGCCGGCATAGTGGCGGGCGCTGCCGGCGCGGGTGCGGGTGCTACGGGAGCCGGTTCAACCACCGGCGCGGGTGCCACAGCGGCCGCCTTCACGGGAATTTTCAATTTCTGACCCGCTTTGATGCTGGTGGTGGTCATGTTGTTTTCGGCTTGGATCGCCTTCACGGTCGTGCCATGCGACTTCGCGATCTTGCTCAAATTATCGCCGGATTTGACGGTGTAGGTTTCACTGCCGGAACTGACGCCCGTTGACTCCGGCGCGGCCAATGTCGGCGTGACGGCTCCACCGGGGATCACGAGCTTTTGGCCGATCTTCAACTTGGTCGGAATCACGCCGGGGTTGGCGGCTTGCAACGCCTTGACCGTCACATGATTTTTCTTGGCGATTTTATCCAGCGTGTCGGCTTTGACGACGACGTATTCCGTCCCAACCGGTTCCGGAGCCGTGTAGGTGGGCGGCGGGGTGGTGACGACCGGTGGCACATAAGCGGGCGGGTTGGTGTCCACCACCGGCGGCAAGTTCGTGTCCACGTTCGTCACCAGATTGGTGTCAATCATCGGCGTGGTTGTGTCGGTCACCTCCGGGGGCAGCTCGCGTTTGCAGCCTTGGATCAGCATCACGGCGAGGCCGGTGACGCTCACGGTCAGGACGCAGAACACGGCGATTTTCAAACGCGAACGGCGTTTGCTTTGTTGCTCAAGAATTGAGCCTTGGGGAACGAATGGATTTGAGTTTTTCATGAGTTTGGCGCTGGTAGCGTCCTTTCTTCGAGGCGGTTTATTTGATGTTGATTTTTTCGTTGCGAAACTTTCCCTCGAAAAATTCCGCCGCGAGTTAAATTATGTCTGCTTGCGGCTCCCGGATTAAAACCGTCGTTAAATGTGGTTCCGGCGGGAAAAACTGGACGCGTTTTGCTGCTGAATACGAGCCCTGCCACTTGCGACGGAATTTTTAACAGTCCCGCGCCATTCGCGCAAGAAACAAAGCGCGCGAAACCATCATTTTTATTGAATGTCAGCGACATCTTTCACCTCAGTTTCAGAGTGGCCAGCGCGACCACCGCGCACAGCACACACAGAATGTAAAAACGGATCACCACCTGAGATTCATGCCAACCCTTTTTCTCGAAATGATGATGCAGCGGAGCCATCAAAAAAATCCGCTGACCGGTCCCCGTCCGCAGCCGCGTGAACTTGAACCAGCCCTTCTGCAATATCACCGACAGCGCCTCGATCACAAACACACCACCCGCGATCACCAACACGAACGGCTGATGAATTAACACCGCGATGATGCCGAACGCGCCGCCAAGAGCGAGCGACCCAGTGTCGCCCATGAACACCTGCGCCGGATGGCAGTTGAACCATAAAAAACCCAGTCCGGCGCCCAGCAGCGCCGCACAAAAAACCGTCAACTCGCCCGCACCCGGCACAAACGGAATTTGCAGATACCCCGCCGCCTTCACGTTGCCAGCGAGATAGGTGAAAAATAAAAAAACAAACCCCACGATCAACGTGCAGCCGATCGCCAGGCCATCCAACCCGTCTGTCAAATTCACCGCGTTCGAACTGCCGACGATGGCGAGCAGCACGATCAGCACACCGATAATCGCCCCGATTTCATAAGGATATTTGCAAAACGGCAGCATGAGATCGCTGACGAGATTGCTGTGCATGTGGATGATGTGATTTTTTCCAGGGAACTGCAGATCGCTTGTCGCCGGAAGCTTCAAAAGATAAATCCCCACGAACAGCCCGAGGGCGGTTTGCACGAACAGCTTCACGCGGGGCGGCGTGCCGCCGCCGCTCTGCTGGACGATTTTGGCGTAGTCGTCGTAAAACCCCAAACCCGACAGAACCAGAATCGAGAGCAAGGTCAATTCCACCTGCGCATTCCACTGCGCCCAAAGCATCGTGGTGAAAACCAGCACCATCACGATCAACACGCCGCCCATCGTCGGCGTGCCTTTTTTATTCACCCGCAGATTTGCCAACCCTGCTTCCTCGGCCTTGTCGGCATATTCCTGGCCGAATTTCAGCTCCTTCAACCAGCGGATGATTTTCGGGCCGAGCCACCAGCTTAACGCCAGCGCGGTGATCGACGCGCCCGCGCTACGCACCGTGATGTAGCGGAACAGGCGCAGAAACGATAGCCGCCCCTCCCAGGTGGTCCCGTGCGTCCAATCCAGAATTTGCTGGCTCAGATAGTAGAGCATTTAAAATTTATGATTTTTCCGACTTCAAGGTCTCGGCGATTCGTTCCAGGCGTGATGCCCGCGACGCCTTCAGCAAAACCACGTCGCCCGACTTCAAAAAATTCTTCACAGCACGCACCGCCGCTTCCACATCCGAAAACTCGATCACGCGGGTCAGCCCCGCGTCGCGCGCCGCCTGCGCGGTTGCCGCCGACATTTTTCCGACGGTGAACAACTGGCCGATGCCCAATTCCGCCGCGCGCTTCCCGACTTCCTTGTGCGCGGCCTCGCTGTGCGCCCCGAGTTCGCCCATGTCGCCCAGCACCGCCACGCGCCGCCCTTGCAGCGGCAGGTCGCACAAGGTTTCCAGCGCGGCAATTGTCGAATCAGCATTCGCGTTGTAAGCGTCGTCAAGCACACGCACGCCGTTCGACTCCCAAAACTGCAGGCGCATCTTCGGCGGCTGGCAGGCAGTCAAGCCTTCGCTCAATTCGAGATAACTCAGACCCAGTTCCGCGCCCATCGCAATCGCCAGCAGCGCGTTCGTCACCTGATGCCGCCCCAGCAGGTTGACCCGATACTCGCCGCTCAATTCTTTCACCGGCGCTTCCATTTGAAAGGTCACGCCGCTTTTATCCAGCCGGAGTTTCTTCGCGCGCCAGTCATTCTTTTCACCCAGACCGACGCGGACCACTTTTGCCTTTGTGCGAGTGATGATTTGCTCCGTCCACGCATTGTCGCCGTTTATCACCAGTTTGCCGCCTACGGGCAGCAGTTCCGCGAGCCAGCCTTCCTCCTGCGCGACACCGGCGACATCGCCGAAAAATTCCAGGTGCTCGCGGCCGATATTGGTCAACACGCCGAACTGCGGCCGGATCATGCGCACCAGCGGCCCCAGCTCGCCCGGATGATTCGTCCCCGCTTCCAGCACGGCGGCCTGATACGATTCTTTCAGGCGCAAAAGTGTCGCCGGCACCCCGATGTCGTTGTTGAAGCTCGCCTCGCTCCACAGCGTCGAAAATTTCCGGCGCAAGACGGACGCGAGCAATTCTTTCGTGGTCGTCTTGCCATTCGAGCCGCCGACCGCGATCACCGGCAACGTAAAATCTTTCCGGTAAGCCGCCGCCAGTTTCCCGAATGCCGCGCGCGCATCGTCCACGACCAACACCGCGCAATGCGGCAGTTGCGCCGGAATCTTTTTCTTTTCCACGACGACCCCAGTTACGCCTTTGGATGCGACTTGATCGATGAATTCGTGACCGTCGAAGCGTTCGCCCTTGATGGCGAAAAATAAATCACCCGCCTTGACCTGCCGCGAGTCGGTGCTGACACCGGTCACCAAGGCCACCGGCTGCCCGCGACGGATTTCCCCTGCGCAGGCGTCGGCGACAAATTTCAAAGAGCGCGTTTCCACGGCAAAATTATTTCAGCAAAAAGGTGGCAGTGACCACAGCCGTGATGGTTTTCTGGCGCGAGGTGGTGTCGTTCATGCCCTCGCCGCTGGTGTCGCTGCTGTGCAGCGGCGTGATCTGGAAAATGCCCATGTCCGCGTCGTGCAACTGCGCGATGCCGCTCCCGCCGTTCGTCGCAATCTGCTCAGCTCGGGCGCGGGCGTTCTTCGTCGCCTCGGCCAGCATCTCAATTTTCATCTCGCCGACACTGGTATAAATGAATTCCGGCGGCTCGGTGGTGAACAGCAGTCCTTGCTCCACCAGCGGTGTTGAATCCAGATGCTCCAACAGCGATACATCCGTGGATTCCACACGCACCATCTGGCTCAAGCGGAAACCGGTCGTCCGCTGCTGCGTCCAGCCTTCGGGACTTTTTTGCATCGCGCGCACCTCCTCGATGCCAATCGGCGCGAACGAATAATTGGTGACGCCCGCAGCGCCCAGAAACTTTTCAACCACCGCCCGGTTCGCCTGAATCTTATGCTGCGCGTCCAGCAACGTTTCCGATTCAACAACAAAGCTGCCGCGCCAGACGGCGAGGTCGGAATCAATATTTTTCCGGGCGGAACCCTTGACGGTGATGAACTGCGAATTTTTTATCTTCACCCACGCGGTTGTTCCGAGCATGGCGGACATGACGAGGCCGGCGGCGAGAAAAAGGCCGGCAAGCATGCCGAAGAGTTGGGGGCGAGAATGAATCATAGTCTTGGTCAATCCTTGCGGGTTTGTGCCGAAGCGACCACGGTCGTCGGCGCGATGGTTGGAGGCGAGATCTGATCCGGCGGAATATGCAGGTAACTCGCGCAGCGTTTCCCAATCTCACTGAAAATCGGTCCGCAAAGCGCGCCGCCGTATGCGTGGCCGCCCTCTTTGGGCGAATCCATCACGATGGAAATGCACATCTCCGGTTTGTCGGCCGGGAAAAACCCGATGAAAGAAACGACGAAGCGGTCGTTCGCATATTTTCCGTCCACGACTTTTTGAGCCGTGCCAGTCTTGCCGGCGACCACATAGTTGGTGATCGCCGCGGTCGGCGCGGTGCCCTCCTTGCTCACGACGGTTTTCAAGGCTTCGATCATCTGCTTCGCCGTGGCTTCCGTAACAACGCGGCGGACACTTTGCGGCGCGTAGCGTTGGATGACATTTCCGTTCTGATCTTCGAGGCGCTTCACCAGCATCGGATGCATGAGGACGCCGCCGTTCGCAATCGCGCCAAACGCCATTGCCATTTGGAGCCGCGTCACAGCCACGCCCTGACCCATTGGAATCTGCGCGATGGAATATTTCCCCCATTTTTCCGCCGGCCGCACAAAATATTTGGCACTGGCCTCATGCGGCAGCGGAATTCCGGTGAACGCCCCCAGTCCAAAGGCCACCATGTAATCGTAAAGTTTCGGGGCCTGAAGCTGGATGCCGATTTTTGACGCCCCGATGTTGGAAGATTTCTGGAGCACTTGCTGGATCGTCAGGTTAGGGAAATGATGACCTTCCGAATCATGCAATGTAATGCCCGCAAAATGAAAAACGCCGTTCTCGCAAAACACC
>Ga0114951_10006066_pt1 | contig 10858 bp, 10 predicted proteins | sample AM7aDNAmetaG_FD_88677 | JGI IMG/M metagenome (GOLD analysis project Ga0114951, IMG submission 88677) | Freshwater microbial communities from Finland to study Microbial Dark Matter (Phase II) - AM7a DNA metaG | ecosystem: Environmental > Aquatic > Freshwater > Lake | place: Finland: Lake Alinen... | reverse complement strand
CCTTTCTTTCGGTCTGTCGCTCCCGTTGGCGCTGCTCAGTGTGGCAATGCTGTCCGCCGGGTGCTGTACCGCGGGCAAAACGCCATTATTCATTGCGTCCGGCCCCGGCTGGAACGTCCAGGAAGGTCAGGCCCTCTGGCGGCCTCGGAAGGGGTACACGGAAATCGGTGGCGATTTAGTAATGGCCAGCCACGAGGACGGTCGCTGCCTGATTCAGTTTGCTAAGACGCCCATGTCGCTGGTCGTGGCTCAAACCACCGGCACCAACTGGCTGATCCAGTTTCCGCCGGCCCAGATGAGTTTCCGAGGTCGCCGGCAGCCGCCCACACATTTTGCGTGGCTATACCTGCACGCCGCCCTTACCGGGGTAGCGCTGGCCCCGCCCTTCCGTTTTGAGCGCGAGCCGGACGGAGGCTGGCGGTTGGAGAACACCCGCTCGGGCGAAACTTTGAAGGGCTTCCTCGCGCCGTGAGTTCGTTGCTGAGGCGCTGGTGGTGGGTCCTGCTGATCCTGGCTGTTGGCCTCGGGTTCTGGCGGCTCCGCTTTGACGTGGACATCCTCAACCTGTTGCCGCCCGATGAGCCCACGGTGCAGGGTCTGAAGCTTTACCAGCAGCATTTCACCAATGCCCGGGAACTGGTGATCACGCTGCGCGCGCCAGAGGCCGAACAGGCAGAGCGTTTGGCGGGTGCGTTGGCGGTCTGCTTGCGCGAACAGAGCAACCTGGTCGCCAGTGTTTCGTGGCAGCCGCCCTGGATGGAAGATCCGGCCCAAATGGCGGAACTGCTTGGCTGGCTGTGGTTCAATCAGCCGCCCGGGGATTTTGGCGCGCTGACCAACCGGCTGGCGGCCAGCCAACTCAAGTCCGTGTTGGACCAGACCAAGGAACTGCTCACGACTTCCATGTCGCCCATGGATGTGGCCCGGCGCGCCTTCGATCCGTTTAACCTGCTGGACATGCCTGCGCTGACGAATGTAGGTGGCTTCTCGATGCAACAGGGACAGCCCCAAATGCTTTCAGGATTTGCCTCCTCCCAGGGGACCTTCCGCATGGTCTTCGTTCAATCAGCGATCGACCTGACGAGTTATCGTGCGTGCGAGAGTTGGCTTAAATCCATGCGCGCGGTCGTGGCCGATCTGCAGGCCGGGCCAGCGGGAGGGGAGTGGAAAGGCGTCGTGGTCCGCTTTACCGGAAGGCCAGTGTTTGTGAGGGAAATCGCTTCCAGCATGCAGCATGATATGAGCGGCTCGGTGATCGGAACATCCGCCATCATCGCGTTGCTGTTTTGGCTGACGCACCGGCGGTGGCTGCCCATGTTCTGGTTGTTGACGTTGCTGGCGCTCATCCTGGTCGCGACGCTGGCGCTGGGGGGGCTGATTTTGGGGACGATCAGCGTGGTGAGTATGGGATTTGCCGCTATCCTGCTCGGATTGGCCGTGGATTATGCCGTGGTTCACTATCAGGAGGCGCTGGCGCACCCCCAACTGTCGGTGCCGGAAATCCGCCGGGCCATTGCGCCCAGTATTCTTTGGGCGGCCATCACCACGATGAGCGCGTTCCTGGTCCTGAACCTGGGTGGATTGCCCGGTTTGGGGCAGTTGGGCACGCTCGTGGCCGTGGGGATTGGCGTGTCGGCATTGGTCATGGTGATGATCTACTTGCCCCCGCTGTTTCCGGGACGCAGGAAGGCTCCGCCGGGTCTGGCCCCGGCAAAATGGTGGTCCTATTTTATCCCGCCCCAACACAAGAGTGGGCTCCCCGCCCCAACGTCAACCCACGAGCCACAGGCTGAATTGGATCCCCTTCGTGGTGCAACCGGAAGCGCGCCCGGGCCCCGCATTGCGCTGGTGTTGACAGGGGTGATCCTCTTGACGGCATGTGTTGTGTTGTGTGTTCAGCGTCCGGGTCTGGACAAGACCGGCAACGCCCTGCGGCCACAACGCGGCGAAGCGGAGACGGCGCTGATGGAGATCACGTCCGAAATGGGGCTGCCGCCGGAGCCACTCTGGCTGATCATCGCAGGCCAGCAGGAGTCCGAAGTCTATCGGCGCCTCACCATCGCCGAGGGCTTGCTCAACAGCGCGGTGTCGAATCATGTTATCGGTGCGTATTTGCTGCCGGGCGCGCTATGGCCGCGCGCCGAGCATCAGGCGGCTAATCGGGCGGCGGCCGAGGTGTTGGGGAGGCAAGGCCCTATGCTGCGCGAGGCGGCTTTGCGTGAAGGCTTCAACACCAATGCTTTGGTTCTGACGGACGAGTTGGTGCGGACCTGGGCCCGTGCCGGGGCCAGCGCGGGCGTTCTCTGGCCGACCAACTCCGCGAGTCAGTGGCTGCTGAAACGGTTCGTGGCGCGCTCGCCCAACGAATGGCTGGTAATGGGTCTGATTTACCCGGCAACCAATCAGGTTGACGCAGCGTCTCTGCCTGCCTTGTCCGCCCGCCTGGCTGAGCACCGGGCGTTCCTCTCCGGCTGGGAGTTGCTTGGAACGACGACCCTGAAGCGAGTACAGGGGAGGCTGTGGCAGTTGGTGACGCCTATGGTTGTGCTCGTGCTGGCTTCTCTCTGGTTCGCCTTTCGCCGGGCGACCGAGATTCTCCTGGGTGTGGCGGTCTTGCTTCTAAGCGGTCTGTGCTTGCTGGCAACGATGGCCGTGGCCGGCTGGTCCTGGAACCTGCTGAACCTGATGGCCCTACCCCTGATGTTGGGTACCGGAGTGGACTACAGCATTTTCATCCAATTGGCACTGCGCCGTCATGGCGGGGATCTGGGCCAGGTTCGGCGCTCCATCGGGCGGGCGCTGTTGCTGTGCGGTGGGACGGCCATGGCCGGGTTCGGTTCGCTGGCCTGGTCCAGCAATCCTGGCATGGCGAGCCTGGGCGAGGTGTGCGCGATTGGCATCGGGGCCAATATGCTCATTGCCGTGTTCCTGCTTCCGGCATGGTGGGTGAGGCTAAATCCGAATACCGAAAACCGAAGTCCGAAGGCCCCCTCTTCCTTTTATCGCGTGGGTCTGTGGCGGCTTGGCTTGGCCATCGTGCGAGTCCTGCCGGCGTGGTTGGTGAAGGGATTCTGCGTCACCGTCGCCGAGTTGCATTTCCGGTTGGGGCGGCAGCGGCGTGAAGTGGTGGTGCAGAACCTCCTCCCCGCACTTTCCGGCAACCGCCCGGAGGCGGAGAAAACCGCCCGGAGGCTCTATCGGAACTTTGCTGCGAAGCTCGTGGATTTGTGGCGTGTCGAGGGCGGCGCGCCGGTGCGAGACTGGTTGACCGAACCCGCTGGGCTGGAAATCATCCGCGCCGCCCGTCAACGCGGGCACGGCATCCTTTTTATCACGCTTCATTTGGGCAATTGGGAGCATGGCGGATTGTTGCTGGCCGAGGCGGGCATTGAGTTAACCGTGTTGACGCTGGCGGAGCCCGACGATGAGCTGACTAAGCTTCGGATGGCCTCGCGCGAACGCTGGAAGATACAGACCCTGATCATCGGAACGGACAGCTTCGCCTTTCTGGAGGTCATCAAGCGACTTCAGGCGGGAGCGGCCCTGGCGATATCACTGGATCGGCCACCGATGCGGAGCGGCGTGCCAGTGGAGTTGTTCGGCCAGGCGTTCGAAGCGTCGGCTGGCGCGGCAGAATTGGCGCGGGCGTCGGGCTGCGCGTTGATCGGGGTAACCATTGTTCGCCGGCGCGCGGGGTTTGCCGTGAAGGTGCTCCCGGAGTTCACTTATGATCGGCAGGCGCTGGGCAATCGCGAAGCCCGCCGGGCCTTAACCCAGCAAATCCTGCGTGCATTCGAGCCGCAGATCCGCGAGGATATAGACCAATGGTACCAATTCGTTCCGATCTGGCCAAACAAAGCACCCGGTCAAGAATAGCCGGGGCGCACCTTGTCTGTACCACCAGTAGGGACGAAGGGCGTCCCCTCCCCATGAATTCTGGGAACATCCAACATCCAACATCCAACTCCCAACACCCATTGACTGCGCGAATGGCAGGTATTGGGTGTTGGATGTTGGATGTTGGATGTTGGATGTTCGGCTCCGGAATTCGGGGAACTCTCTTGCCCGCGTTGCGGCGCTGCTTCTGGATTCCGTTGTGTGCGGTGGTATCCCTTGCTCACGCGGGTGACCCCGCCGGCCGATTCGACCAATGGTTCGCGGTTCAGACCAACCTGCAGAGCTGGTCCGCAGACTTCACTCAGACCCGCTCGCTCAAGGTGCTCGCCCAGCCGCTGGTTGCCACCGGCAAGGTCTGGGTGACGACCCCGGGCCTGTTTCGCTGGGAGCTGGGCCAGCCAGCGCAGACCATCGCGTTGCGCCAGCCCAACCAACTGCTCATCATTTACCCGCGGCTCAAGCGGGCGGAGAAATACGCCCTGAGCGCCGCGCCGACCGGTCCGCTGAAGGACGCGCTGGCCCTGATGGACGCCACCCTCCCCCGCGATCGGGCCACCATGGAAGAGCGCTTTCGCCTGCTCTCGGCGGCCGAAACCAATTCGCTGCTGCAAATGACGCTCCAGCCCAGGAGCGCCTCTGCCCGCAAATTTATCAGTGAGATTCTGATCGCCTTTCGCACCAACGATTTCGCGATCGCAGTCACCGAGTTGAAGTTTGCCGACGGCTCCAGCCTGCGCAACGATTTCACCAACACGGTGCTCAACCAGCCGATTGCCCCGGAGCTGTTCGAGGTCAAGCTGGCGCCGGATTTCACCGTGGTGGAGCCGATGCGCCAATGACCACCATGCCCAGGCCATTGCCAGAGGCCCTCAAGTTGTTGCCTCATGGCCCGGAATTCCGCTTCCTGGATCGCTTGCTGAGCCTGGTCCCGGGCAAGGAGGGCGTCGGCGAGTATGTGGTTCGCGGCGACGAATACTACCTGCGCGGCCATCTTCCCGGTGAACCGATCTTCCCAGGCGTGCTCCTGATTGAAGCCGCCGCGCAATTGGCCGGTGTGATTGCGCAGAATGATCCGGCGATTCCATCCTTGCCGGGACTGAAACTCACCGCGCTGCGCGCCGTCAAGATTCTCGGCTCGGCTCGGCCCGGGCAAACGGTCCGGCTCGAAGCCTCCATTACGGGCCGTCTGGGCACTTTGGTCCAGGCCAAGGCCTCCGCCTTCGTCTCGAACACCCTGGTGATGCACGCCGACCTTACCTTGAGCGGCACGGCCGAGGACACGGAGGCACGGCCAAAACGCGCCCCAGGTTCTGCGGGATCCTAAGAAACGCCTGTGCTAATTTGTCCGTCGCCAGACCACTGCGCCCGCCCATTTCAGTTCGAGCGGGACACGTTTACTTTTGCCAACGAGCTGATTTGGCAATACCGGTTTGACCCGGTGACGAAGGCAATGACGGTTTCCCGCAATCATCCGCCCCCCACCTATTCCCATCGCTGCTTCATGGTGGTCAAATCGGCCCGGCAGTTCCTTTACCATGCCCGGTTCGAACCAGGCTTGCCGATTGCGGAGCCGGAAGTCTATCGCCGGCTCATCCGTCAAGTCCTCTCACGCAATCCCCGCCGGGCGAGCGCCACGCCGGAGCGAATAGTGATACCCGGCTATGACGGCTTGCGCGCCCTGAGCCAGGCTCAGGAACCGTTGCTCAAAGCCGAATGTGGCGCTCCGTGGCAATCCTATTTTCTGCGGAGCCACTGGCGAATGGTGTTCCCGATTTGGGGACGACACCAGGAACGGATCGCACATCAACTCCGGGAGCGCGTAAGCCAAGGCTCTATGCCCGCCGCGCACCTCTTTCGCTTTCCCCGCATCACGATCAACCACGGGATCATGCTGTTTGGAATGGCGGAGTCAGAGAGGGACATCCAGTTTGAAGCCTATGATCCGAATCTTCCGACCCACCCAGCCAAGCTCATTTACGACCGGGCTCAGAGGCGATTTTCATTTCCCCCAACCTGCTATTGGCCCGGGGGAGAGCTGAGCGTCATCGAAATCTTTTGCGGCGGGCTCGGCTGAGCCGCGAACGGGGAGCACGGAGTAGTGGAGTGCTGGGAGACAATTGGTTACATGAGTTACTTGGGTTGCATGGTTACATAGGGCAGCGGCACGAGGCACTCATGCAACTCATGCAACGATGTAACTATGTAACCGTGCTGGCGCGGCTCTTCGGCTGCCAGAAGCCGATGCCAAAGAACAGCGTGCCGCAGGCGTTAAGGCCTAAAATGAAGCCGATATTGTAGCCTCGCCCCTCATTGTTCCGGGCATAAATCGGAAGATCCTTTCCGAATACCAGCGTCGGCAAGGCGGCGGGCATCAAGGCCCCGTGCATCATGCCGGTGAAAAAGCCGGCTACCCGCTCTGGGGCATAAGTCCGGGGCGCGGCCCGGTCATAGCCGAAACCCAAGGCCAGGCTCATCAGCACCAGGGCCGCGATTTTGATCACCTGCCCTCGCACGTTGGAGGACGACGTGATCGTTGCGTTTGGATCTGGCGCCGGGGTTGGCATGGCCCACAGCATGTTCCGGCGCGGCGCCCCCGAGCAAGCAGATACCACCACACGTTATCCGACCTAACCTTTCTTGTCAGATTGTTAAAGCCCAGCAACGCGCCCACTTTGAGAAGGCCTTCTATGAGAATTACCCGAGAAAGGAATTGGTACGCCAGCGAGGGTCTCAGCCCATGCTCGAAGATAAGCGGACGCCACAGGACGAGATTAGCGCTTTGAAATCTTCTGCTCAAAAAGGGGATGCGGCGGCGCAGACCTGGTTAGGCTGGAAATCCTCCAATGGGCAAGGTGTCCCACAGAACTGGGAGGAAGCTCTCAATTGGCACTCCAAAGCCGCCGAGCAGGGGGTGCTACAGCGCAGAACAATTTGGGTGCAATGTGCCAAAACCTGCCGTGACAGTTATTCTTCACAACGGCCAAGCATTGCGGACAAATTTCGTGGAAGCTTACAAGTGGAATTGCCTTGCCGCTGCTCAAGGCTATACCAAGGTGGTAAGCAATCGGGATAATTTGGAGGGGTCGCTGACGCCGGAGCAGATTACGGAAGGCCGGAGGCGCGCAAGGCGCTGACGAAGTTGGCCAATGCGCCAAAACCAGCCGAACTGGCTCAACGAGGGTTTGGCCTTTATGAGCAGTTCCGACCAACAATCCCTGAAGGTGTGCAGGGGTGGGGTGCAAAAGGAGAATTGGATCTTGATCGGATCCGGAAGCTGGCCCTCCAAACGCATTGATCCCTTTGCTCGTTTAGTTCCAGGCCAATCCAAATGCACAGGCGGCTTCGCGGGCTCTTCTTCTTGGCTGCTGTCGTGGGGATGTTCGAGGGCAGGAATGTTGGGGGCCAAACGAAGTGGCTGACATGAACCTCTGCAACTAACTTCCGTCAACTACTGCATCCATGTCAGCCAAAACAACATCGCCCCAGGTTTGCAGATTGTCAAATGAGCCCGCTGGTTTTCGGGTTGGCGTTGAATAGCCCTCGGTGCTGTTTCTTTAGCTGCCGAGGTGGGGAAGGTCAGGGCTGAGAACTTGGTCCAACTTGCGTGCTGCGGCCTTCTCTCAGTTTGGTGCTTTCTGAGAGCTTTGAACGGCCTTGAGCCGGAATGAAGACTGAGGGGTTGGGAAATGGTGGTGAGGTCAAGCTCAGAGGCTCACCGCTTCAAAACTCCTTCCGCAATTGCGGCAGGAGGAGTTTTCATTGTACGTCCGGTATGCTGACGCCCCGGAAACAGATGCCGGCGGCTTTCGGGTTGGGATTTCAAACAGATCCCGCCTCACCAAGATCCACTTTCTGACACCAATGAACAGCAGTGAACGTGGTTGAATTTCCCTGAATGTGTTATACGAGAGTGTTATACGAGCGCGGCACGGAGGCTAGATGATTCTCACAAATCCTTGATTCCATTGGCTACAATTTGAATGGAGCGGGTGATGGGAATCGAACCCACGTGGCCAGCTTGGAAGGCTGGAGCTCTACCATTGAGCTACACCCGCAGCTCGCTGCGGCCAAATAGTAATGCCGGCAGGTAGAATGTCAATGCCCGGACGGGCCGCGCCGCGGACGGGTCGGAGCTTGAACTCACAGGGGGAGCGTATATTCTGCGGGCAGATGAATTCACTGCTTCTCACCGGCGGTCGGGTCGTAGATCCCGCCAACTGCTTCGACGGCACTGCGGATGTGCTGATTTGCGAGGGGAAGATTGCCGCCGTCGGGCCGGATGCGGCGGCCAAGGCGCCGGCCGACACGGAGCGGATGGACGTCCGCGGGCAGGTGGTTTGCCCGGGGTTGATTGACTTGCACGTCCATTTGCGTGAGCCGGGTCAGGTGGCCAAGGAGACGATCGCCACCGGCACTGCGGCGGCCGCGCGCGGAGGATTCACCTCGGTGGTTTGCATGCCCAACACGACGCCGGCGATTGATAACGCCGGAACGGTGGCGCTGATTCACGAACGGGCAAGGGACCAGGGCGTCGTAAACCTCTTTGTCGCGGGAGCCATCACAAAGAACCTCGCCGGCGAGGAATTGGCGTCCATCGGGTCGCTCAAGAAGGCCGGTGTGGTGGCGATTACCGATGACGGTCACTGCGCGCAGAACAACGACATGATGCGCCGGGCGATGGAGTACGCGAAGATGTTCGATCTGCCGGTAATGGACCACTGCCAGGATTACTCGCTGGTGATCGACGGGGTGATGCACGAGGGCTATTGGAGCACGGTGCTGGGTCTGCGCGGCTGGCCGTCGGCGGGCGAAGAGATGATCGTAGCGCGGAACATCCTGCTGGCCGAGACGACCGGGGCGCACGTGCATTGCCAGCATATCAGCGCGGCGGGCAGCGTGCGCTTGCTGCGCGAGGCGAAGAAGCGCGGGTTGCTGGTGTCCGGCGAGGCGTGCCCCCATCATTTTACGCTCACGGACGCGGCGGTAGCCGGGAGCGACAAATTCTTTAAGGCGGACGGCAAGGGCGTTTTCGGTTATTCCGCTGGCCGCGGCGATCTGCCGTCCTGGCCGGCGTATGACACTAATTTGAAGATGAATCCTCCCCTCGGCTCGGCGAGCGACCGCGAGGCGGTCCTGGAAGGACTGGTAGATGGCACGCTGGAGATTCTGTGCAGCGACCATGCGCCGCATTGCGACTACGAGAAGGAAGTGGAGTTCGATTATGCGCCATTCGGCATCACGGGCCTGGAAACCGAACTGGCGCTTTCGCTGATGCAGCTTTATCACAGCAAGCGGCTGGGCCTGGCCGATGTGATTGCGAAGTTCACCGTGGGACCGGCCCGGCTCTTGCATCTGCCAAAGGGCACGCTGAGCGTCGGCGCGGACGCCGACGTGACCGTCTTTGATCCGGACCGCGAATGGGTGTTCCACAGGTGCGACAGCGTGAGCAAAGCCACGAACAGCCCCTTTTACGGCTGGCCGCTCCGCGGCAAAGCGGCGGCCACGATTGTGGGCGGCCGGAAGGCGTGGGCTGAACAAGCCGAACTCGCAAAGGCCTGACCGCTGCTGCTGACTCTGAATGAAAGCGATACTGGCCCTCGAAGATGGTTCGTTGTTCCACGGCACCGGCTTTGGCGCCTGCGCCTCAGCCTGCGGCGAGGTCTGTTTCAACACCTCGATGACGGGCTACCAGGAGATCCTGACCGACCCGTCCTACAAGGGGCAAATCGTCACGATGACCTACCCTCTCATCGGCAACTACGGGGTCAACCGGCACGATGTTGAATCCTGGCAGCCGCACGTGGCCGGGTTCGTCATCCGCGAACTGTCGCCGGTCGTGAGCAACTGGCGGGCGGAATCTTCCCTGTCCGAGTACCTGGAGCAGAACACTATTCCCGGCATTCAGGGAATTGACACGCGGGCGCTGACCCGGAAGCTGCGTGTGCGGGGGGCGCTCAACGGCTTTATTTCGACGGAAGGCATCGGCGACGCTGAAGCGATCAAGCGCGCCAAGGAATGGCCGGGGTTGATGGGCGTGGACTACGTCAAAGAGGTCACGCACAAGCAAGCGTTTGCCTGGGATCCGAAAGATGAGCACAGCGCGAACTTCAACGTGGTGCACGGCTCCGGTCCGGCGGAAGTGCGGGAGGTGCGGGATCCACTGCCGCCGGCGGACATCCCGATTGTGGCCTACGATTACGGGATGAAGTACAACATTCTGCGCCGGCTCCGGCAGCATGGGTTCAAGGTGCAGGTGGTGCCAGCAACCGCCACGGCCGCGGAGGCGCTGGCTTACAAGCCGGCGGGCATCTTCCTCTCCAACGGCCCGGGCGATCCGGCGGCTCTCGGCTACGCCGTGCAGGCGGTGAGCGATCTCACGAAATCGGGTGTGCCCATCTTTGGAATTTGCCTCGGCCACCAGATTCTTGGGCAGGCGTTTGGCGGGAAGACCTTCAAGCTGAAGTTTGGCCACCGGGGCGGCAACCAGCCCGTCAAGGATCTGGAATCGGGCCGGGTGGAGATTACGTCGCAGAATCACGGCTTCGCAGTGGACCCGGCCACGCTGCCAGCAGATGTGGCGGTGGATCGCATCAACCTCAACGATCAGACCGTCGAGGGCATGCGCCACAAGACCAAACCGATCTTCTGCGTGCAGTATCACCCGGAGGCTTCCCCCGGGCCGCACGACTCCACGGGTCTGTTCGCCCGGTTCCGGGCGATGATTGAGAAGGGGTGAGGCTTGAGGCGTGAAACGTGAACAAAGCATCCGAAGCCCCTGCCGCGGTTGTCTTCACGTTTCACGTTTCACGATTCACGTCGCACGTTTGCGGTTGACATGAACCGGGCGGCGGCAATAATCGCATCACTTAACTAAGCTATGGCAAAACTCGTTGTCCTCAGCGTGGGAATGACCGGACGCACCCAGGAGTTGAAGGTGGAGAAAACCACCATCGGCCGGGTT
>Ga0114951_10006064_pt1 | contig 10860 bp, 7 predicted proteins | sample AM7aDNAmetaG_FD_88677 | JGI IMG/M metagenome (GOLD analysis project Ga0114951, IMG submission 88677) | Freshwater microbial communities from Finland to study Microbial Dark Matter (Phase II) - AM7a DNA metaG | ecosystem: Environmental > Aquatic > Freshwater > Lake | place: Finland: Lake Alinen... | reverse complement strand
CAGCCAGCGAAAAAAACGGGCGTCACGATTTTTTATCCGGCGATATGTTTCCATGCCCATAAGGGTAAAGAGTATAAATAGGGTAAAAAACATAAGGCCCTGCATAATTATTTCAGCCAGATGAATTTCCGGACCCTTTTCCTTCTTTTTGCTCAGGTGGCTGTCCACTGAGGCAATCATCTTGCCGGCTCCGGGATGGCAGTTTTCGGTCTGGCATGTTTGATACCGGTTTTCAGGGTTTACCGACGATTGCGGGTCAGTGCCGGGGCGAATATTATGTATGCTTTCATTTGCATGACAGCTTATGCAATGGGCCGTATCAGTGCCGCCGAACTGAAGAATCCGGTAATGAACTGTTTCCTTGTAGGTGCTGACGGCCTCAGCCACGGGCTCCTCCATGCCGACGATGTTCTGAAAGTCTTTGTCGGCATGGCAGCTCGCACAGAGCGAAACCACCTCAAGCGGAGGGCGGCTGGTTTTCTGTCGCATGCGGTGCGACATATGGACAAATATTTGTTCGATGCCTTTTTCCTTATGACAGTTCAGGCAGCGCTTCATTATTTTTTCCGGCGGGACATCCTGTGGCAAAGAATACAGATCATTGAGATGACAGTATTTGCAGTCCGGCTTTAATGCGGCAATTTCCGGCTTATCGTCAGGCTTTATGCCATGGATGCTCTTTTTAAAGGTATCGGCGACATCTTTATGAGAAAAATCGGTGCCGCTCATGGCTTTCCATCTGTCCAGATGGCAGACTTTTGCGCAGTCTACTTTTTCGATTATTCCATGCGGAATTTTTTCGATATCGCTATGGCATTCGATACACGAAAGCTTGCCGTGAATCGAATCCCGGTACAGCTGACCATCGACATAGTAGTTTCTCAGCGTTCCATCCGGGGTGTAGCCCCGCAGGCGCTGATATTTATGGCACAACAGGCAATTCTCAGGATCACCGGCAAGAGAAACGCCGGCAGACAGGCATAACAGTATCGCCGCAAGCGTGATGATTCCTTTAAAAATTCTCATAATACCTGCTCATGCTGGTTCAGGGTTTATTAATCTTTTTGCCGATCAGTTCATATACGTTCACCTGATTGGCGATCATATCCACCACATACAGCCGCCCCCGGTCATCAACAGCGATGCCTACAGGGGTCTTCCATTTCAAGACATCGCCCTTTTCATCTCCTATGACCCCTTTTAAATTGCCGTAACGATTAAAAACCTGTATGGCACCCAGATAGCTATCGCTGACAAATATCTGGTTGTCCGGGTCGATACATATTCCCTTGGGCCGATAAAATTGACCAAGGTCAACGCCCCAGCCACCGATCGTTCCCACGACATCTCCTGTGGGTTTGTAGACCTGAACGCGCGTATTAATGACATCAACAACAAAAACAGATGAGTCAATCCCCACTGCAATAAAAAAAGGATACTGAAGCTGATTACGCTGATCTCCCTCAGTTGCCCAGGAAGCTATCTGCTTGTATCCTGGCAGGCTGAACACAAGCACATGATGATTGTCATTGTCCACAACATACATCTGCTGCTTTGATTCATCGATGGCCACATCGGTTGGATCGCTGGGCTTTTCTCCTTTTGCGGAAACAACATCAACGCTTTGAAGCCACTCGCCGCCGGGAGTAAAAATCTGCACCCGGTGATTCTGCGTATCGGCCACGTAAATGCGTCCTGCTTTGTCAGAGGCAATGCCCAGAGGGCTGTTGAATTCGCCCTTCTGTGTTCCTTTAACGCCAAAGGCAAACAGGTAGCGGCCCTGAGCGTCGAAACACTTGACGCAGTTATTAACCCCGTCCAGCACATAGATCTGGTGATCCTTGCCTATGGTGATATCGCTAGGCTGCAGAAAGTCCTTGGTTATGTCATAAAGATGCTTTGCAGGATATACCGTATAGGCGTGCAGCGTTCCGTGCAGTACCGCGATAAGCCCCGCAACAATCAACAGTACGGCTGGTAAAGTAGCGGCTCTGCTTCTCACTGGCTCTTCCTTTCAAAGATGGTCGGGAAACTGAACTGTTTGAAATTCTCGATCATCTGAACGAGCTCGCTGCGTGTTATCTGCTTGACCCGCTCGGGCGAGTAGCCGAGCTGTTTGTACGGCAGCAACGGCTTGATCTCATTGTGGCATTCCTGGCAGGTGATGCTCTTTTGACTCAGGGGTGAGTGGATCTTCTCTATCGACTGCTTCTTCTGCTCCAGAGTAAGCGATTGGGTTTCGGCCCGCTTGATGAAGTCCTCAGCGAATTGCTTGATCGGGTCGCTGTCCAGTCGCTCCCAACCCCGGGGGGTTTCAAGGCCTGGAACAAGCTTAATGTTGAGTTCATCAAGAGGTGTCCCCGACAGATCCGGCGCGTTCTGAAGTATCTTTCCGGTGGCCCGGTTGTACCACTTGTACGTATACTTACTGTCTGCATCCCGCTTGACATGGCATGTATGGCAGGCAAGATAGAAATCGTGCATATTAAGGTAGGTGCGTATCTCACTCTTTGTGCCATGTGGAAAATCGCCGTGACACTTTATGCAGTACGATCTTTCGTCGGGAGTGACCTGCATGGTTATATTGTGAAAGTGGTCGGTAACTTCCTGCTCCTTGAGCACGCGGAATCCCCTGAAGAACTTCTTTTTGCTTGCGTCCTCGAGAAGCACTTCTTCAAGGAATCTCGGTTTGTCCAGATAATGCTTCTGCGGTATATGGGTTGCGGTGACCATATGGAAACCAAAGACTGTGTTGAACACGAGCCAGCTCAGGTACGCTGTAGTCCCTATCAAAAGCACGAGGGTGACGATCTGGCCGATAAATCGTGCAATGTTGCGAATCAGACCTTTTTTCTTATCAGCATGATCCGGCAGCAGCCCCTGGCTTTTGAGAGCGCCAAGGTAATATCCGTGGTGCTCTCCTGATATTTCATCTTCTTTTTTTGTACCCGTTATCCATGACATGCCCATGGGCAGATGCTCGAGCTTCAGATGCGTATTATAAATGTGCCACAGCAGAATGACGATAGTGGCAAGCAGCGCCTCATCGCTGTGGGCAATCAGACAGAAGTTCAAAGTATTGCCGGGAAGGAACTGCGTGAAAAAGTCCTGCCCCCAGAGCACCACCCCGGACATGCCGATAACGGGAACGCCCCAAAAAACAGCCAGGTAGCCGAACTTCTCTTTCAGGTTAAACCGCGCTGCTGACGGCCGCTCATTGGTAAGGTAGAGGCGAAAGCGCATGCTCTTCCAGACATTGCGCAGGTCCTCAAGGTTCGGGACCATGGGCAGAACGAGCAGGCTTTTCAACATATTATGCAGCGTCAGCTTGCCAGCTCTCTTGAGCGGATTGAGGTAGTATTCTATATAGCAGAAAGCTATGTACAAAAAATGAAACAGAAACGTGAAGCCCATGACAACGGCACACACCCGGTGTAGCACCGGCGCAAGCTCTATCCCGCCGATCATCGTGTAGAACGTATGCATCCATTCCACGTGCATATATTTCATGGGGATGCCCGTGAAAACAAGCCCTGCAAACGACAGCATGAGCAGCACATGCTGTGAGCGCTGATTAAACGTGAGGTGCTTGAAATACCTTTCACCGTTTTTAACAGTAAGAGGCGGTGCGTCATCACCAAGTGCGACACCATCGACAACAGGCCGCGGGGGCAGGTCGCGCACCTCAAACGTATGGGCTCCCGGTATAATCTCCCTGATGAGATCAAGTATGGCGGCAATCATAATCGGCACAAAACTCATCAGCGTCAGTATGACAAAAAACAGAGAAACAAAAAATTCGACCGGATGGCGCTTGCTGTCCGCAAGCAGATGAACTTTATATTCAGTAAGATTCTGACTGGCATTGGGATGGCAGTCGATGTTTGAGCAGACATTTAAACGGTTTGCAGGGTATACAGCCGAGCGGGGATCGTTTTTGGCATACATGGAGTGTATAGAGCTGCCTGTGCCGGCATGACAGTCAATACAGTCCGGGGCGGTATCATCGCCCATGAAAACAGCTTTGCCATGATAGGTTTCCCAGTAGGAATAGACGACATCGGGCTGATTGTGACGCTTGAGAAAGCCGGCATCCTCATGGCATTTTGAGCACAGCTGTACCACGTCGACGCCGCTTCGGAGTTTTTGCATTCGCGAGGTGAAATGGCTGTAAAATTTCTTTACGAATGTTTTATCATCATGGCATGTCAAACACCGGCTAATGATCTTATCGGAAATGCCGGGCCTGATTTTTTTAAAAAATGCAAGCGGGCGGTAGAGCGGATCCTGATGACAGGTTTTACATGCAGGAAAGTCTTCAGCATTAGGCTTCGGCATGCCTTTGTCATCCATGGGGCCATGAACGCTGGCGCTGAGAGCCGCACCGATCTCCTTATGGGAAAAGTTCTCCAGCTTACCCGGGTTATCCGTATGACATACCTTCAGACAGTCGACCTTTTCGGCTTTTTTATGCGGTATCTCTTTAATATCCTCATGACAGCTGCGGCAGTTAAAAAGTCCATGCGGGCTGTTCTGATAAACCGGCTCAGAAATATAGAGCAGGCGCAGCATATTGTTATCACCTATGTAGCTCATGCCGCGGTGCTTGTGGCAAATAAGACAATTGTCGACATCTGTGGCTTGTGCCATGGCGGGCGTAAGTATCACGGCAAGAAGAAGTCCGAAGACTGCCGCGCTGCAGATCAACGTGTGGGCTAAATCCGAACTGCGGTCTTTATAGATCATAGGATCGCACTGCCTCATAGGTGTTTTTCATCTGGCGTCACGGACGCAGCGAAAACCAACATTAAAGCTCCTTGCATCCGGAGACGCATAAAAACGGTTTGCAGCCCGAACTTCATCCGGACCGCAATACCAGGCGCCGCCGCGCAGCACTTTAAGCACTCCTTCTACAGGGCCTGCCGGATTTGCAGCCGGACTAACAGCATAAAAATCAGCTCCGTACCAGTCGGAGCACCACTCCCACACATTGCCCGCCATATCATACAGCCCGAAACCATTGGCGGTAAAACTCATGACCGGAAGAATGCCGAATGACTTAAAATTGGCCGAGCCTGTATCAAGACAATTCCCCCAGGGATAATTGACGCCGCTTTTGCCTCCTCGAGCGGCATATTCCCACTCGGCCTCGGAAGGAAGCCGCTTGCCTGCCCACGTCGCATAGGCCTGGGCATCATGCCATGACACTCCTACAATCGGTTCATCAGCCTTATCAAATTCAGGCTGCCAGAATCGAGGCAAAGGCCGGCCGGTGGCATCGGCAAAAACCTTATACTGCGCATTGGTTACCTCGTGAACATCCATATAAAAAGGGTTCACGGCAACTTCATGTGTCGGTTTTTCATCGGAATCGCCGTCAGGTGAGCCCATGATAAAAGCGCCGGAAGGTATAAGTGCCATGTTGTCAGAAGAAGCGATGGAAGGGCCTGAGGTCAGTTCACTGGGCGCCAGCCCGGCGCAGCCGAAAAAAAACATGGCGGCCAGCAGCGGCAGAATTGGCAGCGCGCACCGCATTATCACAGAAGGCCTACGTGCGGGTATAGAACAGGCTGAGCTTGTGATTATTGTCTTCATACAATCTTTATTAATGCACGAGAGTGGCTGAATGCTGCACTGATGTATAATCATAAAGGCGCGAATCAGCGCCGTTATGGCAGCTGAGACATGCAAAATTAAGTGTTAAAAAGGGCCCGTTGCCGTCCTTAACAGCAGCGGAACCTATAAACATGTCGCCATATGAAGCCTCGTTTTTTATGCGCCATATATGTGATGCTGTGTCACCCTTAAGATACATTCCAAAGCCGGTTGACTGCAAGGTCTTAACGGCCGGGGGCATATGGCAGTTTTCACACTCGACCAGCTGCATTCCGAGATATATTCTCTTTAAAGGGTGGCACAGTTCGCACGGGGTTTTAATAGCTTTTGCGCGGGCAGTTTCAACGCTGTAATGAGGGTTATGACAGTTTCCGCACTGCAAAAATATGCCGTGTTTTGTTGAAACCCATTCATTGTACTGCTGCTGCGATTTAATAAGGCCGTTTTCGGCTTCGATGACGGTGCCGTCATTGCGCGAATGGCATGGTTTGCAGCCGGATGCGTAGTAGTCAATGACAATCGTTGCAGGCGATGGTGCTTGAATATGAGCACCGCCCGGCCCGTGGCATGCTTCGCAGCCCACATAAGGATAGTGCAGCGTTTGCTGCCATGCCGCATAGACAGTACTGTGGCAGCCGCTACAAACATCAGAGCCGACATATGGCGCCTCAAAAGGCTGTACCGTAAAAAATGCCGAGCGCACAATACGCTCATTGAAAAGGGGAGTATATTCAACCACATCAACACGGGTATCTCCATTGGCATTTACAGGTATGCTGCCGGACCATACCACAGAGTATAAGCCGCTCAATCGTAAACGAATGCGCAAATCGAGTTTCTTCGACCAGTTGGAACCGGTAACATAGCCGTACAGCAGGACAAGGGCGGGTCTATCAAGGCTGTAAACAGCTTTGTATCGCAGCGCCTGACCGGGCTGACATTGCGTAATCTGTTTTCCGGTAGAATCAGTAACTGTTACTCCTTCAAAATCAAAAGGCGCAGCCCCACGGGCAGGTCCAGCGGTAAAAAGGCTCAAGGTTATAAAAAGTAGTACTGCACTATATCGTGTCATGTTAGCCTGTCTTAAATAATAATTACTGTGCATGCACTGATTTTGCCAAATTTTTAACCTGTTCGAACGTATAACTGGTAGCTGCCCGCCCCCCTGTGTGATGGCAGCCGAGACAGACAAAATTAAGCGTCAGACCAGCGGTTTTACCCGCTGCGTCAAGTGCCAGCTGTGCCCCGTTGTCTGAAAACATTTCACCGGGGACGGCAGCATCGGCATTAATTTTGAAAACATGCGAACGCATATCACCAAGCGCATACACATTGTTTGAACTATCGGTAAAGCTGGTCGTTGCGCCGGCTTTTACGGCAAAGGGCATATGACAGTCGATGCATTGCAGGTTTTGCATGCCCAGCCCCACGGTAACGGTGCTATGGCATTCTGTGCACTGCTTGACAATTGCGGTTCCGCTGGCAAGAGAATCAAAATGCGCGGAGGCATGAGGGTTATGACAGATAGTGCATTTCATAAAGCTCTTGGCTGTCGTATTCAGCTCCTCTGACTGCTGCATGTGGAGGATTAGTCCTGAACCAGCTTCAACTACTGTCGGATTGTCATGCCAATGGCAATTTCCGCAGGTTATGGTCGGGTCATAAGGTGGTTTTTCGCCGTTCGGATTATAGGCATGGTTCATTGCCGGACCATGGCACGCCTCACAACCAACGCCGTCTTCAAACCAGGTGCCGGCAATATTGCTACGGCCACCCTGGCTGCCGTCAGGCGAATATCCCGTGGCATGGCAGGTGCCGCAGGTAAACTGCCCGGGAATCACACTTGCCGGTGCATAGGCAACAAATTCAGAAGGCGTGCCAAGCATGCTGTTCGCAGGATTGTATTGTGCTGCAGAACCTGTCAATAAGCTACCGTTATCGCTTGATGCAAAATTAGCCGCCCAGCCATATCCGCCGATGACATATGAAATATCGCTCCAGTTGTTGACTGGCGGCGGATCAGGCACGCCGGGGGCAAATGCCGGATACAAAGGCGCCTGCCCCGAAACAGCGCTCAAGGCAAAATGATGGCCTGATTGCGTATAAGCATTTACAATATCAGTATTAAAGCCTGTATGGCAGCCCATGCATTTCATGGATCCGGCATACGCTGCGCCGGGGGCGGTGCCAATAACATTAAAGGTTGAAGTCTTTCGTTTGATGCCGCCAGGTATGCTGAAGTAGACTATTTCAATTGCTGTTTGGCCGTAGGCAAAAGTCGGCACTGTGCTGTCCCAATACAGGCTGTGTTCACCAGTGGGAAACAATGCAAACTGCAGAGTCAATTTTTCGACGCTATCGCAGGCACATGTTACTGTGCCCCATGCAAACACAAACGAAAAATACTGAATGCCTAGATTAAGACTATAACGCACCTGATCGCCCGGATTCACATCAGGAATTTGCGTGATAGTTGCAGTTGTATCGAAAACTGAAGTAGTGTTAAAAAAAGAGGATGCGGCGCAGGATGCAGTTGGTATTGCAACAAGCATTAAAAAACAATAAAGCACTAATGAGATACAAATGTTTAATCGTTTTCTCATCCCGCCCCTGTGCAAAACTGAGTCTGCTTTGCTATAGTATGTAACACAATATTTAAAGTGATGCGATGGTATTTTTTTGGTTTTTTTTCCTTACTCAGCTAAAAGTTCAAGTTGCCCCGATGCTTTCCTGAAACCCTTTTTCTTAAGATGGTTATATGAAAGCTCTGTAGCCCTGCGGCCCGATGAGGTACGTATTAGAAGCCCTGCTTTTAACAGATAGGGCTCAACGACATCTATAAGTGTATCGGTTTCCTCCTGAAGAGTAGCCGCAATAGCTTCGACCCCCACAGGGCCGCCCTTGTAAAAATCTATTATCACATTCAGAAAACGCACATCAAGAGGTGTTAAGCCCAGGGCATCAATGCCTTCAAGAGCAAGGGCTTCGATGCTCACACCAAGGGTAATGCGCCCCCCTGCCCTCACCTGCGCATAATCGCGCACGCGGCGCAACATTTGATTGGCAATACGCGGGGTGCCGCGCGAGCGCAGGGCTATTGCATAAGACGCATCATCATCTATGCCGACTTCAAGTATGGCGGCGGAGCGCGAAATGACCATCTGCAGCTGCTCACTTGTATAAAAATCAAGGGAGCGCTGTATGCCGAATCTCTCCCGGAGCGGCGATGACAGCAAACCCGCCCGTGTTGTTGCGCCGACAAGCGTAAAGGGTTCAAGTTTTGCGCGGTAGCTGCGAGCATTCATGCCTTTGTCGAAAATAATATCGACGGCAAAATCCTCCATGGCTGAATAGAGAAACTCCTCAACAATCTTAGGCAGTCTGTGTATTTCATCTATAAACAGCACGCTGCCGTATCCCAGATGCGTGAGAATACTAACCAAGTCTCCGCCTTTTTCAAGGGCGGGCCCGGAGGTATGCGTAAGCGGCATTTCAAGCTCATTGGCAATGATATGGGCCATGGTGGTCTTGCCTAATCCGGGAGGACCATAGAAGAGCACATGATCCAGCACATCGCCTCGCTGCTTAGCCGCCTGCACGGCGATCTGAAGCGTCTCGACAATCTGCCTCTGGCCGATGTATTCCTGAAACCGTTTAGGCCGGAGGTCGGCAACAATTTTTCTCTCTTCAGCTTCATCCATGACTGGCAGGGTTTTATGTTTATCTTTCATGATTTAGCGCCTCCGCCAATAAGTGCGTCAATGAGGGGTCAGTCTACACATTTGCTGACGCATTATCCACATTGACGGCTATAGCTTTATTACCCCTTTTATTACCCTCTTTTAAGGGTACTACCCTTTTTCCGCCATGCAGCGCCCGGGCCGCGGCCCAGACATTGCACCGAGCCATCTTTCTTAAGATCACGAAGAACTTTGCGGACCATGTCAGGGCTTGCGCCAAGGCATGCTTTTTCAATATCCTTAATTGTGAAAGCACCGGTGAATCGATCCAGTGCGGCAACGATCAGTTCGGTTTTCGAGCCTCTGGGGGTCTTGGTTTGCGCAATGCGCTGCTCAAAATCACGATATGCCTGTCTCAAAATTGACAACAGAAAGTTTATATATGGCCAAGGATCATGCTTTGCCTGATGCCAGCCTTGTGAGCTTTGCTCAAGAGTTTCGTAATACCGCTCCTTATTTTCCTCAATGCAGTGCTCAATGCTGATGTACTGGCCCACAGTGTATCCAAGCTGCAGGGTCTGCAGAAGAAGAAGCAAGCGGGATACCCTGCCGTTGCCGTCTCGAAAGGGGTGTATGCAGAGAAAGTCAAGATTGAAAGCGCTCAGGGCGATAAGAGGATGAACTTTCCGCTCTCGCAGGCACTCATGCCATGCTTCCAGTAATTCAGCCATGGCCGACGGAGTTTTTTTTGCCGTAACCGTTTTAAACCGTACCCGAGACCGGCCATCGGGATATTTTTCAATAATGTCACCGTCTTTTTCTTTATACCGGCCCGCGTCCCAGATATCGCCTCGGGCAAGCCCGTGTAGACGCCGTATCGTATCTTCGTCGAGCCCCATAGTTGAAAAACTTTCATATAGCCATTTCAGCGCGTCCTTATATCCCCGGACTTCCTCTTCGTTGCGGTCAAAAGCAGGTTTTTTCCCAAATACTACCGTGCCGACGCGTGCATGGTCAATTGTGATGCCTTCGATCCTGTTTGAGGATACAGCGCTTTCGATGAGTGCATGCTCCCGAAGGGCCTTGAGCTTTTGCGGTGTCTGTCGTGTAAACAACTCCTGCCTGCCCCGTGCCTCACTCAGATCGGCAACATACCAGGCAGTGCCTGCCGGAATTGAATCAATGCCTTGCGCAAATTGTTTCAAGGTATTCATGATGCTAGTCATCTAAAATAATTTTGAAACGCCCTGTAAAAAATACTTAAAAAAAATGCCTGCCAGCCGGTTCAGCAATTCTGTCAAATGTATAGACCTGACCCCCTATCTGCCCCTATCCTTTTTCATGGGCTGCTCTCCTTTAAGGGGTTAATGAGTTATTGGTATAACGCATTATAACCTTTGACCAGCCCGTTTCATATTATCTAAGGGATAGCGATATCATAAATACCGGCATATCCATGGTGATCGTTATTGATCCAAGGCCCCATTGTGGTTAGATCTTTTGTGTAGACGTCTCCATCTCCATTGTAGTTGTAGCCATAGAGAGTTGTTCCTGAAATAGCAAT
>Ga0114951_10006063_pt1 | contig 10861 bp, 5 predicted proteins | sample AM7aDNAmetaG_FD_88677 | JGI IMG/M metagenome (GOLD analysis project Ga0114951, IMG submission 88677) | Freshwater microbial communities from Finland to study Microbial Dark Matter (Phase II) - AM7a DNA metaG | ecosystem: Environmental > Aquatic > Freshwater > Lake | place: Finland: Lake Alinen... | reverse complement strand
TTCGATCCACGCTTCCTCCCCACAATCGGTCACCCTCATGCAGTTGCGCTTCACTTCACTCACTGTGACCAGCTTGTGACGGGACTTGCACCCGTAAGAGTGCGCCCATGCTGGGCGCACAAGCAGAAGGGCCGGAGCGTTGCGCTCCGGCCCGTTGTTTTTCCGGCGATTCACTCCTGATGAACGGTTCGGTTGAGTGTTGTTCTGTCCCACCCATTCCGCAAAGAACGCGGAATGGATGGGGCACGGTGCTTAGTTGCGGGGTAGACGGCGGCCGTTCAACCCTGGACGTAACGCGCAGCCGCGAGTCAAGCTGCTCAGAACGAGAAAACGGCTTGCACAAAAACGCGCCGCGCAGCCGAGCCTTGGGAGAAGATTCCGCCGGCCAAGCTGGTTGACTGCCCAAATTGACTGCCCGGGCCGTAGAGTCCAGTGCTGGTATTCAGAGTAGGAATTATGGTGCCATTCGGCGTTCCCCTGTCGATGTTGTTGAACAGGTTCAGCGCTTGGGCGCTGAAGGTGAGCGAGTACTTCCGGCCGGTACTTGCGCCTCCGCCCATCATTCCGCCGGGTCCACCAGGACCACCGCCCGGCCCACCGCGTCCACCACCACCGCCACCGCCCGGTCCGCCGCGTCCACCGCCCGGAGGCGGGCCTCCCGGAGGTGGGCCGCCCATGCCGTCCTGGCTGGGAGTGGCTGAAGCAAGTTTTGGACCGAGGCCGAAGGACCGGCTGACGCGGAGATTAGCAGCTACTGCCGCCGGCCCGGTGCCCAAGTTGATCGGAATGGCCTTACCTGTGGCTCCGGTGTAGTCCAGAACTCCGAAGGAGGTGGTTACCTGATGCGCTGCTGGTGTTGCGGAGGTGGCGTATGTCGGCCGCTGATTGAAGAAGTTGTTCAGCGGGTCCGAGGCCAAGGTGATGTTGTAGGGCCGGCCGGACTGTGCGATCAGAAATGGATTGAAGCGAAGTCCCCAGGGTCCGGCATAGTTGCCCATCACAAACAGCATGTTGCGCGCCACAAAACCTGAGCGCCCGTAGTCCTTGTCCAGGTTGTAAGCGTCTGAAGCCGAACCATTGTCGTTGCCGTGGGCAAACGAGAGCGTATAAAAGCTCATCAGGCTCATTTTCTTGCTGAATGCCGCGTTGACGCTGGTGATGAGCTGATTTTGCTTGAAGACGCCTTCTGGAAAGAATTCGTACAGGTATCCGCCGGTTGTGGTCTCCGGAGTGCCGTCGCTGCTCGCTTGGTTGGCGTTGCGCGTCACCTGCTGGTGGACTCCGAACGAATGCATATAGGTCAGGGTTGCGCTGATGCCAGTGGCTAGCTGCCGCTCAAGGCTCACGCTGGCCTGCTGGGTGTAGGGCGAGTGATAGTTGGGTGCAATCTGATACTTCACCGGTGCTGAAGCTGTGGAGGTGCCACTGGTGCTCGAGCAGGTAGTCATGTCGATGGCATTCAGCGAAGTTGCCGTAGCAGAACAGTTCGGGTTGTTCAACACGACCTGGTTCTGTATATTCGAGCGGTTGATGGCCAACAGGCCGCCGCTGCCAAATCGGTCGTAAAAGAATCCGTACCCACTGCGCAATACCGTTTTGGCCTTTTTGTCCTTGCCGCCATCGAGGGCGTAGGCAAGCGCGACGCGAGGCGCCCAGTCGTTGTGATCGCTGACGTGATTCTGAGTTTCCCAGCGAATGCCGCCAGAAAGCGTGAGCCGCGTATTTAACTTCCAGTCGTCCTGTGCGAACAGTGCCAGGTCAAATACATTGGCCAGCGCCGATTGCTTGCCGCTGTTGTAGCTGGCGGATGTGGGGCCATTGCCTGCGGCCACCAGCGTGGCAAACGGCGTTCCGGCAGCCAAGCCATTGGCCATCGCCAGGTAGCTCTGATAGGTGCCGAATGTAAACCTGCCGTTGAAGTTCGAACTGCTCAGATTCGCGTCGCGCGTGTCCCGCATGCGAGTGCCGAACTTGATGGCATGTGCGCCACGGGTGAGCGTAGTGAGGTTCTGGAATTCCAGGCGCGTGGAGTGATCGCGGCTCTGCTGGCCGGAGTAACCGCCGGCCGTGAAATCTCCGGAAACGCTGATGGTCCGATCCGTCGAGTCGGGAAAATGATTCTCATTCTGCCGCTCGTACTGAAAACGGGTTTCGTTCACTGCGTGGTCGTTGATGACAATCGCATCGCTTATCTGGATGGTGTGGTCGGTGTTCGATTCGTGAGTGGAGGCGCTGGCCAGCGCACTCTGGTTCAGATTTCCGTGTTCGGACTCCGACCAGAAGCCGTAGCGCGCCGTGAAGGTGTTGCGGGGGCCAATCTGCCAATCGATGCGCGCTGAAGCGTTGTCGCGAATGCGCCGGTTCAAAAGGTTCACGCCAAAGTCCGGGTAATCCGCATAAACGCCTGCACTATTCGCAAAAACGGCGTTCGGAATGCTCCAGGCATTCACGCTTTGCGTGTTGCGCTGTTCGGCGCTGATGGAGTAGGAGGAACTTTTTGTGATCGCCCCGCTCACCGTGCCGTTGAATTGGTAGCTGTAGTAGGGAGGAATGGTCTTCGTGAAGGGGTTGCCGGTATTGAATTTGTCGTCGTTGCCTTGCAAGAAGAACTGCCCGCGCAGTTTGTCGGTGCCGGGCTTCATCAGAATCTCGATACGACCGTAGCCCAGACGGTCAAACTCAGAGGAAAACGGGTTTTGGTTAATGCGAATTTCGCGGATAGCTGACTTGGGTGGCAGTTGTCCGCCGCTGAAGCCGTCAATGTAGATTTGTCCGCCGTTCGGCCCCGCTGAGGGTCCAGCCAGCGCCGTCAACTCGTTCGATAGTTCATCGGGATCGTCAGAGAGGGCATCGAGGTCTTTGCCTTTGAGCTGGACAGAGTCGGAGTTGCTGCCCGCGTCGGTGTTTACGCTCAGCGTATCTTCGGAGACCGTCACGCTTTGTTGCTCAACAACGATTGCCATCGCAATATCGACGCGCTTGATCTGCCCGGCTGCAATTTGGATGGCGGGTGAAGTGGCTGGAGCGAAGCCCTCAAAAGTAGCTGAAACGAAGTAGCTTCCGGGAGTCAGGCCGTTCACTGTGTAAGCGCCGCCTGCGTCAGCGGTCGCAGAACCGGCAACTGCCCCTGCCGCAGTGGTCACGGTGATCTGGGCACCGGGGATCAACGCCCCTGAAGGGTCGGCAATATGCCCGCGCACTATCGAAGTGGTTGCGCCGGTTGCCCGCGTCGGTGTTGGTGAGCCAGCCGGCTTGGCTGGTGCTTGAGCGTTCGCAGCCACTGCTAATACCAAAGCAATCAGAAAGTGAATGCCAAAATGCAATTTTAAGTACACGCGTCCCTCGCTTGCTTCTTATGAAAGATTTGTATGAAGTTATTGGGCCATCTCTGGCGCGCCTGAACTCATGCTCCAGTTCGACAGCAGATTGCTGGCCGCGGGAGCTTCGAGCAAAGGCTCAACTCCGGCTAGCAATGTAATCGCAGTCACTTCTGTTGCGCCCTGCGTAGAAACCAGCATGACGGCTTCACCCTTTTGCAGATCGGCAAACTTGATAGCCGGGGCGCGGCTCAACATCTGTTCCGGATCGAATCGACCCGGCCCGCCGCCTGGGGCACCAGGACCGCCTGGACCACCGAATTGACCGCCAGGAGCGCCCGCTCCACCGCGTTGGCCCGCGCCACCAGTGGGTGCGCCATTGGCAGCACCCGTGCCGCCCTTAAGGCGCATCGCCAGCATCTGTGCCATGCGTTCCGGCAGTTGCCGCATCTGCGCCTCGGCGCCGATGTGGATGGTTACTTGTTTCTTGGTGGCAAGATCCTTCAACACCAGCGTTGAGCCGGCTGCATCAAGAGAGGTGATTGTGCCGGAGATATTGCGGAAGCCGCCGGAGATCACCTCTTCTGCGCCGATATCGGTTCCGTCAGCATTCTTGGCGCCACGGGCACGCAACTGGTCGCCCGCTTTTATCGCGTCGATAGATGCAACCTGCGCTTCATCGAACCTCACCGAGGCCGGCGCGTACCGCTTGAGAATGGTTGCGCTGGTGGTGTGAACTGTAATTGTCTTGGCCGAGGCACCTGCGCCGCTCGTAAGCACGATCACCCCGCCTGTGCTGTCAACGCTCTTAACCAGGCCGCCCACACCCCGGCGCTGCCAGTCTTCGCGCTCCTGTTCCTGCTTTTTGGCCAGATCCGCCTGTTTGACGGCGATGATCTGCGACGCCACCTGCGCACCTTCCGGCGCCTTGGGATCAAGCTTCACAAGTACGCGATCCCCGGTTGCCAGGCTGTTGAACTCGATTACTATGGCAGTGCTCAGGTCCTTTTCTCCAGGAGCAATCTGTTTCAGTACGGCGGTCGTCGGCACGTCCACCTGATGGACTTCTCCAGCGTCGGTCTTTACGGTCAGCGTGGTGCCATTGATGGCGGTTACAGTGCCCAGAAACCGCACAGGAGCTTGAGCGCCGATGAGCGGCGCGGCAGTCAGAAGCGCTGCGAGCAGCGCAATCGAAACCGGGATCTTGATTTTGATGTTGCTTTTCATTAGCCAATTCTCCGCGGCACTGGTCTTGCCGTGATTCGGGATAAAAATGGTGTCTCTATTGGGTAGACGAACCACCACACCAAAAGGTTGAGAAAGAGATCTCATACTGTGGCGACAGGCTTGAGGCAGTGGCGCTGACGATGCTAAGAAGCATGGTTTCTGTAGATTAGCGGGGCTATGGCTATGCCGGCGGCGAATGCGAAATACACCCGTACCCTGGCAGGCAATCTGCTCATGACACGCATTTCAAGCGCATCAAAGCATTAGCTATCGAGCCAGTTCCGCAGTCTCAAGAAACGCATAGCTGCCCGAAGGCGTGGGAACCACGTTAGTTAACCTGCGGTTGTGCACTGCGATCGTGTCCCGGTACCAGAGGTTGATCGACGGCAGATCGCCGGCCAATATCTGTTGCGCCTCCACATAGTCCGCCCGCCGTTTTGCAGCGTCCTCGCTTTGGGATGCGTCGTCGAGGATCGCATCAAGCCTGGCATTTGAATAGTGGCCACGGTTGGCGCCCTTGGGAGAGAAATTCGCGGTCGAAAACGCGTAGCTGAAAATGTCGGGCTGTTCGTTTCCGCCGATCCAGCGCAACGAATACATCTGGAATGCGCCTCGCGTCACGTCCGAGTAAAACGTGGCGAACTCATAGCTTCGCAGGTCCAGTGCAATCCCTATCGTGGCCAGTTGCTGCTGCAGCACCGCGGCCAGCAGCCGGACATCTTCCACGTTGCTTGTCTTCATCGTCACGTGGAAGCGAAGGCCGTCATTGCCGCGTCTGTGGCCCGCCTCATCCAATAGCCGCTGCGCCCTGGCCGGATCGTAATCGTAGCGAGGCCCATCGCCCGTCCAGGCCCAGTGACTGGTGGGCAGCAGGCTCAGTGCTGCCTGGGCATGACCGCCGATAAGCGTCTTGATAATCAGGTTCCGGTCAATCGCGCAGGCAATGGCCTGCCGCACCCGTACATCCTTCAGCAACGGATCGCGCAGGTTGAAGGCCAGGTACTGGACTTGCGTTCCACCCGCGTCCTCCACCGCCAGATTAGGTCTGCCCGCCAATGCCGGCAGGGAGTCCATGGGAAGGGAATTGACGGCCACATCGCCCGATCCCTTTTCCAGTTCCAGCGACTGCGTAATCGCGTCGGGAACCACGGTGAAGCGAACCCGGTCAATCTTCGGCGCCGAGCTCCAACTCCGTGGATTGCGCTCGATCACGACATCCTGATCCGTCTGCTGGCTTACAAAACGAAACGGCCCGGTCCCTACGGGATGCCGCCAGAACTCCCGTCCGCTCCCGTCAGGAACAATTCCAATTGCGCCAGTCGACAGGTTGGTCAGCAGAAAATTGTCAGCATGCTTCAGATGAAAAACGACCGTCCAGTAGTCCGGCGCTTCCAGTGTGTCCACCGCCGCGTAAGCTGCGGCCTTCGGCGAGATCACGGCTCCGGTCCGCATGGAGTTCACAGTCCAAAGAACATCACGCGCGGTCAGTTCGCGCCCGTCGTGAAAGTGAACCCCGCTGCGCAGATGAAATACCAGGGTCCGCGGATCGGGCCGCTCCCACCGCTCGGCCAAAGCTGGGGTAAAGTGAAAGCTCGCATCACGGGCGACCAGCCCATCAAACATCAGTTCATCGATGTGCTCGGATTGTCCGTCGGTTCCAATCCGCGGATCGAGATTCGCCGGGCTGCTTTCGATCAAAAAAACTACAGTCCCCCTATCGCGCTGCGCCGCATGACAACCCGCAAGCACCGCGAGCAAGATGAGCGCAAACACCTTACGCATAAGTCACCTGGCCCAGAATCATCGGTCGTGTCGCCCCGGTGGCAGAGGGTACATTGCCAGGGAGTCGATGCCACGTTTGCCAGGCCAGCAGCGCAAACGCCGCCGCCTCTTTGGCCTCCGCAGGCATACCGAACTCCTCGCTGGCGGCCAGTTTGCAACCCATGGGCACCAGCCGTTCTGCCAGCATCGCCATCAGCCTGAGATTGCGGGCACCACCCCCTGAAACAATCCAATCGACGGCGCATCCCTTCATGTGTTGTCGCGCAAATCGCTTGTAGCTTCCCGCAATCGTTTCTGCTGTCAGCGCCGTCGCAGTAGCGAGCGCGTCTTCTGGCTTTGCACTGAGCCCCTTGCAGACCATCAGGAACTTCTCCGAATATTCCCGCCCGAACTGCTCTCGCCCCGCCGTCCGCGGCGGCTTCAGCTGAAAGTAGGGATTCTGCAGCGCTGACTCCAGCACCTCCTCCAGCACCGTTCCTTCCGCCGCATAGGCTCCGTTGCGGTCAAACGGCTTACCGAAAAGCTCCTGGGTCAGCGCATCCATCACCATATTTCCCGGGCCGCTGTCGAACGCGATCACCTGTTCCGGTTTCGCCCCCGCGGGAATCGCCGTGAGGTTGGCGATGCCGCCGATGTTCTGCAACACGCGTCCGCGCGTCGCATCGGCGAAAAGTACATAGTCGAGCAGCGGAACCAACGGCGCTCCCTGCCCACCGGCCGCCATATCCGCCGGACGGAAGTTTGAAACCACTGGCGTGCCAAGCGTCGCCGCAATCACAGCAGCTTCGCCTGTCTGCCATGTGCATGCAAAATTGCGACCCGCATAGGCTACTGCCTGCGGCTGATGGAAGAGCGTCTGTCCATGACACCCAATCAAATCGAGCTTCGCCTCGCCCAATTTCACCTGGTGCCGCTCGATGGTTGTCTTTACCGCCTCAGCATACGCGATGCCCAACCGCCAGTTCAGGCGCGCCAATTCCGATGTCGAGGTCGCAGCCGCATTCATCGCAGCCAGCACCGCCTGCCTCAGCGCAGCAGAGAATGGAAACCCCTCGTGCGCCAATAACGTAACACGCGGAGCGGCCTCGCCGGCCGTAATCCTCACCACCGCCACGTCGATTCCATCAGCCGACGTCCCACTCATGACTCCGGCCACGGTCATTGCCTTCGAACTCATGCCGGCTCCCCCTCTTTCGCGGCCTGCGCCTTCGCAATCGTATCGCCGAAGCGCACAATCCTCTTTCGCAACGCCTCAAACTGCCGTGATGAAAGCGCCCTCGGAACGCCGCCGCCAAACAGCCTGGCCCTCTGTCGAGTCATCCGCCTTGCTCGCATCGTCAGTAGATCCTCGAACGACTTTGATCTCTCTCCCTCCGCAATCAGCGCCTCGTAGGCCCTCAGAATCAGTTCTGGACTGTGGCAGATCTCCATCAGGTCCATCCCAGCGCGCACCGCCGCTACCACAGCCTCTTCGATGGACATGAATTTCAGAATCCCGCCCATCTCCAGGTCGTCTGAGAAGACAATCCCCTTGTATCCGATTCGCTTGCGCAGGACTGCGGTGATCCAATAGGGCGATACGCTGGCGGGCCGTTTCTTGCCGGGGGTCTCTGGATAGGCCGCGTGGTTCACCATCACCATCGGCAGTTCATCGCGCAGTTCCCGGTAGGGCGCCAGATCCTCACGCCACAGCACACGTCCACTCCGGCGAATCTCCGGTGTCTCCAAATGCGAATCCCGCGTGCCTGCGCCCAGTCCTGGAAAGTGCTTCCCGCACCCTGCAACATCTTGCGCGGCCAGACCAGCGAGGAATTGCCGAGCATATTCCACTACGCCAATAACTGTGTCCGTAGCCGCGCGCGTCCCAATCACTTTAGCCGACTCCGGCAACGCCAGATCCACCACCGGCGCCAGCGTTGTGTTAAACCCAAAAGCCTTCACCGCTCGCGCCACCAACTCCCCGTGTTCATGCGCCAATCCCAACGTCCGAAATACCTCGGGTGCCCCATCCTTTTGAGCTTTATTTGAAACGGAGGGAGATGTTGAATCCAGTATCTGGGTCGCCCGCCAAACAGCCTGCGCTGAAGGCATCGGCGCAAGCGCGTCGCGCAGCCTGTCTACCGTGCCGCCCTCTAAATCCACGCAGCGCAGACTGTGTTCCGCGCAGAGCGCCGTAGCCTCGACCAGCAGCGCACGCGTCTGCGGCGCGTCCGCTATATTCCTACGGAACAAAATGATCCCCGTCGGGCGCACCAGCTTTAGCCAGGCGCGCTCCAGGCCCGTCAACTCCGTGCTTCCGAGCCCCACCACCAGTAGGCTTCCCGCCGCGTGGCGCAAGCGTGTGGTCTTGTCCGATCTTTGATCTCTGATCATTGGCCCCTGTCTTTCAACTCCTGCTGCAACTCCTCAAGCAGGTTCAACGCCTGTAGCGGCGTCAGTTGATTCACATCCGTCGCCTCAATCCTGTCCACAATCCGCTGTGAAAGCGGAGTAAAGATCGTCAGTTGCATCGGCTCCGGGGTTGTCTCTACCTGAACACTTTGCCGTTCCTGCTTTTCATGCTGCCGCAGCACGTGCTTGGCCCTGTCGATCACCACAGTTGGCAATCCTGCTAATCGCGCCACCTCGATCCCGTAGCTCTTGCTGGCCGCGCCCGGCTCAATGTTGTGCAGGAACACGATCCCGCCTGCCGCTTCTTTCACGCCCACGCGCAGATTCCGTACCCTGGGCAGCTTCTCGGCAAGCATCGTCAATTCGTGGTAATGGGTCGCAAACAGCGTCCGCGCTCCCGTTTCCGCATGAAGAAACTCCACTGTCGCCCAGGCCAGGCTCAATCCGTCAAAGGTCGCCGTTCCGCGGCCCATCTCATCAAGAAGAATCAGTGACCGCCGCGTTGCCGTGTTCAGAATTGTCGCCGTCTCCGTCATCTCGACCATGAACGTCGAACGGCCTCGCGCGACGTTATCACTGGCTCCAATGCGCGTATAGATCCTGTCCACGAGCCCGAACCGCAAGCTCTCCGCCGGCACAAAGCAGCCCATCTGGGCAAGCAGAACAAGCATCGCCGATTGCCGCAGATACGTGCTCTTGCCGCCCATATTCGGTCCAGTAATCAGCAACAGGCTCGGCCCATCGCCCTCGGCGCTCAGGTAGAGATCATTGGCGATAAACCGCCCCTCGCGCGTCTCCTCCATCCACTGCTCTATGACCGGATGCCGCCCCGCTACAGCCTCCAGCACTGGTTCCTCGGCGATGGTGGGCCGCACATACCGCCGCGCCGCAGCCAGGTGCGCAAAGTTCGCCAGCAGATCCGCTTCAGCCACCGCGGCAGACGAGCGCCGAATTCGTCCAGCGCCTTCCAGCACCGAGGTTCGCAGTTGGACAAAAATCCGCTTCTCAATTTCGATGGACCGGTCGTGCGCCGTCAAAATCTTGCGTTCGTACTCCTTCAGTTCCGGCGTCGTAAACCGCTCCGCATTCACCAGTGTCTGTTTGCGTTCATAGTCCGCCGGGGCCAGCGCCATATTCGCTTTAGTGATCTCGATGTAATATCCAAACACCGAGTTATACCGCACCTTCAGAGAGCCGATCCCGGTCCTCTGCCGCTCCCGTTCCTCGATAGCCGCAATAGCCTGCCGGCCTGTGGATGAAATCGCTCGTAATTCATCCAATTCCGCATCCACGCCCGCGGCAATCGCTCCTCCATCCACCAGGGTCAGCGGAGGCTCCTCCACCAGGGTTGTCTCAATATGCGCGGTCACCTCTTCGAGTGTGTCAAGCCGTCCGCTTACCTCACGCCATTTGGCCGCCTGCATCGCATGGAGAGCCACCTTCAATCCCGGCAGCCTGCGCAGGCTCGCCGCCAGCGCTCTCACGTCTCGCGGCCCGGCAGAATCCAAGCTCAATCTCGCCAGCAACCGCTCCAGATCAAGAATTCCGCTAAACGCCCGCCGAATTTCTTCGCGCCGAACCAAGTCTGCTAGAGCCTCGCCTACTGCTTCATAGCGAGCTTCGAGTGCCCCGGCATCCATCAGCGGGCGCAGAATCGTCGCCCGTAGCAGCCGTTTGCCCATTGGCGTCTGGCATTCGTCCAGCGTATGAAACAGCGTTGCCCGGCTGTCCTGGCCCACAAACAGAGGCTCCACCAGTTCCAGATTTCTCACCGTCACCTGGTCCAGTTCCAGAGCCGTCGAATGCTCCTCGAAACGCAGCGAATCCACGTGCAGCGCCTCGTTCTTCTGCGTCGTCCTTACATAATGCAGCACCGCGCCGGCCGCAATCGCCGCCGACTCGTGCCCTACCAGTCCAAAGCCTTCAAGCGACCGCACCTGTAGTTGGCGCTCCACCAGCGGTACCGCAAAATCCCGAGTCCAGACCCAGTCCGAAACCCGCGTCCGAGCAGGAATCCGCTCCAGCAGCGGCGGCAACTCAGCGGACTCAGCCACCAGCACTTCGCTCGGCGCCGCCATCAGGATTGCGTCCACCGCTAACTGCCGGGCATTGGCGCCTTGAAACTCCGCGGTCCGAAATTCGCC
>Ga0114951_10006062_pt1 | contig 10861 bp, 17 predicted proteins | sample AM7aDNAmetaG_FD_88677 | JGI IMG/M metagenome (GOLD analysis project Ga0114951, IMG submission 88677) | Freshwater microbial communities from Finland to study Microbial Dark Matter (Phase II) - AM7a DNA metaG | ecosystem: Environmental > Aquatic > Freshwater > Lake | place: Finland: Lake Alinen... | reverse complement strand
TCAAGTTTTTTAAAAACGCCAATTTCCAAATTTTTCTCCATTGAACCAGTGTAATCAGCACTTCCTTTAATGGATTTTTTTAATTCCATCTCCATTAGTGAAGTTAGTTCATCATTAACTGGCTCTTTTAGTTTCTCTTCTCTTTTAGGCTCAATATAAAGAAGGAAAACGCTGTTATCAATTCTGTGCATTAAGTAATTTTGTTTCTTTTATTAAAAGAGGCCCTACAAGTTGATATTTTCTAAAATTTTCAACTTCACTCACATTTAATATTCTACTTGAATCACGTTTATATGAAAAAGAAATATGAGTATAGTTACTGTGATGTGAAAGACCTGTATATATTAGTGATGTAATCAAATACCAATGTTCGCGTCCAAACAAGTAGTTAAATTTTTCAACTGAAGGTAGTCCTTTATCATCTTCTTGGCCAACATAAATTCGACTACTATTTTGCCAAGTTTTAAAAGATGGATTTATTGTTACAATTTTATTTTTTCCAATAAGGGAGAGGTCTATAATTTTCTTAATTCTTGGATCGCCATTTTTTAAGTGAATTGATAAACAACTTCTACTATGTATTGTAATTTCACGTCCAGTTAAAAAAATGGCCGGACTAATTATATTTTCATCATTATTTAACATAATTTTTTACATATTTTAAAAAGTGATCTTTCTCTTCTTTTGAAGAATATCCAGAAGAAACATATTTCAAATGTGGGAAATGTTTTTTCATTTCTTTTTTAGCCCATTTTTCGACCCATCTTTCTGCTTTCAATGCTGTTCTTATAAATTTGGATTTTTCATTATTATTCAATCGACTTGGTGATTTATCAATATGATATGATTGCCATATTGAGTTATCCCAACAATGTATATGACCTATTTCATGAAAAAATGTAGCCAACATAGTTGAAGCATTTAAGCTGCAATTTAAACTAATTGACCTTTTCCAATACCTCGACATTCCATCAAAACCATTCATCGAGTTTGAATAAAATACTTTTACATTATATTCCTCAGCCAACTCATTTAATATTTTTTTAATGTTTCTTTTGTATATCCGCATGGTTAGTACTATCTTTAGTATATACAAAGATACGAAATATTTCCGAAACCACCAAATTTATTTTTCGAGTATTTCTTCAATTTTTTTATTACGTCTTTCTTCAGTCGTTTCAAAGTGCAAAGATAAATCATTTGATTGAATATAATAGAGACTATGTTCGTGTGAATTTTCTGAATATAAAATATATTCAGTTTCAATAATATTATTTTCACCGGAGACGAATCGATTAAATTCATATCTCACGAAAAATTTCTGATCCGTAAAGTAGATTTCACAACCCCCATGTAATTTAATTGGATTTGGACTTAATTCATCTTTTAGAAATACTTCTTCCTTATCATAAATTCTACCTGTATAGTTATAAAAAATTGTGACATTTAATATTTTAAGGTTATTACCTTTGGCGTACTACACACCTCTATTGGATACTGATATTCTCCAACTACTTTTTTAATTATATTTAACGATCCATTTAAATCTGCGTTAATATATCCATTGCTTGATCTAAATAATCCTCTTTTAATCCTTTCACCTAAATAGACATCTTTTTTATTTAAACTTTCATTATCCATGAATGAGCATTTAGATGTATAACTTTCTTCCGTTTTAATAAAATTTATACCTTCTAGTTTACATTTGTATTCCAACATATTTAAAAATTTACAATGTGGAATTCCAACAAAATTTTGATTATTCCTCTTTCCGATATTAATGTCTTGTTTCCAATTTTTATTATATCCAACTATTAAGCTGTTTATATCATTAGAAACTAAATAATTCACTATATATCTACTTGATTTATGTAAATAATCATTGATCTTATTATTCCTTTTATTCGTTAAATTTATTAATTTTTTACTACTTTTTATTTTATTTTTTTCTAAATTTGATTGTATTTTTGATTTTTCTTTATTATAATATTGATTTATGGACTTTAATGGTCTTCCATTTATTAAAATTGGCTTAATGACATTACTTCCTAACAATGCTAAATTATTTACTCCTGTATCTATTCCGCAATATCTATTATTATCTAATCTTAACTTTTTTTCTAATTTTTCATAAACTATTTCTATTGTAAATTTTCTATTTCCTGGAACTATCCTAACACAATTAACTTTTGTTATATCTGTTTTTATATAAATATTCGTTCCTGATAATTTAATATATCCCTTTCTTTTAAACGAAATTGCTTGATTTGTATATGTTAATATAAATTTACCATCCTTTTTAAGATAATTTGGAATTTTACTTTTTTGTTTATTTATCTTTATTAATTCAAAAAAAGATTTGAAATTTTGGTCAACCATTTTAAGTGTTTGTTGACTAACTTTTGCTGGTAATTTATAATAATCCATTTGTTTTTCTTTTACAAATTGTCTATTTATATCATTATAATTTAAATATTTTTTATTTGTAATATAAAATTGTCTAACGACATATAATCCAGAATTATATAAATTTTTTGATAGGAATGTTAAATTATTTATTTCTGCAAAATTTACGTGTGATGGATTAACTATGTGTTGTTCAGTTAGATTCATTTAATGAATTAATTAATTTTTCTGTTAATCTTTTTGTTCTTCTTTTCCCATATAATCTAGCACAAAAAGAGGTAACTAAACTAACAAAATCATCCATTAAGTCCTTTTCACTTTCATTAATTTCATTAGCAACTATTATTTCTACTTTCCATAATGATTTTAAATAGTTAAATCCAAATCTAGTTAATCTATCTTTATGTTCAACTACTACCCTAGTAACTTTAGCATTTTCAAATAATTGATGTAATTTTTTTCGATCATCATTTAATCCAGATCCAATCTCTTTAATTATTTCTTTAACTATCCAACCTTTTGATATACAAAATTTTGATAATCTATCTGCTTGTGAATCTAAATTCAATTTATTTTCTGATGAAGAAACTCTAGTATAAATAACAGTATAATCATTTTTAATACTTTGTGTTTCTTCAATGTTAACATATATTCTACCAGTAAGTGTTTTTTCTATCTTTAATGATCCGTCATTAATTCTTCTCCATAGAGTTCTAACGGAAACATCATTCATTTTAGCAAAATTTGATAATTTAACTTTCATAAAGTATATATAAATAAAAAATAATGACTTTTTATTCATTTGACATTATTTGACATTATTATTTATATAAGTTTATAATACATATTTTATTGAGTTTATTTTCTTTCAACGAAATAACCCCCAAAATTGGGGGTTATTTTCTGTCTATTTTATTAGAACGTCCTGTTCAGGTAGGATTCGAACCTACACGAGGAGATTCAGTATGTGGCAAATTTGCTAGCTAGCGTGTGGTCAACCCATTACCAAATACCTATTTCTTTACCCTCATCCAAGAGACAATTGGATATGGCTACCGAGGCGTTATGCCATTACATCACCGAACAATGTATCAATGTATATATTAATTTAATCATCTTCCTTTTCTATCAATTTAGATTTCCAATATGATACTAGTGCTTTTGCGGTAGAATAATTTGTTGCAATTGGAATATTTGTTACATTACATATTCGTAGCAACATACTTACATCTACCTGATGTGGATGTACATCAAGTGGATCTATAAAGAAAATAACTCCATCAATTTTTTTCTCAACTATCATTGATGCAATTTGAGCATCCCCACCAAATGGACCCGACATTAACCTTATTACTTTCTTAATACCCGCGTCATCTATATGTTTACCAGTTGTTCCAGTTGCGTAAATTTGAATATCTGGAAGATTGAAAAAGTCCAATCGTTTCATAATAAAGGAAACCATGTTGGCTTTTTTATTATCATGAGCTATAACAGCTAAGTTCATATATATTTATATTTTACAAGTTTTTTACAATCTGAGCATATTATAGCATCATCTATACACCCAACTCTCCAAGAATATTTTCCTTCAAAGGTATTAGGATGTTTACAAATAGATTGTAACTCATTTAATCTTTTTTTAGATTCCTCTATTTGAGAAAACATTTTAACACATTCTGATTTTATTTCTTCCTGGATCATAACTATTTACAATAAAGTACGGTTGGACTATCATCTTTAATTTCGCTATTTTTAATCTTCTCATTTGAACAATTTTTTAGAAGGTTCGGATTAAAAGGTTTAACAACGATGTGGTAACCATTTTTAGTTGGTATTATAGAAATTACTTCAGTAATAGTTTTAAGATACTCAATAATTTTATCTAAGATTTCAGGATAGTCAAGGTCAATAATCCATTTTTTGTTCTTTTCAGAATTGAATTTACCACAAGCACTCAAATATGCATTTTCCAATCTATAATTTTCAGAATCAATAGATTCCGCCATTATTATCATAGTTTTATGTGCAATTTTTTTTGCATTTCTTCTATTTAATCGAATATATGCCCTTGCATTATTAGAATCGCATAGATTGATAATTTTTTCTTTAACTTTTTCAAATTCATCTTTAGAATAAATGAAAAAATTATCAATTAAAGCTACTCCTCTTTTCATTTCAGGGTTATCCTTACGACGCTTAAAAATCTGAATAAAATAGAAATCATTTTTATCCTCAAAATTTATCAACTCCGATATTAGATTAAAGTTATTCATTGTTTCCTTTTCTTGGTGGTAAAAAAAATAATTTCCTGATAATATTAACAACTTTATACGAACCCATTTCCTCTTGTCTTCTTGTAACATGTGATAATATTCCTATAAGAATAAATAACACAGCTACTGTTGCATTCCATAAATAGAGTTTTCCAAATAGAAGAACAAAAATTCCAATAAAAATGCCAATATTTGCTCCTCTTTTTTCAGAAGGATTTGGACTACCCATAAAAGTTTTCATATATTTTAATTTTAATAAAGATACAAATAAAATTTGATAAATAATATTTAATATATAAATCATGAAATATATTAATAATTTTAATGAATCTAATGTTGTAAATAACTCAAATGGAACCACACTAAGGCTTGTTAGAGTCAAATATGAAGGATCCAATCATATAGCTCTCGCTATTGGATTTGGATCAGGTCCATATTATATGGAGAAATATTATTTATTAGATGGTAGTTTATCATATGAAAATGGTGACTTTTCTAATGTAAAAGAAATGGATCCAAAAGAGCTATTAAGGCAAGCACAATAGAAGAAAATAATTAAACGTAATCAGAAAGTTGAGCAAACCTTGAATCCACAGATCTAATTACCATATTCACCTGATTTTGCCCCATATTATCGGAGTAAATATCTTGACAGCAAAAAAGTTGAGGAGAAATGCCGATTGATTTATTTCTTGGTTGTATAATATTTACAAAATATCTATCTAATTCCATCGGAAACATTAAATCATAAATACTGAGTAACTCTTTCATCAATGAGTTACTTATCCCATACGAATAAAGTCCCCATAAATTTTTTGGTATAAAAAATCTATCCTTTATAAAATTATTAACTAACCCATAATTCCACATTGATAAATCGTCACTTAAAGGAATATAACCTAAATAAAAAATATCTTCCCATTCAGGAATTACATCAATATTAAAAAATAAATTTAAGTTTTTATTAAACAATAAATCATCTTCAAGGATTAATATTTTCTGATACCCTTTATCAACCGCATCACGATAAATAGATAAGTGAGAAATACAACAGGCTAGATAATTAGGTGTGGTAAATTGTTTGTTAGGAAAACTCTCCCAAATTAATTTCATTACACTCCCATCAGTTGCTCCAAATCTTTCATAGGAAATATCAAAATCTGTAAGTCTTTTATGTGAATAAGTAAACCTATCGGTTCTTTTATGTAGATTTAAAAGATAAATTTTATCAAAATATTGGTTTAGATAACTCATTGAGTTTTTAATGATTCGTTGATTAAAAGTTTATAATTATTATTAATATATATTATCATGAAACATATAAAATCTGTTAACGAACTTTTAGGAATAGGGAAAGCTTTAAGAGGTTTATCACATTCAGGTGAATCTGATGCTGATGAAATTTTATTTTTATTAGGTAAGTTATATAAATTATCTGATATATCTTTTAAAGTTAGAAAAGGCAAAACAGGACAAACCATTAAGACATATATATTTAGTATAGATAGATATTCGGTTAAATTATCCTATGAAAATTGGATAACATTCAATAAGTTCCACATTAAAACACCTGGGACAACCGAATATAGTTTGGAAATAGACGGATCATCTGTCAAATGCAGTCATGATATGAGTAAAAAGTTGTATAAAAAGGTTTCTGAAATCTATAAAAAAACACACAAAGAAGAAGATTAATTCTTCTTCTTTGGTTTCATTATCATTAACCATCTACTACCTTCTAGTTTAGGAAGTGATTCAGGTGATCCAACCTCACTTAGAACATCAGCATATTTTAATAAGATTAATTCACCTTGCTCAGGCATCGATCGTTGACGCCCTTTTAGTTGAATAACACATTTTATTTTACTTCCTTCCTCAAGAAACTCTTTACCTTTTTTTGATTTTACATTAAGGTCATTGTCTGCAATTGTACAGCTAAGTTGTATTTCTCGTATCTCATTTTTAACAGAGTTTTTCTTACGTTCTTTTTCTTGCTTTTCTTGATTGTAGATAAATTTCTGATAATCTTCAATTTTAACCACAGGTGGTTCCGCATTTTCAGTTATCAATATTAAATCCTTTCCCTCCGAAATTGCGATTTGATATGCATCATAAGAGCTCATAATTTGAGGATCTGATTTTCCAAATATTAATCTCACTTTTGGATAACGTACTTCATTATTAATTTTATGCTTTCTTCTAACCATTAAATAGTATTTTTTATAGATTCTTTAAGTAACTCAGATAAATTTGACATGATTAGATTTTTTTGTAGACTTTTTTCATATTAATTAACTATTTAAATAATTCAATAGGGATTCCCTTTTTTTCTTTTGATATCAATTGTGTTGGATTATTTTTCAATATACTTCTTATTTGCATTAGTATTTTACCTAAGACGTTTTTCCCAACTCCATTGAATACCCCATAATATTTATCCCCCCAATGATTAGTTTCCTCAAGATATTTATCTCCAGTTGCTAGCAATTTTTCACGTAGGTATTGATGTCTAGTGAACTTATCAAATACAACACTGAACATTACTTCATATTTAATGTAATCCCAGTTATCTCTTAGACCAATTTTTTGACCTTTACTTTTAGCTTTTCCACATGTAAGTGTTAGAAACTCTTTTCTTACATCTATATCGAGTGTTTTTGCTGCTTGATAAGCATGCTCTGTTGATGGGTATAAAATACCTTCAAAATAAACTTCAGCCAAATGAAAGTTACTAAGAAATCTGAATTCTTCAAAAAATCCCTTAACATTATTTTCATCGTGTTGAATATAATTAACATATATTTCGTACATTGATGCCATAATTATTTATTTTTGTTCTTAACCCAATCAATTTTTCTAGCCCTTTGTTTTTTAACCCAATCAATCTGTTCTTCATCAGGACTTATCGCAGTAAATTCCTCAACATCCTCTTTCATTCTTCTCAGTTCACTATAATGGTGGCCAGTAGTTCTCCAATGTGTAGGTGCGATATCATATAGAAATTCGTCGTATTCTTCAGTCAACTCCGCTAACTTTTTTAAAAATGACCTCTTCGAAAATTCAAAATCGTCTTCTATAGCCGGTTAATATTTTTAAGATATTTCATTATTTATATATTAAATGATCAATTTGATAATCCTAAAAAATATAAAAAATGATGTCATTATAATTAATGAATATTGAGCAATTCTATTTGCTTGAAAAAGCATTTCTGACATATCCATTACCGAATTATAACTCCTTTTAGTTATTAGACAATATATTAGGGTACAGAGCATAACAGATATTGATAATATCACAAGTCCAACAAATATTGGAAATGCAATTATTATCAATAGTATAGAAACTGATGATATGAATCCAATTAAGCTTTTCATAAACACAAAGTTAATATATTTAATCCACATATTAAAATTTATTTAAGCAGTATTTTATTATTCTAATATTAACTTGATTTTATAATCTCGATACAAAACTTCAAAGTATTTGAAATATTCAATCCACTTAGACCACTCCAGATATCTTGGCATAATTAAAAATTATGATATTTAAAATTATGTCCGTTTTCAATTTTCTGTAATGAATGATAGAGTATGTTTATTACAGATTCAACATCATCTTTATGTGACATCTCACAAGTAGTGTGCATATATTTTAGAGGAAGTCCAACTATTGCGGTTGGGGTCCCACCATTGGATAAGAAAAATCCCATCGTATCATTACCTTGAGATCCAATTTCGAGTTGATATGGAATTTCTTTTTCATCTGATGCGTCTCTCATAAGATCAATTAGTTTCCGATGATTTTGAGCACTATGTTCAAATACACCTCCTTTACCACCATTTACATCACACTCAACTTTCTTATCAATATCCGGTGTATTAGTATTATGACAAACATCAGTAACTAAAGCTACATGTGGTTTAATTGTTTGCGATACCATTTTTGCACCATGTAAACCAACTTCTTCTTGAACAGCGTTCACTATATACAAATCATATGGAAGTTGTATGTTATTTTCATGTAATTTTCTAGTAACTTCTGCAATTATGTATCCGCCTAATTTATTATCTAATGCTTTACCTACATAATAATCACCCATTTCTTCAAATTGGTCATTAAATGTTACAATATTACCAACTTCAATCCCAATTTCTTTAACCTTATCCTTTGAGTCATATCCGACATCGATAAAAAGGTCCTTTAACTCAGGTCCTGTATTTTTATTTTTACGAAGGTGTATTGCTGTAAAACCAAAAACACCTTGTACCAATCCATTCTTACGTGTATGAATAACAACCCTTTTAGATGGAGCGATGGTGACATCAGATCCACCATTTTTGTTTACGTAAATTTTACCAGTATCTGAGATATAAGAAATGACCCAAGAGATTTCATCACAATGTGCTTCAATTACTACTCTATATTCTTTATCTTTCCCTATCTTCCTTTTAGATTTAATAACCCCCCATACATTACCGTAATTATCATCATGTAGTTCATCAACATAATTTTTTAGATACGAGGCCCATATTCGCTGACCCTCGAATTCCATTGATACTGGTGAATAGGCGTTGAGGTATTCTTTTAAAAATTTCTTACTTTTCATATATTTATTTTAATTTTCATTTATCCACTTATTCTACCATCAGTATTCCTCATACTTTTATGCATCGACATCGAACATACTATTCCAGTTTCATAGTCAATTGAGGAGAATGAATCAACATAAGGATACTGATCGAATTTCCATTTATCTAGTTTAACAACTAGAATGCCAGCGCTACTTACTGGTAGATATCCAATATTTTTTAATTTATCACTAATATATTTTTCTGACCAATCAATTGATGTATATATACGGTCATAAAATTTACGATCATCAATAGTTGTCCACACAAGACATCTAGCCACAATTTTTTCATCATAATATACTACTGCTAGTTGTACCTGATTAACATTTTCAGTATATAACTTTAAATAGCTATGTCGGTTTGTCATGCAGGACTTATTTAAGCTAGAGTTACCTGGGTAGTAGTTGTTGGATGTATATCCTTTTAAAATTTCTTCTCCTGATAGAATTTCAAGAAAACATCCCCCATTTTTTTGAAAGGATACATATTTATTATGGATTGCTTCAATCGCTTTATCCGTAATTTTATATTTTTCTAATATAGCATTATCAACGACAAGATCCGATAGCTTATTAGATATTTGTCGTATAAATCGACCGAGCCTTATTTCCATTTCTTTCGTATTTGATTTCAGTATAATACACCCATCATTTTTAGATATTGAATAATTAGTATATTCTTTAAATACGGGGATTTCTACCTTAAAATAAAATAGTTCTTTTGTAAAATTAATATTAAAAAATGTATATAGCTCAGGATCCATTTTCCAATTTTTCATATTAAAATCTAGGCGTGACAGAAGTTTAACACCACCCTCGTCTTGAATAACTCCTTGTGAATACAAGACTGACCAGGAGTATTTATATCCGAACATTTCAACAGATATATCCCCGACAGCACTGGAACAGTTGTGACATATCCAAAATTGATTATAGTCTTTTGATCTTCTACTAAAATAGATTCTAGCATCATCGATACTGTTACCATTTAATATACAAGTAATTTGATCACCAGATTTATAAATAATACCATCCAGTCTAATTTCATTAATTTTTAAAGCCATATTTCTATTTTAGTTTCTTTTTAACAATTTCATTTGCAATTATCCAATATACCACCCAAATTAATCCTACAGTGATGTGAATTGAAGTTCCTAAAGTAAATAATATCATGAACGGGAGTCCGATTACAAAAAAGAAAAAAAGAAATCTCCAAGGTTCATTTAGCCTGTTATACCATAAACCAGGTTTTAGAAAAAGGTTTTTAATTTTCATATTATTGAAATATTTATACAAAAATAAGAAATATAATTTTAACTATCAAAAAATATTTTTAAATTTGTATATGATTTTGAGAAAGGAAAAAAATAAAAAAGTTTCAGACACTCTACATGGATTATTTACTGATTGTGTTTTCATTGTTAGAAAAAATAATTTACACATAATGGAGTCTACATTTGAATTAATGCGAGATTGTGATCGTTTTATAGAGTTAGATTAATAGCATCCTCTAATATGTTTAAATGATATTAAAAATGTTTAAATAAGT